>Ga0214544_1002953_pt1 | contig 35517 bp, 19 predicted proteins | sample CNSS3metaG_FD_160074 | JGI IMG/M metagenome (GOLD analysis project Ga0214544, IMG submission 160074) | Root nodule microbial communities from cowpea collected in UCLA plant growth center, Los Angeles, California, USA - CNSS3 | ecosystem: Host-associated > Plants > Roots > Nodule | place: USA...
ATATATATATATATATATATATATATATATATATATATATATATATATATATATATATATATATATATATATATATACAACAGACATGCATCTAGAATGGGAACAATTCACAATTTGCCATGAACGAAATGGATAAGGATAAGTCTAGTTTAATACGGATATTTACAGCACAAGGGTGTAAGCTCCAAAAGTCGAGCAACCTGCAACGAGCTCAAGTGCAAATGGTTTTAGGGACGGGCCAATTTAGAGGAGGCGTAGCAATCTAGTTTAATACGGATATTTACATACGGATTTTTGACTGTAGATAATAGGATTTTCTCCTTGTAGTGATTAACAAATAAATAGTTATGAAAAAATTTAACCAATTATTATATGTAAACATTAATTCAAAATACGTATATAAATAAGTTATAAGAAGAATACAAATATAAATAAAATAAAGAATATGTAAATTATTTTATTCATAGCATAAGAATGAATGCCTCTTATAAAACTAAAAAAAATATGATTGCTATTAAAATAAAACTCCAGAAGAGTAGATGCAATTTTTCCCGTGATTGAATTAACTAATTATTATATTTAAACATTATTTTAATATACGTATATAAATAAGTTTTAAGAAAAATACAAATATAAATAAAATAAAGAGTGTGTAAATCATTTTATTCATAGCATAAGAATGAAGGCCTCTTATAGAACTAAAATAATATGATTGCTCTTAAAATAGAACTCTAGAAGAGTAGACGTAATTCTTCCCATGACTGAATAATTTAAATTTTATTTATAAAAATAATTAATATTTATATTTAAAACTTTACTTTTAATTCTTATATTTTAGTTAATTATTAGTTAAAAAATCATTAATAAAATAAGTAAAATAAGTAATGTTTTGTTAATAGCATAAAAGAAATATGAATGTGATTTTTTTTAAAACATAAATTTTCTCAAATAATAATTATTTTGAAAGAGGTTGTTTTTATAATTTCTCTTTTATTAGTAATTTTCTTTTACTTTAAATTCTATTATAGTTTTTCCCACAAATAATTTTTTTCATAAAGATTAGTAAAAAATATATAAACTAAAGATAGGTTATACACACTTAAAAAAAATAAATTAACCGGGTTATATTTGACATTTTTTGTCGGAAAAGCCACCGTCGTTATTGGATTAACCGAATTTTTCGATAACCCCTGGAACAACGAAACATACTTGAAGTTTGCGAAATCCTGGTATTTTCGATTATTTGAAAGTCGGGTTACTTCCTGGAGTTTGTAAAACTCCGGTAACTTTCGAATTTGTAAAACCTTTATTATCGTTGATGATTTAGGAATGGATAATAATATTTTAACATATTTTTATTTTATTTTTAATTTATTATTTTAATTATTATTAAATTATTATATTATATCATTAAAAAATTAAAATAAATAAGTTAATGATAATTAAAGTATTAAGTAAAAGATGAGTCATAAGTTAAAATATCATTATATTTAAAGAATATTTATCTACTTCCAATGGCATAAAACCCCTGTCATTTCAACATTTACCTTTCACTTTTGAGTGTTTTTTCTTTGGTTTCAAATCTTTGTTTCTTGTAATTTCTTTTTAATGTACATAAATTTTGAAACAAACGAAAAATTATAGAAGATAAATATTTTAAAATTTTGGTACTTATAATTTGTAGACGTGGTAAAATGAATTAGAGTTAATGGATCAGTCTCTCAACCCTTGTTAAAAGAGATTAATTGGGTTAAAATTTTTAACTCATGAGTCTATTCTGATCCATTTCATCCAGTTTATCAATTTGATGAATTAAAATACGAATCAGTATGTTTCGATCCATTAACTTTTTTAAAAGTTAAAATAATTAAGTTTTATATTAAATATTTTAAATGTATAAATATATAATAATATTATAATTTAAATATTAACACAAACAAATTAAATCTCAACTATTAATAATAATAGAGTAATTTAATATATAAATGGAATGATTATTGTAATTTATCTAATTAAAAATATTAATTAATATTAAAATTTTAAAAAATATATTATATAATTAAATATGTTTTTAATATTAATTTATATATACATATAAACAGATTTTAAAAATAAATAATTTAAAAATTTAAAAACAAATTAAAAAAGTTAAAAAAGAAAAACTAACGATTTAACTCGACCACCCCAACCTGTATAGAACAATTTATAATTATTGATTTATTTCTATTTAAGATATTAACCCAACCTAACCCATTTTTTACGGGCCACCGATTAATCTGACAAAACAGATGGCCTATTTACCACCACCACTGATAACTTGCATCTAATTTCATAAAAGTATAAAAGAAGAAAGTCTATATCTTCAATAACAAATAATAAAATTGACAGAGAAAGAACATACTGACTGTGTTTCAAACACGCAAAGTGAACAAAACCTCTTTTTCCTTGGAGGCACAACACGCCAAGAAAGGAGAAAATGTGAATAACTAAATTAAATTTTTTAGAAATTATGAAAAAATGAAAAAGAAAGTGGAAACTTATAATTTGCTAATTTTATCATAATTTCTTAAAAAACAGTCAGTATATTTATTAATAATTTTTAAAACTTCCACTATGTTTATCTTACTTAAGGTTATTATAATCCTGCTAATAAATCTCACTTAAATTAAATATTTTTTTGTTTGATCTAGCTTAATATAAATTAACTTTAACTAAAGAAAAACTTTCTCTTTCCTTTCATCTTCTTTTCTGTTAATGTCTATATAGAAAGTGTACAAATATCCTCTCTTTTTTTTTTAATACTAAAAAATAGATCGATTTCATTGCGTATTATTTAATTTTTGATTAGATTTATAATATATTACTGGAAAAGATCTTTCAAAACGTATTGGAGAAAAATTCAAGACACATTTAATTAAAATCATGGATTCAATATTCACTATGAACCCCTTCTTTTATGGATGAATATTCAGCTTATTCATTTAAAAGTATATGTTATATTTCAATAGTTTAATTTCAACAATTAATATTATGGTGTCAAAAGGGTGAAATGAGGTGTGTTAGACTAGAATTTATTCTATGTGATTACCGTAAAAAATTAAATATTTAAAATAAGATAACAAATTAATATTAATAATAATAAAAAAAAGAAAAGTCAATGTTAATTAGTTAATAATGTTAGATTTGTATATGCGACGATTATATAATTACTAATAGTTATTCATTAACATTGATTTTTCAATATCGACTCTACGTAGTGTTTATATCACTAATTTTTAAATTAATTTTTTAAATAAGGCAATCTAGCTTTGATTTTTTATTTTAAAATTCATTTGTTTTAACATTGAAAAAAATCAGCCATAAATAATTTTTTTAATATTAATTTAATTTGTTCCTGTGTAATCGATGTTACTGATACTATATGTTGAAAAATTAAAATATAAGTGAAAAATATTGTAGTAAATGAAATAGATTATTATGGATAAAAGAGATGGACGTGAATGAATTGAATTAGGAATAATAGAACAGATCATTCACCAGTTTTTGGTCTGTAAAAAGCAGGTCAATTTGAGCTAGTTTATTACAAAAAGTAAACTAGAAATTACAATCGATCCCGTTACAAGATGAGTTGGCTTGTCATCTTTTTTATTTTATTTTTTAAAATTTATTTTATATATACTTCTAAATAAACATTAAAAGAGACATTCAAATTAAATTAAAAACAATTATTACATTTATATGTTAAGTTAGTTTATTATTATAAATAATTGAAACTTAATTTTCAAGTGTTAATAATGTAAATTATAATAATATTATATATTTACAAAAATATAATTTTTTTTTATCTTTTAAATTATTTTAATTTTAATTTTTAATTTTAAAAAATAAAAATAAAACTAACAAATTAATTAAGATAGATTAGATCAAAACGGATTAACATATTAAAATTCTAGCCGGATAGAGTTCGTTTTATAGGTTAGCATGCCGACCTACAAGTCCCAACCCATTTTTCCATTTTATTTCTTGAAAGAAAAAAAACAATCTTTGTATGAGTAATGAATTTTATTAGTCTAAACTAAACATCTATATTAAGACTCAAAAGACTCAAAGTAGACTTCGTTAATGTTGGCTCAATAGATTCTAATCTATATAACACAAATATTTATTTATTAAAAATTAAAAAAATCATATTTTTTTTAATTAATTTTTAAATTAACGTTTTACGTAATGAAGTAAAATTAACAATAGTTTTACTATTTTATATTATTATTATTTATTTAAAAAAATTACTATTTTTATTATTCTTTAAAAAAATTGACTTTTTTTAACAAATTCTCGACTCTGATGTTGCTTAGATTTTAGACTCCCAATAAGTGACTTGACCTATATTATATCCTAATCAACGAATTACGTACTAATGGGGAAATATAGTAAAAAGGAAAAGAAAAAAGGTTTTCAATGGTATTAAGAAGAAGGACCACTTAATTCATTTTCAATTATTTAATGATGGATTGGGTCTATATATAGACCACTAATTATATTAATTGCATTAACCTAACCATCCAATTCATTTAATTTTGTTTTTTATAATAGATGGTTTAATGAATTTTATTAAAACTAATTGATTGAATATTTGATATATGATTTATTTTCCCACCTGGCAAATGCATAACTATAAACAAGACATCGCTTATAATACGGGATGTTTTTAATTTTTGTTTAATTTGGCAATAAAAGATGAATTACTCTATAGAATGAAATAATAAAGTATCAATGAATGCATTAATAAGTAGCCACATTTGAGAGTTGCAATTAATTAAATTAAAAAGTTGTATATCGAATTTCAAAATTTATATTATAAGCATTAAAAATATACAATATTAATATTTTAAAAAAATTAATATATTTAAAATTTTTAAAATAGTACTCATCAATAGAACAGAAAAACAACACTGCAAAATCCAGAAAAAAAATCCAAATTCATTGAAACTTCTTCAGGATTGCCTAATCATCATACAAAACCTTCTTAATATAATGTTTAAAAACAGTCTTTAGTGAAAAGAATAACAAATATTCATTCTATTATTACCTTGAATTTGGCTAAAATATAGTTTAAGAAAATTAAGCAAACATTTTTTAAAATAATGATTCCATTAAAAGATGCTCGTATTATTGTTTCCCTTTCAATTAAAGCTTCATATTATTTTTTTTAATACAAATAAATAACTCATAAATCATAAGGGTTTTGACTATTTTTTCCTCTCATAGACAAATCTTTTTAACTGTAAATGGTATATTATTCTCTCCATAGTGGATATCGATATTTACATACGTTGACAGTGTAAAACACTTCTATTTGATTGCTTTATTACAAATTACTATGCATATATTTTGTATTTAAATATGTTTTTAGCTATTCAAATTTAATAATTGAGTTTTCCGTGGGCCTTTAAAATTATACCTATATTTTACTTTTACAATGAGTAAAAAAAAAAACTTAGTATTTTTGTCCTTTGTTCTAGACGAATACTTATAAAAAACATGCATGCAATTGTATATTTTATGATAAAAGTGTGAAATGGTTAAATACTTTTTGTGATTCCTAATTTAGACAAAAACATTGAAATTGATCCTATCCTACTCTTTAATACGTTTTGGTACCAAAATTTTGAATATGAATGAATAGTCCTAATAATTAAATGGTGTTACACTGTTTTTTTAATTTGTTAAATGGCCTTACATACTTACATTTGAGCTCGAAACGGTTATTATGAAAACGTAAAATGGTTATTTAATGTATTAAATAGCTTAAACACTAACCTGAAAGTACATTTGATATGTTAAAATTTTTTATCCTAATTGTATCCAAATTGTATTATAGAAAAGTTGTATCTATTTATTTTTTAAATCTGTAAACCAAATTATATCAAAATTTAAAATAAAAATAATTTTGATTTTGTATCGGAATTTAAAGATTAAAAATATATTTAACTAAATGTAACATTAAAATTACCCGATGAACCACTTATTAGCAAATTTTTAACAATAATTTCAAAGGCTAAAACTAGTGCCTTTTTATCATTGATTAAAAAAACAATTTTGATTTAGAATACTAAATGCAAACTCATCCAAATTTAAAGACAAATTGATTTTTTTTTTTCCTTTTGATAACTATTTCACGTCTAGATTTTAATAAGTTGGGAGCAGAATTACGTATAAAAATTAAGCTGTATGATCAAATATATAATTGAGTGGAACAAATATTTTACTTTAGATAGTAACAATGCAAAAGTTGGAATTCTAAGTGCTTTAATATATAGTAATGGAAATAGTCATTTTGTGAACCAAATAAAAAATTGTAGTTTAGTTTCAAAAACTTTAATTTCGTTAACTTTGTTTAAATTTTTTTTAATGGTTAAAGTAATTGAACATATATTTTTGGTTTTTATTACACTGTACTCATCCAAATCCATAATCAGTTAAACATTCAACTTTGATAAAATTAAGTCTTTTGAGGAAGAATTAATCGAAGAGACACAACACGAGTGAAACCTAAATTCAATCCACATGAGGGATGACATCATCTCAAACCTAAAACTTTTCAATGAGTTTATTAATCTTCATTCTTATATGATACTCAACTTTCTTATATATTCACTTCATGTGGAGCCTAAATTCACAGTTGAATTTTCTAACAAATTCTTACTCTATCTCTATCTTATACTTAATAGAGTGAATAATCGTTTCAAAATGATAAATATTGATATATTTTATAAACTTTATTTAGATTTCATTAATGATTAATATAATTGAGCACATGTTTACTCTTCAATAATTACATACCACATGTTTATTAAATAAGATTTGACTGTGAATCCAACTATCAACCTAAAACTTATATCGGATAGATATGAAAAAAATTAAAATCATATACGGATGAAAACTCGTATAAATCCGTTATCTTAAGGTTTTGAGTTGAAAGTGATATCAATCCCCTATATAATATGAGTTCAAGTCTAATTGGTATTGTATATCCCTAATCAATCATTATTGAAGAAACCTATCAAAAAAAAATTTCTTGGAAATTTATGACAAAAGACAATGATGAGCTTAGTGAATGTAGGTAGAAGGTAGAGGGATGATTATTACAATGAGGAATGGTGATGAAGCACAATTTTGTGATGGAAAAAGCAAATGCATGCATGAGATATAATTAGGAAAGCAAAGAGCATGAGACCCCCACACTAGGGTTTCCCTAATCATATACACATATAAGGCAGAAGTTGAGAGTATATGAGTGAGGTTTGGTGTATCCAGCTAGGGTTTGATGTGTGGACAATTGTAGTGGCAATGTGTCAAAGCAGTTACCGACCAGAGACAGCCAAACATGCATCAAGAGAATGGGAATGGGAAGAACAAACCAACTTTCCTCAAAACTATACCTATCACTCCTCTTTGGTCCCACTCTCATGGAAAAAAACAAAAACCTAAAAGAAATTTTCTTACTTTATGGCCGACGGGACCCACTTTTGTTCATTGCTCCAACACGTGTGTGTTTCGGCAAGGAAAAGTGTATTTGTTATAGGGAAAGTTAGGTCTGATTTCAAACTCAAATCAATAAAACAAAACAAAATCTATAACTATATTATGTTAAACAATTCCGACTGCAATTGGATGAATAAAAAGTATTTGTTTTTAAGGGAGAAAATATTAATTTACCTTGAAAGTTTATTAGATTAGATGTGATATATTGGTCGATTTTTTATATGAATTTATATATGATTATTGATAATGGAAACAAAGTTTACAAATCTATTATTTTTAATATTTTAGATTTTAGAGATGATATTTTTGTTTTATATGGATGTTTTAATCGATTTTTTTTCTTGTCTCGTTTAAAAAAACATTAGAAAAAAAGTAACAAATAATTTTAGTATTTTTTATTAAAAAATAGTTGTGGTTTTTGTTGAACACTTGTTTATATAAAAATTTTAAACGAGAATCCATTTATCAGTGTATTTATGTTTTCTTGGATTAGTATTATTATTAGTTCAGTTTTATTCACTCACTAGTTTGGAACTCAAAAGCATAACAAGCAACTTTTGCACGTTGCAATCGCTGGTATATGTCTTTTCCGTGATTGAGACTTCAGTAAAAGTGGAGTCAATTACGCTGCACAATTTGGTTCCAATTTTAATCTTCCACCAATTATTTTTTTACCCCTGATTTAGATTGTCGGTGATGTTAGATTTTAGTTTGAAGGCTATATTATTTTGATAGTTTGTTTTACTTTTGAGATTTTTTAACATTTAATTTAATTATAAAAATTATTTTGGGTAATTCATCCATAAATTTGAATTAATTTAATCGTTTTGGAAAACTCTCCGTTTTCGGGTTCAGAAATTGAGTTTTTTTTTTTTATGTTATGTTTAAATGAGGTAGAAAAGTAATTTATTTATTTGAAAAATTAAAATTATTCACAATAAATAAAATAATTAGAAAGAAATTAAATTTAAGATTTTTTTTGAAAGTATCTAAATAAAATAGAAGAATTTAAAAAGAAAATATAAAAAAAATTAAATTATACTTCTTTTTACCCGACTCTCGTTCCATTCATAATGATCGAACTAAATTAGTTCGGGCTAAAGGTTCACTTGAGTCATTTCGGCTGAAAGCTCATTCAAGTTGGTTTGGACTGAAAACTTAGTCAAGATAGTTCAAACTGAAAGCTCATGTCAAGATAGATCAAACTGAAAGCTCAATCAAGAAAGTTCAGACTAAAGGCTAAACTAATTCAGCCCAAGCAAAATGCCAAATGATTCAATAGGGCAAAGTTTAAGTAGAAATAGTCTGAATTAAAGGTCAAGAACAATCAATATAGCAAAGTTTGAGATAGGTTAGTTGGGTCGAAGATCAAGACAAGTCGATAAAGATTGCAGGTCGAGCCAAGTCGATGTATACCTAATGTAGATCCGATTTGTTCAGGACTAATGGTCGAGACGATTTGACATGGATCAATGCTCAAGTCGATTTGGCCTTGGGCAACGATCCAGGTTGAATGTCGATGCCAGTCAGCCTACACCGAACTTCAAAGGGAGTGGCCCTAGGTTGAACGTCGAAGTGGTGGGTCTGGGTCAAACGTGGAATTGAGTGGACCCAAGCTAAAGGTTGAGTTGAGCCAATTTGAGCAGAAGGTTGAGCCAAGCCGCTTGAGACCAAATATTGAGATGAGTTATCCAAATTATAGGTCGAGAAGAGTCAACATGATCAAAAGTAGAGCCAATTCGGCTAGGGTTAACGATTGAGTCGAGTTGACCCAAACAAAAAGTTGAGACGAGTCAGCTCGTGCTAAATGTTAGGACAAGTGGAACTGGACTAAATTCATGATGGATCAACCCAGATCAAGGTTGAGATGAATATACTTAACTTTGATAGAAAGTCGAAATCGTCTAGAGTCGAAAATCAAGTTAAATCAACTTGGACTGACAGTAGAGTTAATAGAGTTGAATTATCTAATATTACAGATTTATCTTAAAAAAATAAGTTGCTTTATAAAAAAAATTCAAATCAAATTATTATTTCCTTATTATTATTTTTAATTGTTAGAGAAAAGAGTGGACGTATTAGAATACTGAAATATGAGTGGCAGTAAACTTTATTAGATGTATATTTATGTGATCATAACTTAATTTTTCTAATAAATCCATCAAATAAGTTTTTGTGTTTTATTTGTTAAAAATAGTTGGAAGAATGGAAGTGCCAGAACATATCATGTTAGATTGCAAAAATGTTAAAAAATATATTGAACATAGCAGGGCAGTGATGATCCAACCCAGCATGACTGTAAATTTAAGAACAACATACAAACATAACAGACAAAATGACAGTTTTACAAACTGATCCGGCCCAAACAATACTTTCAATTTTCCAGCACTCTACTCACGTTGAAAATTGGAAAAATGTTCACCACAAAATATTTGACAAATAAAATAACTTCGAAGTTGAACCATTGGTTCATAAAAAGTGAGATCAAAGTAAATAAAATAAATAAATGAGATTTTGATTCTTCGTGTATAAAGTGAGTATTTTTTTTTCTTCTGAGAATTTACAGAATTAACTTTAGATAACTCCATTTTATATATTCAACTTGGAACATTAAATCCTAAATTTGTATTAAAAAAGTTATAGTTTTTAATTATTTTCAAAGTTTAATTAATAATTTAGTATCATATTTAAATTTATAATTTATTTTAATTTCTACATATTTTAATTCGAGTTTTAATTTTGTTTAATAGAAAAATTTTGTTATTTCTATTAAATTGATGATAACGTTCAAAAGACGTCACAAGTCAAAATTTAAAAAATGCTACATGTTAAATATTTAGAAAATTTCACATATTAAAATTTGGAAGGTGTTTACAAATAAAAAAGGATTTAATAATAAAAGATAACTCAAATTTTGACACAGAATAACTAATAATTAATATAGGTCTAATTTGATCCAATAGGTAATTTGTTGACTTATATCTCGAGCCGAGTTAATCTAAACTCGGATTAGGTCGAGTCAACGATCCAAATTAATTAGTGAGAATCAGAACAAGTTAAGTTGGTTTGATCGGGGAAACACAAATAGGAGGAGCTCCGGTTGAGAAGCAATATGTTTGGTGAACGGAAAAAAGGGACAAGAGAAGTGATTTTTGTGAGTACGTCATGAACCTCAACCCTATCCTAAGATTCATGTCGTAACAATAGCTCTTCAAGAACCTCCTATTGCATCTCCTTCGACACAATTATTCCTGTTGCTGACTTCTACAAAAGCATCTACCTACGTAAGACCGTGTTTGTTTTCTAACCCTAATCATTTTTGAATGAAAATCTCACCAATCCAACTTCTACACTTGGATTTAATAACTTCTCCGTTTTGCTATTCACCACTCCCCCTCATTCACACAACCTCAAACGCCAAACATCAAAAATTAGATTTTTAAAAAAAAACCCAAAAATAGGTTAAATAAATAATTCCATATTACTACTTCAAATATTAAAACAATTTAATAAAATATAAAACTTTCCTTAACCTTACTTGCTTTAACCAGTTAAAATAAAATTTACATTGTTAGATAATTGTACGACACTTAACTCTTTTTTTTTTTTTTAATTTAAACAATCTGTTTGTTTTTTCTTATAAGGTTCTCACATTTTTAAAAAGAAAATTGTTTTTTATGTCCTTGTCAACAAAACCCGTAAAATAGAGGACATAGACATGGAAGTCCAAACTCTCACTTTCAGCAAACTAATAATTGCAGGGTGACAATTTCGCCCACTTATAAAAATAAAATCAATAATCAACTATTGGATGAATGATGATGATTTAACGCATTTTTTAATACATTAGGTTAAGTAATTCAAAGTTCATTGGTGGAATACATGACTTTAAGGGACACTACTTTACAATATTAATTAGATATAGAAATGTGCATAATAATTATACTTTCCTATTGTTAAGAGACTTTGACTGAGTCATTACCAGGTGAAATATCTTTTTTATGAGTTAAGTTATGCATCAAATGACCATCTTTATTTATGATGAATAATAAACAATAATTTAATGGAGATTTACATGTAAATAACATTCGATCAATAAGATAATACAATAAAAATATTATACAAATGAATTATTGGGGTAAATTTATGTTGAAATGAATCTTTCTATTAAAAATGTTCTTGCATACATTCCAGAAAATGTTTATGTTTTACTGGCATATCCAGAAAATGTATAGAAAAGGTAATGGAAACAATGTTTTTGCAGAAAGCAGAAAGAGTTGAGAGAAACGTTTATCACGCGCTATGGAGCAAAATTTGGGGAAATTAATTAAATTAAAATTAAAATTCCGGTACGAAAGAAGAGCAGATTAAAGCATACGTGGAAAAAGTTTGTCCAATTAGGTTTACATGAAACGCCATCGTGGGTACAACTGCCAAAAGCAGAACTGACTCGCTTAGTACTCCTTTCAATAAAGACAGGATCTGTGATTTAGGATTTGTTTTCCAAACCAAAGCTAGTTGCCCTCAATCTAAACACAAAGAAAGAAACCATTTCTAGGGTTCTTGTTTTTCAATTTTCAACGCTGCATCGCTCGTATTCAGACCTACCCAAATTCAATCATCTTCCAGCTATTTATTCGTCACTATTTTACTTTTAAAAGATCAAAATTATACTTTTAATTAATCCAATACTATTACATCGCTTAAAAATCTTCAATTTTCATAAATACATTTTCAAGAACAAAACTGTGGCTGAGTTTCAAATTTCAAAATAATACAGTGATGTTATCTTGTCAGAATTAAGATTTGTTCTGATTCCATTCAAGTTTGTCTAACAATAGCATTAGGAACAACGATCTAGAATCAGGATATGTTCTGATTCAGGATCGTTAGGAACAATGATAACATTTTTGAAATATTGTTTATTTTTTAGGGTAAAACTTCATCACAGTTTTGTCTTTAAAAAAATCTTAAAGAATAGAATGAAAAATATTTAAATTGTGTTTGATCTTAATTTCTAAGCCATGTAAGATTTATTAGATGTACTTGAAAAGAAATTCAAATGATTATCAACTATCAAAATTTTCGTCTCCATATCTATCTGAAAAAGTTTAAAAGAAAAAAAAAACCTGGAGTGGTAGGAAGTTTGTGGCAGGCATGAGTTGGAAGTTCTTGTAAAGACAGGGACAGTGAAGTTAGGACCCACAAGACAACGTTGGGAATGCGTAAAAACGTTGCCCCCTTGGCCTATTGTCCGATGGTACAGAAACAATGGCACATAGGACAGTGTAAGTCGAGGTTGGAGAGACAAAAGTTAGGGTTGCATGGAGAGGGAAAGTTTGAAAATTTGGGAAGTTTGAAGTGCATGAATATGAAATTTTGGTTTGGGGGGAATGAACTAATTAAGCAAAGGTAACACAACACAACAGCACCACCTTAGCTTAGCTAACTTGTGCAACACAATCGGCCAATCACATGGCCTTCACTAAAGTGGTTTACAAAGTAAGAAAGAGAGAGACCTTTTGGAATAGGACCTACCAGACGCCACTGTTCATGGAACACAACACAACAAATTCTGATAGAGAAATCGAAGAAACGGCGAGAGAAAAAACAAAGAAGAAATGAATTAATTAATGAATCCCCAACCCCACCACATACCAAAAGAAAAGAAAAAGGAGTGTTGATTTTTATTAGGTGAAAGGCTTTGTCTGACAGCGCATAACACCTAGTGGTACCCAACTTTGTTCTCTTTTTTAACTTGTTAGTGCTATCCAAATCAAACACAGAATAACCAAAAGTTACGGCAAACAAAGAAAACAGAATCTTCACGCATTTTCTCTTTCTTCCAAAACACTCCTCACTCCCAAACATTTCACACCTTTCTCATACCCTAATTTTCCTCCATTGCACTTACCACTGCAAACCACAATATCAACATAGATACCTAGACACTATCATCCATTTATCAAATTATTAGCAACTCCATACACACCTATACACTATCGAGTTCAAATTTTCTACTGAGTTTTTTTTATATAATCATCTGTTAAATATTAATAATGAGTCTAGATTCTTTACTGACCTTTGTTTTTGTGTTGTTCTTTGCTGAGCATTACAAATATACTGTATTGATATTTTAAATATCTTTCTAATATATTTTGAAACGTTATAGTGGTGATGAGTGTATTATGGAAACACAGTAGAGAAACAATACAAAAAAAACCCAACAAAGAATCCAAATTCATTACCAATACAGTGATATTGATACGTTAGACATTATACTCGTTTGTTTTTCTTAAACCCTAAACTCATTCCACCAACGATCATTCATTTGTAGTCTCTCCATCAAGTATATATCCAAACAAATAGAAGAAATGTATGTTTCATTCAATTCATTCCTTTCCCCTTGCATTCCTTAGTAAAATATTCAATAGCGTGGTACCCACCCCAAAACTACCATCACAATCAATTGCATCACAAGAGGTCATATACGTAAAACAAAACAAAAAAGTGACTTCACACGTTTATAAGATGATTATATTTCTATGAATTATTGATAAATGGGAGATCGTATATAGTGATCAAGATCTAGAAAAACAAAGTTGGACCACTCAATTGAGATACGAGAAAAATTAAAAAATCTTTGTTGTTACTATACAAAATAGTTTGCGATGGCTGTGTGTGTTTTCCTTCTTATGTATTTCTTATCTTGTTTATTTTTACCCTGAAACTTTTAATTCACACTTGGCTAACAATAATATAACCTTAAATGTTCATAATATTTATTGGATAAGATTAGATTGTGGAAGAGGTTTTAGTGGTTAAGTACTTAAAAGACACTCTCATACTTAAAGTAGTCTCATGACCAAGTATAGGTAGAAGATGAACATTCTTGAACTATATTATAATTAATCCCATATCTGCTTTATCCTCTAAACAAAAAATTCAGCTATTTAATCAGGTGTGGTATTCATCTAACTGAATAAGTAGGGTAACAATCTATATGGCCATGGGAAATAGATAGAATACATTCTTATTGAATTAGAGATGGCAATAGGGAAGAGCGAGAAACACATCTTCAACGAAAAAATTCATTTTAATCCACATATCCAAACTTAACAAGTATTAAGATTTTGTTTCATCTCATTCCTACCAGATAACGGGTATACTCGTACCTGTATTCATACCCGTTTTCTTAATTTCAATATCAATTAATTAATTTTTATAAAATAATAAAAAATTACAATAAACGAAACATATATTATTAAATATTCAATATTAAAAGGAGTGTTGTTTATTCAATATCAAATATTTATAAATAAATTATATTATAATTATATACATCTCAAATTATAATACCAAATAAAATTTCACGAGAATCAAAATACTTATCAAATCTGCAAACATTGATGAAAACCTGGTTGATAAAATTTAAAAATATTTTTAAAAAAATAAAAAAGAAAAATAAGTATTCAAATTAAAAATTAAGAAAATATAATATTCATTGCTTAGAATTAAAGTAGCAAACAAAAAACAAAAAATATGAAAATGCCTTTGTAATTGTTAACTTTTCCAAACCTTTTTATATCTAAAGTTTTGATTCTGGAAATTTATAACTATTTTAGCTTTATCCATAACTTCAAACACGATAGTTTTCAGTTTTCAATGGAGATGTCAAAATAGATTTCAACCCGTGAACCAATTAGGCTCATTACGGGATTGAGTCTGGTTGGGTTGAAAAAAATTTAATTTTTTTAAAAGTGGGTTGAACTGAACCCGACTCACTTAACCCACGGATTAAACGAGTTCGAGTCGGATTGAAGGTGGATTGACCCATTTAACCCATCAACATTACTTTACAGTTTTTTAAAACTTTTTTGTTATAATTATTTACTACTTATAATTATATAGGTTCAAAATTTCATATTTTTAAATGCTAGAATGTTGTTCAATAATATTTGAATAGTTTGAATGCTTAATTAATTTTTTTTTATCAAGTTATATACGTTGATACTTTAATCTTTAACTATTATTTTTACAATCATATTTCGAAAATTCGGTGAACACTTTGATTTCACTATTATAACTATTATAAAAGATAAATTAAGTCAATTCACTCTTATTGTAATGCAATAAATATGTAAAATAAATTACAGGAAAAAAAATCAAAAGTGAGTTAATCCACTAACCTATCAATCCGTGATGGGTCAAGCCCGCTTGCAAAATTTCTGACTCACCAAAAAGTGAGTTGGACTGAGCTGAGTCTTTTTTAGTTCAACTAGAGGTGAGTTAACCCGTGTGAGCTAGGTTGACTCATTTTGACATCCCTAAATCTTTTTATTTTGGTGTTATTTGACTCGTTGCCTCCCCAAAAAATTAAAACAAAGCCAAAGAAATTTCGTGTGTCTCCACCAAAAATTCAAACGAAGTTGATTATTTTTCCCAATAGATAAAGAAATAAAATTCATAAACAATAACCAACGTTCACTACTAAAAATTCTCATATTACATGAAATTTTTCTTGCAAATTTGTTAAAAAATTTGCAAGAAAAGATTTTTTCGTGTTTATTTTTTATAAAAATCTTAACTGACAGGTAATTCCTTCTTGAGTAATTATTTCCTACAAAATATGTTGTGAAAAATGTTTTATATAAAATATTTTGCAAAAAAATTGGCAGCAACTTTCTACAAATTTTTTTCATAACAAAATTTATAAGTATTTCCAACAAAAAATATTCAAAACAAAATGAGTTTTTTCAATAGTGATTTTGTATAAAAATAAAAAATAAAGAATATGATAAAAATGATTTATAAATTTAAAATATTTTTTTTCTTCGAAAAAATAAATAAAAAGAATCCTTGAATATAAGCTAACTTTATATAAAAATAAACACATAAAGAAAATTATGTACTAAACTAAATAGGAACTTCAATTTAAAAAATTAAAAAAAAAACTATGAAACGACAGTAACTTTTTTTTCGAAAGATAAAACTAAAATATAACATAATAAAAAATTATAATAATGGATATATATTAGTGTAAATAATAACTGATTTTGTAAAAGGTAAACAAATAGAAATTTAAACCACAAATAATATTTATTTTTATAAATAAAGTATAATTAAAAAAATATAATAAATGTAATAAGGAGTTGTTTCAATGAAACCAAGAAAGCATATTCATTCATGCAAAATATTGAAGTTGTGTATGCAAAAACCTTATTAACAACTCATTTTAGTGACCAAAAGTTGGTAGTAGTGACCAATGTAAATACTAATTTTCAAAATAAAAAATGATTGGTTACTAAAATAGTCACTCACTACTAGAAATTTTCATATTACATGAGACACTTTTTTGCAAATTTGTTAAAATAATTTGCAAAAAAAAAAAATCTCTACTTTTTTTTGTAAGAATCTTAATTGACAGCTAGTTTCTTCGTGGATAATTATTTTCTACAAAATTATAAAATTCGCAAGTATTTCTTACAAAATTTGTTGCGAAAAGTATTTTACACAAAATTAGCTATCAAGATTTTAGTTATTAAAAAAATTTGTTATTAAACATTAGCTACCAGAGTTTTTATACCAAAGAAATTAGTTTATAAATTAGTCTTTAGTTAATTAGTGACTAATTTAGTGATCAATTACAATTTTTTATTTATAATAGTGACTATTTTAGTAACTAATAATATTTTATTTTGTAAATTGATATCTAAAGTAGTCATTCTAGACTAACAATTTTTTGTCAATAAAATTAATTATTAATGGGACATTTTTTTAGTAGTAAACCTACATAAAAAAAGATTAATCTATGTTATGTGCTAAAGTTTATTAAAACATTAGGTTCATGCAGGCAAATATAGATTCTAAAATATTATAATGGAAAAATGTTATAGTAAAACTTGAGCTCTACTGACTTTAGTGTCCTACTTTTTCATTTACAATGACTCTATTTTTCGCAAGCATCTTAACATTCTCTTGTCTATTATTTTTCGTTCTTCTTTTTCGTATTTTGTATTTCTCAATGCTCTAATTCTTATCAGTATGCACATTAATTCATTCTAATCACCCTTTTCATTTTCTTTATGGATGTCAAGCTACAATTTGAGTTGTAAAACGATACCTCCAAAGACAGAATTGTTTGCAAGTGATATAATGGTTATTATTTGGAAACATTCATTTATGATTATCTTCTTAGAAACAATTTCTTGTATTTTTCGTTTCAGCAAGAGGACTATTAATAATTACAATGGTTATAGTATTTTAGTTAGAACATTATATGTGACAAAATTATTTTTGTATAATTAAAATTTATAATAAATAAATACTTTTACATACGTAAACCATAAAAAATGAGAAAAACGAAAATTTCTCTTTTCTTAATTACCTGTCTATTCCAGCGTAATTAGTGCTGGTATGAAATTTGATTAAATATCCTATAATTTGATCCAAACTAGTAATAATGCTTGATTTTCTTGGAATAAGACGTCAAACACGATTATTGGGAAAGAAAAATTCAAACGACCCTATCCCTAAGAATGATATTATACTTTCTAAAACAAAGCAAATTTTGTACATTTTGACATTTCTGGTCACCAAAAGGTCACGTAAAAATTTATTCTGGAAAGCGCGTAATAATAGCTATAAACAAACGATGCAATTGGATTTGTAAGTGGTGACGAAGGGACAATTAAGTGTATAAACAAACAAATCGTGGAACCGTTTGTTGTAGCTGAATCTATGGTCTTGTTCGTTTTTCTTATCTGAGGTATCTTTGTCCCTGTCCTATCTATCACACACTACATGGCTTTCGTCAATTTTCATTGCTCTTCCATGCTCCTCCACTCCTGTTCCAAGTGAGTCTACCCTTTAATTAATCTTATATTCTCTTTTCTTTCCCAATGCATGCCACATGCAAGAACGTAACCTTTTTGGTTTTATCATGTGTATTCGTGGGAAAATTTGGAATTAATATATAAAAGTAATCAAATGAACAACAAATCCTACATTAACCTATGCTGTTGAATCTACGCTATAATTAGAGAGCAAGAGTGAGATCAATGTGAAGTCAATAAATGACGATTCCTTGCATTTTACTGGATCATGAGTGATAATGTCAATATTTGCATGTAAAATGAATCAAGCTGTGAGTTCTATTTTCTTTTCTTTAAATGCTAGTATCATATTCTAGGACATATAATTGCGTGTTCTTGTAATTTTTACTTATTGCAAGTTTATCCCAATGTCCTTTGAGAATTGTTGTTTTGTTCTGATACTTCCACCTGTGTAATTGAATGGTTGCTTCTTCTGTTTTGAAGGCAGTGCATTGTGAGTGGCGTGCCTCTACTCCGACCTAAACCTGATTTCATGTTGGATAATCCAATTAGAAACGTGAAATTCAGTTTCAAGGTTGATAAAGTGAGGGCTGTAATATCTGGTGAAGGAGATCTGCTATCTCATCCTAATAACTGCACTGGCTCAAGAAAATCTGACTTACTTCACAAATTGGTAGAAGAACCTACCAGAATTGTTTCTGATGAGATAAATCCTGCAATCAATGGTTTCTTTGCTGATAGAAATGAACATGAACTGGACTGTCCTACACAAGGGTTTTCTTCTATCCCAGAGGCCATTGAAGATATTCGTCAAGGAAAGGTTGATTAATTAGTCTGTAGATTTGTTGATCAATTCTCTAACCAAGGACACCATGCTAAGAAAATCACTTCTTTTTGACAAATTTGCAGTTAGTTATTGTTGTAGATGATGAAGATAGAGAAAACGAGGGTGATCTAATAATGGCAGCATCAATGGTAACACCAGAAGCAGTTGCGTTTATTGTGAAGCATGGAACTGGGATAGTGTGTGTGAGCATGAAAGAACAAGACTTAGAGAGGTTGCAACTCCCCTTGATGGTGGCGCAGAAGAATAATGAAGAAAAACTTGGCACCGCATTCACAGTGACAGTGGTACATAGGTTTTTCATTCTTGATTCTTGGAAGAAAAAAATAGGACAATGATCTTTTTTGAGTTGATTTGTTATCTGATACGAAAAGAACTGCATGATATTATAGGATGCAAAGGAAGGCATTACAACAGGAGTTTCTGCTGAAGATAGAGCAACAACAATCCTGAAACTTGCATCGAGAAATTCGAGTTCTGATGATTTCAATCGGCCAGGTCATATATTTCCTCTGAAGTACAGGGAAGGAGGGGTTCTTAAGAGACCTGGTCACACGGAAGCTTCGGTTGATCTTGCTGTGTTGGCTGGCTTGGAACCTGCTGCAGTTTTATGTGAGATAGTAGATGATGATGGTTCCATGGCCAGGTTACCAAAGCTTCGACAAATGGCAAACCAGAAAAACCTCAAAATCATTTCCATTGCTGATTTAATAAGGTAATTTCCAACAAATCAGAATCATAAGGAAGATAGACTTAAGAACTTTTACGATGATTTTTAATGTATGCATGGTTTGAACTAGCAAACTTTGTGGTATCAGCATAACTAACTAAGATATCAAAGTTCATAATAATATCTAATATGATCTTGTTTGAAAATAACAGATACAGAATGAAGAGGGAGAAGTTTGTGGAGTGTGCTTCAGCTGCAGTGGTATCCACCATGTGGGGACATTTCAAAGCTTATTGCTATCGGTCATGTTTGGATGGGATTGAGCACATAGCGATGGTCAAAGTAAGCAACTCATCAATATTTGTATGCTTAATTAACAGCATGTTGAATTGCAACAGACAAATTGCAATTCACTTTAAATCAATCAGATTTCTTGGTTACGTTTACATGTTGTTTTCATTAGAGACACTTGCTTTGGCAAGGGTGAAACTTTGAGAGATTTGAAAAGTGTAACTGTGTTGGTGACGGTAATAACATGGTTGATATATGGAAAATTATCTTTTGACAAATTTTTTTAACAAACTTTTTGACAAAGTTTCTATAAATAGAATTAAATAGATTATTTTTTATTTTTTAATCAAAATAAAGTAATAATTATAATATTTTTTTACTTAAAAAGGTAATTTGTCAAAAAATTTGTCAATTTTTTTGTTAAACTATCATCTTCCTTGATATATTAACAGGGTGAGATAGGTGATGGGAAAAATGTACTTGTGAGAGTACACTCAGAATGTGTCATTGGTGACATTTTTGGGGCCACAACAACGTGTGAATGTAGAAACCAGTTGGTGGTTGCATTGAAGCAAATTGAAGCAGCAGGTAGGGGTGTCTTAGTGTATCTTCGAGGACATGAAGGTATTGGATTAGACCACATTGTACATGATTGTCATTCTGAAGATCACAAGTACGAGGAATTGAATGTAACTGGTGATTCTACTGAGTACGGTATTGGAGCGCAGGTACTGTTCTGGTTTTCTGTTTACCATGTTTTATGTCTAGAGATTGAAAGAATAAAAAGTGATGATCTATTCCAAACATGCAAGATTCAAGAAACCAGATAAATCAGTAAAGTAAAATTTGAGATCAGCAAACTATTAAAACCTGGTAAATTTTATCTTAAAACTAATTGAATGATACATATCTATGGCAGATACTACGAGATCTAGGGGTTCATACAATATGCTTAATGACAAGAAAAAAATGGTGCTGAGTATGAAGGACCTAAAGGTTATGGCTTTAACAGTTGCAGGAAAGGTTCCTCTTTGGAGACCACTAACCAGACATCCTAGATTAAACAATTGGTATTGGATTTCATCAATATGAATACAACATTTTATTTTGTTAAGTTAAGTTTTTCGTCAATTTTACTAAATGAACACTTTTTAAATAGGAAAGAAAATTATAATGTGAAGAAGTAACAAGCAACTAAAGTCGATATAAGGCCTAAGCATATAAAGTAAATGAATAATAGTTAACTTCTGGTTTTTAGTCTTTTATTTGATAAGACGCACCATCGTACAAAAAATAAAATTATCAATTAACTCTTTTTATAACTTGAAATAGAGAAAATGAGATACATGCACAACACATAAAAGATAAAAATAAACCGATAGATAACGATTAATGTGTTAGATTGAACAATAAACCATTGTTCAATAAGAAAGCCAAGGGCCACAAAATAGAATAAGTAGATGAGAAATCATTGAAATAGAAAAAAAGATAAAAGATAAAAATCAGAATTGATTAGTGAGAAACTAGAGATAACTAATCTATCTCTTTCTCCTAAGTAAAATTGTGATTTTTTTAAAAGAAATTGTTAGATCATTAAATATTATTTTTAGTACCAATAAAAATTAAGAGTCAATTCTAATATTTTTATTAAGTTTTATTCTCTAACAAAATTTTACAATTAATTTTATAGAGATTTATTAGTATTAAAAAAAAAATTCTTTACCTTGGACCTTAAAGTGAATCACATCTTGATCTATCAACAGTGATAGTGTTGCAAAGTGTTGCTCTTATGTGATTACTCTCATGATATGAAGATATGTTTTTAATAGATATTTTTTGTTACATCTTGAATTCTTTAAATTAAGATACTGTTTAAAAACCTAGCTGGTCAATTCCTTCAAAGCTGAAAAGCTATTACTACAAAATTAATAAGCCATACTCTGTTTTATAAGAAATATTTGGTCAAGTTAATTGCTAAATTAATTAGAAAAATATAAAGAATATATTTCCATGTTTTTAATGTAAATATTTTTTTTAGATAAGAATATCATTTTAGGTAGTTATAATTTTATTTATTTTTCTTAAATTTTGAATTGCAATAATCAAGACCTTTACATTATATTTGTATTACTATTTTGCACGTTATTTATATTTTTGTATTAAGAATCGTTTATCAAGATAAGTCTGTTTATATATTGCTTTAAGTATACATTATACATTTGCTTAAATTCGTATTTTGATTGGGGATTTAATTGGGATGTCATCTTATGAAAATTTAAGAGTCATATAATTACAATATCAAATATTATGAGTCATATAATTACAACAAATATTATGGATGTTAGGAATTTAATGGATTAAAAAAATATGAGAGATATATTATATGGAGGAACTTCTTATTTTATTTTATTTTATACATATACTCTCTATATATAACGAGATGTAACGAAATATAAAATATTTACAATATTTCAATTTTAATATGCTAATTCTAAAATTGTAATATATTTTAAAAAAAAATCCTAAAAACTAATTTAAATAAAAAAATATATTAAGTAAATATTTTTAACAATGCATCATATAATAAACCCTTCATTTTCTAAAAATAAAAATGAAAAAATAATTTGCCTTATTTCAAAAGATAAGTCAAAGAGGCACCAAACTCAAAAGCCAAGGTCTACACCTTAATGATCAAGACGCTTGGATATTATTGCTTTGTTTGAGCAATTCAAACCATAATCCATGCAAAGTATTGCTTGAGAATATGAAGTTGATGAAAAAGTCATCCAAAGACACTCTTATAGAAGAGATCAAGCGAACCATGAATGAGGTTGTCTTACAAATATTGCTCGAGGATACGAAGTTGATGAGAAAGCCATTCAAAGACACTCTTATAAAAGAGATCGAACAAATCATGAATGAGTTCGTCTTACAAAAGTCTGCTCTTGAATCCGATGATAGTGAACTTGAAATTGATCAGAACGAAGTTGAAGTTGACCAAAGAATGTTATTTTCAAATCATTAGAAAATATTATCAACCATTACGTCAATACGAACGAGTTGAAAGATTTTTCTTATTTATCATCGGATTAGTTAAATCAAGCTAAGGATGCATTTTTCACCCTTTGTCGCATCTTACAAAATGGTTAATCGTCAATGACATGTGAACAAATAAAAATAGTCGTCAAATGGTAAGTTTTTCTAAAACTAAAGTCACAAAATTATTAATTCGAGAATTTTCCCCGTACTAATATTGAGTTAGGAGAATGTAGAATTAAATGAATACAAACTTAAATGAATGTTACCATAATAGATGTTTGAGAAATTGGAATAGTAAGAATTTAGTCTATTATCTCTAAGAAAAAATATTTTTTTATAGTTTACATATAAATAATCATATTCCGTCTCCATCATGATTATTTATTATTGGATATTAATTAATCATTTTTTTTACTATACTCCTTATCATTTTCTTGATCTTTAAAGGTTATTAATTAATTATTTAGATAAATGTGTGAATCTAACTATTTTTTATTAATAATGATCACAATTTATGATTTCAATAAAAGAATCTTAAAAACCAAAAAAAAAAAAAAAAAAAAAAAAATTCAAAAAGTATAACTATGATTTTGTTTTGAAAAAATATTTTATTGGTTACATTTAAACTATGTTTTTTTTCTTTCTCTTTAGATGCAATACATTATGTTTGTTCACTCAAAATAACAAAAATTAAAACATAAACAATTGTTATGCTGATCATCACGCAAGCCATGTGTTATCTGGACAGTTCAGAAAAAACTAACTTGCATTTCTTATGCAGATGGACCGGGACGCACAAACCTGACCTATTTTTTGTAAATTAAATGTGAAGTGGATTGGTCTAGTTCTGTCTTGCTTTTTACGAATCAAATACGGGACATACCGGAATCCTAATATATCCACATAGCACAAATGTTTAAACATTTGTGCGTGCATAGATTACATGTTATATGCTAGGTTATGCATTCAAACCTAAATACGTGTCTCTATTCATCATGAATTATTATTATTATTATTATTATTATTATTAGTATATTATCTCCATTGAAGCAAATCCTTCAACAACTTTGTTTCATTATCGCATAATAAATAATTTGGTAAAAGAAATAACCCAACTTAAATAATAAATACACACATTCCCTTTTGTGATGATATTATACTCTATAGTAAAGTTTCAGCGTCAATTTGAAATAAAGAAAGAATATTAATAATAAGAAAGAAACAATTAGATATTGATGACAAGAAAATAAGGGAAGAATGAAGGTTGATTATGACCTTGCGCCTTTGGCTTTCAAATATGTAATAAAGATCAAAGAATAGAAGGAACTTAACGTATGTGTAATTTTCTTTGGCTTAGTAAAAGCCAAATGTCACATAGTTATTGGTTGATATTGTCAGGATACCTCTTACCATATAACGCACCACTTTCTTTTTTTCTTTTTTATTGGAAACGATAAATGTAACATAATAATTATTAATCTATTCTGTCAATGTACAGATACGTTTTCTTTCACCACATAATGCATAAAAAAATTTATAAGAAAGACTAAATTTGTAATTACAAGAGAAAATCTTTTACAGTTGTAGCTTAAGAATGAAGAATCTTTTACAGTTGTAGCTTAAGAATGAAGAACGTTGGCATCATTAATAAAGCAAGAAAGAAAAAAAGGTCCTATATTTTTAGAGGAGAAAAGAAAGTTTCCTTTTTGAAAAGGATTGTGAAGTATATTACAGGTATAATGTCCCACCACCATTAAAGTTAACGCGGAAACCATAAAAAAGGTTCCTTGATTTGGATTGGATAAGAAACCACCACGTAAATTCGTGAGTCCAAGTCTCCCCTACAAAACGAAATGGTCCCATCAAAACCATGCCCCATTTTCTCATTTCACCATTTAATCATGCCACACTCTTTGCCAAAACAAATGCCAAATTTTCCACATCCATAGAACACTACTTCACCCCCTCAATACCTTAATTTCTGTTCCACCAATGTCTCCTCCTAAAACCCCAGATGTCGGTGAACCCAAACATCCCCTAGAAGAACATCATAGACATGTTGTTCATCTAGCGTTGGTTTTGACAGCATGCATAGTTGGCGTGTTCATGTTTCTCTTCACCGTCTCCACACTCATAAGGTACTTTTATTCCAGGAGATATAACCGCAGACCCAATGGAACAAGAGACACGCCCATATTGTTCGATTTGAACGGAGATTCTCCCACTGCGAACAACGACGATGACGTGGCGGCGGACCAAGATGACGACTTGGCGCCGGTCCACCACGTGTGGTACATCCGCACCGCCGGTCTCCAACAGTCGCTGATAGACTCCATCACCGTCTTCAAATACAGGAAAAACGAAGGAATCATAGACAGCTCCGAATGTTCCGTGTGCCTCGGGGAGTTCCAACACGACGAAACCCTCAGGTTGTTGCCCAAGTGCAGCCACGCGTTCCACGTGCCTTGCATTGACACGTGGCTCCGGTCGCACAAAAACTGTCCCCTGTGTCGCGCGCCTGTGGTCCACGATGAAACTGGAGCCGTCGATCAGAATGTTCAGATTGGTTCACACGTGTCTGTGTCTGATCATCAGAATCAGAACCGTGAGGTTCCGGCGGAGGATTCTGATGATGGGGCTGGATTAGAAGATGGTGGTGGTTCTGGTGAGTCCTCCGGTGGAACAGAAACGCAGCCTCTGAGAAGATCGGTTTCGATGGATGTTTCTTCTGCTTCAAATTCAATGCTTCGTGATGTGGGAGTGGATATAGACACCCCTTATGGAGAAAAAGTGAGTTCCAGTAAGATTCATATGAGTATCACAGAGAAACATGGAAGTTCAAGTTCAAGTTCAAGTTCAAGTTCAACCACGATTCACAAGTTGGCTTCATTTGGACGTGCGTTGCAAAAGGGACCAGTCTCAATGAGAAGATCGTTTTCACATAACAGGAAATTTTTGTTCTCCACACACTACAGGAGTCAGAGTTCTACTCTTCCATTGTGATGAAGGGATTTTGTGGTGTGTAATGAATGTGTTCCTTTACAGACAAAACTATGCTTCAGATTTACCCTTATCAATATGCTAAACGTATATGGCTGCTATAGAAGTATAGTGATACAAAACATTATACGAAAAGTTTGAGAGTTTTGACCACTGTTTTGTCTCATGCTACATGCTCTCTTTTTTGTTCTATAAAATTTCAGATGAAACCTTCCCTTCGTGATCGCCTGTCTTGGTGAAGCAACACTATATTTTTTTTTTTATATATATTTTAAATTTTCGTTTATATTTATTTTATTAGTTAAATATAATATTCTATTATTAAAATGGACTGTAGAGTAGAAGGTGGAAAGCAAAAGTGTCAAATCATAATTTTTCTCCAATGGATTATATGCATCCAATAGTTGGCACATGAAAATTATATCAAAAGTCTTTTATATGCACTACACAAGTCCTGTACTGTATAATTCTTATAAGAATTTCTAGAGACTTAAGTTACATAAAATTTAAGATCTATGACCTTATTAATATCTAGGTCAAAAGAATAAAAAATAATATTTAGAATGAAAGTTTTATATAAGAAAAGAAAATTTATTGTAAAATATTGAAAATAATATGAAATTCATAAAATTTAAATTAAAACTTCGTTGTTTTTAAATTAGACGAGTTAATAGATGAATAATACTTTTCTCATGTAATATTTTTAAATGATAGTACCCGTTTTAGGAATTATATCTACAATAATTAATATTAGGATCATGATACTTTGACACTTAAGTTTACCCTCATATTTATTACTTTATCTTCAATCTTTTTTCTTTTCTTTTTATAGTCTTAAAAGTTTATTCTTTTTAATAATCATATTATTCCTAAAAATGAGTTGATAAGTAATTGATAAAATGTCAAAAGATTTCTCTTTATGTTAAGAAAACTTCTATTAAACTCAAAGTTTATCTGATTCCTTTATTTTTCGTGTCTTATCAACTGTTAGTAGACTCCAAACATTGAAAACTACTTTCTAAACATAGATGTGAACATTAGTCATTAGCTCTCTGAATAGCGCTTATGTTTAAATATATTATTATGAATTATACTAACAAGTGGTTCTATGGTGTAGTGGTTAGCACTCAGGACTTTGAATCCTGCGACCTGGGTTCGACTCCCGGTAGGACCTACCTCTTTTCTTTGTGAAGTTTTACAGTGCCAGTTTTTTATCAAAGGTTTGTAATATTAAAATAATATATTTTTATCAGAACTTGGGTCATATTTTTTTAATCGTAAAAAATTAAATTGTAAACGATAAGAGATTAATTCATCTCAGAAATGTTTGTTAGTACTAAACCAAAGATTATCCTTGTCATGTCTCCTAAATTTTTCACAATCGATATTTATAATTATAGCAATTGAAAAGGTTAAGATGGTTTGACTTGGTCAGTAGAGTCAGTAGCAAATTTCAACTTCACATGACTCATTCACTTATCAATTCAAGAAAATTTCTGTCATCATAACAGGGATGGATACTGAGAAAATATTTTGGAGGTATCAATTTCTTTTTTATAAGCATATAAAAATTTTAAAATGTCAAAAATATATTAAAATTAAAAAATAATATTTTTATTTATAACTAAATTTTATGCGGATAAAATATAATTGTAGACTAAAGCCTCACTTACACACATTTAATATGACAGGTCTTATGTTGACTAAATAGATGTGATGTACTAAACCATGGGACACGAAATGAGTTTGGATGGTCTTGGAGAAATTATAGAGTAATTTTTAGTTTTTATTTTATTTTATTTGGTTTTTAAAAGTTTAGTTTGAAACTATGATGTATGATTTAATCCTTAATTAGCGAATATTAAGTTGGTCATTTTTGTTGAGAAAGATCCCATCGTACTAATGGTAGCAATGATTTAGTGCATGCTAGGTTTAACTTATTTTAAAAAGAAAACTAATTATTGTATCAATTTCAAACCATTTTTGAAATATGTAATTATTTTTTCTAGAAAATATATACTCAACAAGGGAACAAATCACATCCAATATGTAATGTGAAGAAGAAAAAACCAAGTTCAAAGTTGTTTAATGTGTGATGTGACTCCAAAGACCAGCTTAGCTCAAGAGTTTTCCAAAACTAAATTTTACTTATGGTAACCACGATTTATTAGTTGATATATTTGATATATGTATTTGACTTGGGTGATTTATGATGATTATGGGAGAAATTTTTGAAGAGATGATGAAGTGTGAGATGAGGAGAAAGTAATAGATTTGTGAAATCGTTTATTAAATTACTAATTTATTTTTATATTTAATATTTATTTATTTTAAATAATTCTATTTATTTGACCTTTTAATTTTTTATGATTATTCCTATAAATTAATAAATAATATTTTTAAAAAACTAATATTTTTAAGAAATATTTACTTTTATTTACTCAACTAGTTTTTTTAATCAAAAAAATTATATTTTAAAAAAATATACCCAATGACAATTATAACATTAAAGTAAAATCTAGCTATCAACCTTCATTAATTCCATCAAATCAATCACACATACTGATAAGCTTTTTGCTCAAATGCATTAATTTTTCCATCAAAGCAAATAATTTATTTTTCTTTTCTATTTAGTTTATCTCCAAACCATGCACCCCTAAAAAAGATATGTATGTTGATGCAAGGTGTACGTTGCATAAAAGGGACTTGTCAAAGAAATTATGAGTAAAGGCAATAAACACTATAATTTTGAACAAAAGAAGGTCAATTTTAAGACTAGTAAGTACCAATCAAACTTAAAAAATCTAAAATCATTGGTTGTGTTTGTTTAAGTTGTATTCCATAGGTTAAAATGGACAAATTTGACAAGAAGGCAACATTTTGTGTTCTCATTGGATACAAGAGCACTTGCGATGCTTATAGAAATGTTCAACCACAAAATAAATAAAAATCTCAAGTGGAATTGTCAAGTTTATGAAAGATCATCGATAGAGTTAACAGAATCAAATGAATTAGTAGTTGCCAAAAATCTCACAATTCTTCAATTATGCATATGACATTCCTGTCAAAAATATCTAAGATTTATAAAATATGCAATATGGTCATCATAGAACTTGCAAAATTTAAAGCAATTGAGAAAATGAAAAATAGATATATTCCGTGAAGAGAGCCACGATAATTGAAAAAATCACATTGGGAAGCCCGTAAACAAGTTTCAACACAAGCAACTACAAAAGCTAAATGGGTTTTTAGTACCAAATTTAATTAAACGATTTCATAAATAAATACAGAAAAATTATATTTTGACTCCCATTTTTTTAACTCTCATTTTTTACTTTCTGATGTGATTTTAGTGTGGGACTGATTTTTTCAAAGAAAAATATAGTGATACATTGATCAATAACTTACACTAAATCACGTCAAAAAATAAAGAATGTGATTCAAAAAATAAGAGTCATAATATCATTATCCATAAATACATAATAAACTTGGCAATCGGTTATGTTGAGTTGTTTGGACACCCTACAACAAGAGTGTTTTGTATCTAACAAGAAAAAAAAGTTTCCACGCAATGCAAAAGATTGCTTATTAGGTCACGTTATTTCTCAACAAGGAGTTTTCATGGAACCACAAAAAATTGAAATTTATGGCAATGACCTATTCCAAAGACCAATAGGCTTGTGGAAGGGTTTTTGATCTAACAAGGTATAATTCACGTTTTATATGAAATTATGGCAAAATAACCAAAGCTTTGAAAATGCTATGACAAAAAGAAAATGTTGAGTTGACTCAAAACACAACCAAGTCAACCTAACGCCTTTAGATAGCTGCATAAAGCTATTACCTCTAGTTTAGTATTGTCGATGCTTGATTTTTCCCTAGTCTTTTTTCATAAAATGCAACACTTGGAGAAAAGTATTAGAGATTGTACTATTCCAAGACAAAAAAAAAAACCATAACTTTTTTCAACAAAACATTCACAAACACATATCTCGATTTGTCGTAACAAAATACTATCGACTAACGTTTGTGGATCAAAGAAATACTAGTATAGTCATTGGTATATGGAAACAAAACTGAGATGAAAAAGATTGCTATTCAAAGCCACCTCTTATAAACCAATATGTAAAGTCTCTTAACCAGCTGGCCAACTATAAAATAGCCAAGAAAAAGAAGAAACAAAAGTCCGAAATATGAGAGAGGAAGAAGGGAGAATCCCATGACCTTCCCAATGGGTGTGAAAGGAAGAGCAATTCCAATGGCAGAAGTGACAACAGTGGAGAAAATCACAGGCCAAGATGCAACCTCCTGCATGAAAGGGATTTTCTCAGTCCTGATCAAGTGGATGATCAGGGTCTGCAACAGAAGACCTTCAATGAACCAAGCTGTATGAAAAAACTTCTGAGTCACATCAGTGTAAGCCTTGTAATAAAACCAAAGAAGCATGAGTGTTGCAACATCACACAGAGTGCACACTGATCCATTCCACACTATGAACATCGACAACCCTCTTTCTGAGGATTTGTGAGGTGTCTTCACATACTCTTCATCCATCTTGTCCCAGGCTATGGCAATCTGTCCCACACTGTAGATGAAATTCTGAGTCAGAAGCTGTGTAGAAGTTAAGGGCTCGTACTTGAACACCAGTGTTGCTATCAGCAGTGAAATCACACTTCCCAAGTTAGCAATCACTGACATCTTAACATACTTCATTGTGTTGCCAAAACTCAGTCTTCCGTGCTCCACTCCCGCAACAAGCACGTTCAGATCTTTCTCAAGCAAGATAATATCTGCCATGTCTTTTGCAATGGCCACTCCTGAATCCACAGAAATGCTTACATTCGCAGCATCCAAAGCCAGTGAATCATTCACTCCATCTCCCAAGAACCCAACAACATGGTTTCCAACCGTTTGCAAGGATTGCACCACATGGAGTTTCTGAATTGGAGTGAGACGTGCTAGTACTGTGGCTCTTTTCACTGTCTCATGAAACGTGTCTTGGTCAAGTAGCTCTAGTTCAGGACCTGTTATTACATGATCGATGCTTATTCCAACTTCTCTGCATACCCTTGTTGTCAGGGAGAGGGAATCGCCAGTTAAAACCTTTGCTTTCACTCCCTTCTCACACAATCGCCACAGTGCTTGCTTTGCTGTGTCCTTAGGTGGGTCGAAAAATGTTATCAGACCAAGGAACACCATGTCTTTTTCGACATCCTCGTCTTCTCTCTTGCTTCCGTTACTTGTTTCACACGTTTGCGGCTGCAATGTCACATGTAATATGAAATAGTCACTGAGGTGCTCCTATGAGAAGAGAAATTTAAAGAAGACACAGGAAGTGATTCTAAGCCTGTTATACTATATTGATGCAAAAGCAAATCAATGTCATTGGTATGAAAAGAAAGATTGAAAAGAAGAAAAGACACACCATTTCCATTTCCAGCTTCCTTATAGCTACTCCTAGAATCCTTAACCCTTCATTGCTAATATCTTCTGAGAGATTCAAAATACGCTGATAATCATCGGAAGAGAAGGGGGAAATTTCATCTTGTTCGAAATTCTCAATAAAAGAACAAACTTTCAATACTTCTAACAGTGCTCCTTTTGTTACCATGAACCGGCCAAAGAATTCTGAGTGTCTGTCTTCTGTTTCTATGATGACAGATACTCTTCTTCTGATGAAGTCAAAAGGAATCTCATCTATCTTCCTCCACATTGATGGCCGAAACCTGAATCCATTTGAATATACAAATGCCAGAATAGCATCATCCAGAGGATACTTCTGATCGGTCTTAAAGTAAGAGTTGAGGAAGGCATAGCGCAAAACTTTTTCTTGGGGTAAACCCCTGTAATCAAGATGATTAACCATGATTGCATGATTCATTGTAAGGGAGCCTGTCTTGTCAATACAAAGAATATCCCTGCAACATTCAAAAAATATAAGTACAAGGAAAAAGAATTAGCTAGAGAATAGAAAGTTGAATCATATTTTGATACAAGTTAGTTCAATTGTCTGCAACTGCATCTGAATTTAGAGTCTAAGTTAATCCTTACATTGATCCCATATCGCGTATAGATGTTAAACTCTTTACTATGCACCTGTCTTTGGCCATAGCAAGTGCTCCTTTTGCAAGGCATGTGTTGATGATGAGGGGAAGCATTTGAGGATTCAGGACAGATGCAACAGAGATGGCAAAAAGAACGCTTTGGGTCAAATTAAGAGATGTCAAGTAAGTTACCACAAACATGATGGTAACAACTACTAGAATGACAGAAATAAGCAAGTAAAATATCCATCTGAGACCCTTTTCAAAATCATCTGGTGGCTTCTTCTTCCCAACTATTGAAAACATGGTGCTCATGTAAGTCTTGGATCCGGTTGAAACCACTAGACCTGTTCCAGTGCCTGATACCACGTTTGTGCCCTGTGATGTTAATAACTAATCAGACAAAATTCACCAAATTAATCAGACAATCTCTGATTCACCAAATTATGTTCTGTAAACTGAAGCTATAACTTGCATTGAAACAAAAATACAGACAGGGATGTGTTACTAACTCACTCACTCACCATGAAACAGATGTTTTTTAAATCCAACAAAGGAGTGTTGTAGTCTTCTCTGATATCAGCAGTTTTGTCTGTTGTCCAAGATTCCCCAGTTAGTGAGGCCTGGCTGTTAACAAGGTATGAAAAACACCATTTTTTGTTATTTAGTTATCTAAAATGGCAAAGGGTAGAATACAGGTGTCCGCTGTCATTTACTAAACAAGTAGATTTTCCAATTGACATAATATACCTTACAACAAGTTGTTTTGAAGATAATAATCTGATATCTCCAGGAAAGAGGTCTCCAGGTTCAAAAATTACAATATCACCAGGAACTACATCCCTATGATCCACTTGAACAACAAGTTCTTTCTGAACAACTCTACCAGCGCATCTTTGAACTTTTATTGGACATTTTACAAATTCTGAAAGCTTCATTGCTGCTTTTGAGCTGCTGTATTCCTAGTATACACAAACGAAAGGTCCGAGGTTAGAGTGAAAGGAAGAGAAAACCCCATTATTCCACTACTTCAATGCAACAAACCAACGAAGAAAAACCTGATAGAAACGGAGGGTGACACTGATGAAAACCAACACTAGCATGATAAATCCATTTGGACTGTCACGGGCAATGAATGACATAACTGACAGAATAATCAGAATGATGTTAAAAGGGTGGAAAAGAGCGTTCCATAGAAGATTCCACCATCTTGGAAAGGAATACTCAAGTGGAACATTTGGCCCATTTTCCCTAAGTCTCCTCTCTGCTTCTGTGAAACTTAAGCCTGCCAATATGACACAAAACTTCAGGGTGATGCTCAATTCTCTTACAATTTAAGTTTAGTTTTAACTTAATCTCACAAATGATCTTATAAAGCATCCCCTTGAAGTTGCAGATTAAACCAACCCTTATAAAAATGAGGATTATCCAAGTGTAATAAGCATTATTTAAACCATATCTATAATTAACGATAGACTAAATCATAGTGAAGACACTTGCCTCTTTCAGTGGACCTAACGTACTCAAAGACCAAGTTCTTGTCGGTCTGAGCCAAAGTGTATAACCAAGAGTAGACTTTCTCCTCGTCCTCGGTTTTTGAGCCTCCGTCAAGTTTTCCTACAATTAAACTCACCCCATATAAGCAGAAGACGAAAAACAACACCTTGGTATGTAACAAAACAGTAGCTACTAATTAGTAGTAACATGGTAGAGAGTGGAAGAAGAAAGCATGGTGAGGAATACTTGAAGGAATGAAGCGGCGAAAGAATCGAAAGAGTGAAAAGGGAAAGCGATCTTTGTGGGAACTTGGTCGGTCTACAAGTGTTTGCCTTATAGTATTGGATTTAGGAAGCATGTAATGACTGGTGAGATTGACAAAGAGATTGGAAATTTTGGTTTTTGCCATGAGGGCATTGAAATAATGGGAGAGAAAGAGGAGAGGAGAGAGTTGAGAGAAAAAAAGAGAGAAGCATTTGTACTTGTTGTTGTTTGAATAGAAGGTGAAGAGAGTATGCAACTTTTGTCCACCTTGTGTTACTTCCCGGGCATGCCTCTAACCAACGAAACAAGGATGACAGTTAGGTGAGTCACCTTGGTGTTTGCTTTCTTGCACATAGCTTGCCAAACATTACTCTTTCAAAAATTATTTCACACCCATTTCCATATATTCCAAATTATAGTTATTTTGTCTCTTTCTATTATTTTAGCCACTATTTCATAATTATAAAATAGATTAATTCAATCTTTTTAGTATTTTTTTTTTCAAATTCATCTAATAATCTCGCATCGATCAAAACTTGAAATATACATTTTTATTTTAACCTTTTGAAATATTAAATTATGAAAAAATTTCAACTTTCAAAACATGTAATAGGAGTATATATAAAATCTTAGACCTTGCCCGATAACTAACCAATTATTTTTATTTTATTTTTTATATTAAAAAAAATATTTGACTGTATAAATATTTTAAAATAAATTAAAATAATTATTATCTTTAAATTTATTTATTATATTTAAGAATGGAATTATTAATTATTTGGGGTTAAAAATCCACAAAAGGCATGAGCATATATTTCTTTGGAGAAACAATAAACTAGAATTGTAAAACTTGAAATAAGAAGCCCAAACATCATGGAAGGAAGAAAAGAGCAGTTAATAGTATCCTCTATGGACGCGACGGTTTACGCCGCCACCGGGGAGACAGAACGATGAAGGGAGAACCGCATGGAAGGAGCGGAGGAACCGCAGAGGCTCACGATGGAGGAAGAAGCTTCAAGAGAAAATGAACGAGGAAGGCGTAGCGGTGTGGGTAGGTGAAGGTTTTGCATTTTAGGATTTTTTTTTTTTTGTGTGTAAAGGTAAAACTGGGATTTTAAATTTTATGAGGTACAGATAGGGATGGCAACGGGGCGGGAACGGGTATCATGATCTCATCCCCATCTCCATAATAAAAATTCATCTCCATCCCCATCCCCAAACCCAACGGGTATACAACTTTTGACTCATCCCCATCCCCACCGGGTAACGGGTATTTTCTTATACTCATACACATACCCATTTTTTTATTGTTCCATATATCAATTAAATATTTTTTATAAAAAAAATTTAAAAATCACACCAACGGAATCATGATACTATCAAAATATTCAATATTAAAATAACATACTCTTTTTTATTTTCATGATGTCAAATATTAAGAAAAATATTATAATAGTATAAATATCAAATTAAAGTATCAAATAACAA
>Ga0214544_1002957_pt1 | contig 35495 bp, 15 predicted proteins | sample CNSS3metaG_FD_160074 | JGI IMG/M metagenome (GOLD analysis project Ga0214544, IMG submission 160074) | Root nodule microbial communities from cowpea collected in UCLA plant growth center, Los Angeles, California, USA - CNSS3 | ecosystem: Host-associated > Plants > Roots > Nodule | place: USA...
AAATTCAAAAAAACCACGAAGTGACATGTGACACACTCCTGGGTTGACACGTGTACATTTTAAAAAAATAAAAAAAATAAAAAAAATAAAAAAAAAATAAAAAAACCACGAAGTGACACGTGACAGTCACTGTTCATGGCCGTTAATGATTTAAACGGTGTTAGCAAAAAAGGACCTAATTGAACAAAATTGACGAAAATTAGGACCTATTTGAACATAAAACCAAAATTATGACTTATACAACTTACGAAAATTGGGACCAAAAATGTATTTTAACCTTATTTATAAAAGGGTAAAATTAAAAAAAGACTGTCTAGGTCTAAAAGATAAATCCTCTTCGTATAATTATAATAATATAGATAATGATATAGATTATGATCTAATTACAAAATCGCTTTTCTAGATAATGATATAGATTATTTATTTGGTAAACAGGTTTGAGAGTTAAATTTTAAATAATAAATAAAAAAAAGTATAATTACTAATTTAGTCTCCTAATTTTTTGGTTTGGTTCAATTTAGTTTTTTTATTATCGGTTGGTTTAATCTAGTCTCCCAATTATTTAAAAGGGTTCCAATCTGAGACCAAATTAGTAAATAAATTTAATTACAACTTATATATACATGTTGCAATAAGTTTTTTTAATATACACATCAAATCACTATACCAAAATATTCAAATTATTCTATTTTTTACCATGGTAACCTAACCGGTGACAGTTTATAAATTTTTAAGAAGAGTCTTATATTTAACTATTTTTTTTTTAATTTAGTACTCCTATTTTTTAAAACGAATCTAATTTTGTCCTCCCCAATTTGAGACCAAATTAATAAATAAGCTTAATTACAACTTATATATACATATTACAATAATTTTTTGAATATATACGATCACTCTACCTAAATATTTAAATTATTTTATTTTTTATAAAGATAATTTGACACAGTTTATAAACTTTTAGAAAAAAAATTAAAAAACTAAAAAAATAATATAAATTTCATGGCTTAACACGTGTTTTGTGTAGAGACAGTGTTAACTCTAACCTAACGGAGAATACCAAATTGAACCTTTTAAATAATTTGAGGACTAAATTGAACCAACCAATAATAAAGGAATCAAATAGAATCAAATAAAAAAATTATGGGACTAAATAACTATACCTACCAAAAAACTATTAATATTGAATAACTTAGTATATACTCGGTGTGCATGAGTGGTGCTTACTAAAAAAAAATAAAGAAAATATTATATATATGACAGTTTGTAATGTCTTGTTTATGATTCATAACATTTGACAGAACTTATGGACATGAAACAATTATTAAAAAATGAATTAAAGTTATTGATTTACATAGATGGAGTAATATATATGTATATATAGTTGGAGGCGTATGATATATATAGATAATGTTCGGAATATTTAGATATAAAATGGTGAATGGTGATGGATGTTGACGTAGGTTCTTCCATTGATGGTCCCGTATGGCCATGCAATGATATTGCATGGTTAGGGTGGTTTGATTGGCAGAGTATTGTTCCTCATGCTGGGACTCTCTCTTTTGGTTAAGGTTACTTTCTCTCAACAACGCTTTCTTTTGGTTCCAATTACAACCACTTGCAAACAATCACACACCAAGGTATGCCACCACTTGTTTTCTCATCACAAACAATTTTCCTATGCTCGTCTTTCTCTGTCTATTTTGTTTATTCTCTTTTTACTTTCCACGTTAAACGAAGGCCATGATGATCAATCACAAGGGCAATCCCATTCAGGATGCGTGGTCTGATGATGATCTTGATTTTCTTGAATGTGTCAAAGGATCCAACGTTTCAAGGGATTATTATATTCTCTCCTTTTATCAGATCATAAATCATGATGCTTAAGAGATAATCTTGTTCAGTTTATAATTTAATTCTGTTTTCCTTCTGTTATGCTGTTTCGCTTTTGGTCGGAAAATCTAAATCAGTTTGTGATGTATTGTCGTGCTTTTGTAGAACACCTAGATTTTTCTTCCTTTCAAAACCAAATTTTTAATCTGTTCCCTGGTTTTGGACTTTCCTTCAAACTATCTTTAGCCTAACGTAATTGGTTGTGTATCAAAAGTGAAAATCATTTGAAACTTTTATGGAACTGAAAGATGGATATTATATTGTCTGCGGTCTAAATGGATTGTTGTTTATTGCAGGGGTCTCTGAAAGTGTTGGTCCATTCTGAATCAAAGTGATGGCAGAGGAAAGTAGTCTTAACCAGTTAGAGTCTGAGAAAATTGAGCCAGAAGATGTTGAAGAGAAAGCAAATCTTGATGAGATTTTAACCGTCAAAAAAGTTCCACCGAAGATTGTTTCGCGTTATCTTGGTGGTACAAAAAGTTCCTGCCATGATGTTTGCAAATATGGCATCCCACAGGTCGTTGAAGCCAAACCATGGATACTAACACTGAGAAGGGTTACCACAAAGGAATGGAAACCCAAAGTTTCAGAAGAGAATGTGAATACTTTGGCATGGAGAAAAAAATCAAGGCCTTCTCAAACACCAAAAATTGAGAGAACCAATAGTGCAGTTGACATCAAGGAAGTAGTAACCTATGAAGAAACAGTTACATCAGAGAAAAACTCACCACCTTTTGAAGAAACAGATGTTCCCTCGGAGCATAACAACATAAAGCAAGAACAGGAATGTTCCAAAAGTGAAACGAAAGGGGAAGTGGTAAAAAACAAAAGTCCTGGTTCAAACAGCAGAAGCAAACAGACCAGGAAACCTTCAACTGGAGGCAAGAAAAGATCAACAACCTCAACAAGTCTTGCATTGTCTTCAAAACGCAGTGGGAAGAAACCTCGAAGCATAAGTTCCAATGGACCCAAGAACATGACAAGAGAGTCTTCTATGAAACTTCCTGAGAATGTTGAAGCCAAACCTGAACTAGCCAGCGATGACAACGTACCAGAAAAGATCCTTCATGTCGCTGAACCTGTCTCTGCAAATTCATCTGAGGACCCTACCGTGGCTTGTGATGATGAAACTAAGTTATCTGAACCTTCACTTTCATCACCAGGGGACAGAACCTTGAATCACACCAATAAGAAAAATTGCAAGTCTCCTGCGTCGTCTGTATCTTCACGGAAGGGCCTTAGATCTGTGGCCGGGAACAAAGGGAAGGTAATTACGCAGCTCAAAAGGCGCAGTCTTCCACTATCACCATCACCACCTTCTTCGTCATCATCATCTATTTTCACTTCCAAATCTTTCCCTGTGAAACAAAATAATGCTGTATCAAGGTTCAACAAAAGACGATATGATCATCATCAAGGTGAAGATGTGAAGATGGGTTACAGAATCAGGCCAAAAATGAGCACAAAAGTTGGGTTCGCCAATAAAAATGGCGTTGCATCCCGGAAATTGAATTTTAGGAGAGGTAGAGTGATTGAACTTCAGCCTCAGATGAACAACGTTCCAAGGAGACTCAAATTCAGGCCAGCACGCATTCTTGATGATGACATGCGAAGAGATATAAATGGTGCAAGAAAAAGTATGATTGAGGATAATAAAGTAGGTGGTGGTGAGGTAAATGCTGCAAATACAAAAGCAGAGAAACTTAGGGGAAAACTCAGAAACGTGGAAGGAAGCAAAAGGAGAATTATTGTTGGGAGGAAGGTTGGTGGGGATAAGAGCAAGATAGGGGGGTCAAAATCAGGATCTGATGAGAACGTGGTTTTGAAGCATCAAGATGTGGAAGGGAAGAAACAAAATCCACGTTTGTATAATAATGTGATTGAAGAGACCGCAAGTATTCTTACTGAGCAGAGGAAGAGCAAAGTTAAGGCTCTAGTTGGTGCATTTGAAACCGTGATATCTCTTGATTCTCATAAAGATGCCACTGCAGCGGAAGTAAGCACAAGTTGAGTTACCTAAGGATTCTTGTGTATTCAACTTCAACATACATATAACTGTTTATTTGGTGCTTGGGTTTATTTGGCTAATGATGTTAATGGTGTTTTAATGTTTCCTTTGGTGTTGCTGATAAAAAAAAAAACTGTTTCCTTTGGTCTCATTAAGATTTGAGGAATAACACTATTTCTCTGGAGTGTGTTGAGTGGGATGTTGTTCCTTAATGATATAGCATTTCTGCTCTGAATTGTCAGGATATGTGATAACTCTTATGCTAATTCCATTATGTTTGTGTTGAGTGGCACAACTTTCCACCTTCATGGCCAAATTATGTATGATTTTTCCTTGTACCTGATTCTAGGACCTTTTTTTTTTCTCTCGCTTGGATAACGATTCTGTGAAAATTTTCTGCTGAAGTTGAAGAGAAGATGAGAGATATGGAAAGGAGGATATTGCACGTTATCTTTTAATCCGTGACTTATTACACTTCCAATATCTAAAGACGCAAAGAAAAAGAGATTTACGGTTAAGGATTTTATGTAAAACTCGTGTTTTTTTAAAAATAATTTTCAAATGCAACGTAAAAGGAATCCAAATATAAGAAGAAAGAAACTTAAGATTCGATTATATGATTGGAAGGTTGTAATACAATGGAGTGGTGGAAAAATAAATAAAAAAGCACACCAACATCTAATTGATGAGTTAGTGCACGTTCGTTTATTTTGCAAGCATTTTTATTGATCAATAAAAATAGTTTAAGCACGAATTACATTTAGTCACTGATAGCTGCTTTTGTTTCCATGCCAGACAACAATGTCTCTAAGAATTGAAGCACAAACATTTCATGGGGACCTTGCTTGTTTTTCGATTTTTGATTGAGTTCTTTCTCGCCTCGAACTGTTCTCTTCTTCTGCGTTCTAACCCTGCTCTAGCTCCTTGCGCTATCATATCTTCCCTTTTTACCTTACTGTGGTAATTTTGCATTTTCCTTGCTCCCTGTTGTTCCAACACCAATGAGATTATTAAATTAACATTTAAAATACATCTCCAAGAAGTGAGGAAAACCTTCTTCACTTCCCACCTGAACTCTGGCCTGAATTGTTTTCACAAACTCCCAGGAAAGAATTTTGGACTTCATTACCTCATACCTGAAAAGTTACGCCTAAAATATAAGAGGAAACTAAATCCAGATTCCTATTTGACAACCATTTTGCATCATAGGCAACAGTTTTTCAGAAAAGGAAAATATATATATATATTGAATGAGCAGCTCAAGAAATTAGCATTACTGCTTTTGAATAATTTTTTTCAGAGCCCTTTCACATGTTTCTGGTCTGGTTTTGGTATTTTTGTGTGGTAACGGAACCCCTTGCTTCCTCTGATACCCTACTGCAGGAGATACAGGTCTTGGAGATGATGTACTATTTGAACGTCTAACAGGAAAAGCTGTTTGTTTGGTCCGAGGGTCTTGTCCAAGTGACCTTTTCATGGAAGTTTCCCCTGGTACACAAAATATAGCAATTCTTCATAGCAGCTAGTAGTGAAACTTTACAATGTTAGGTATAATGTTATAATTACCATTACTTAGCCGCTTTGATATGCCATCCTCTTCTCTTCTCATCGTTTGAGGCCTTGAAGATTTGGGGTGCTCTCTCATTTTTTGCGAGTCACGTAACTCTGCTTCTTCTAGAGAATGAATCGCAAATGCCGTAGCTGCAACTGAAGTTACGTACTCGTCGTCTCTTATATGGTCATCATGAGAAGTTATCCTTGGGAGCCAGTTCCAAGTCTTGTCACTTTTACTGTCACTTGACCCATGGTGCTTTGGAGAATGGGGATCAGAAAATGACACTCTAAAATAGAGACCAGAAATTTTTGGTTCCTATTCAGTGATATAATTGGCAGGAAACCAAAATGATGTTTTTGTATGTGAAACATAAACAGCTCACAACCAAGGAAATTAAGAAACAATTTAGAACGAAATTCAGAGCAAGATAAACAACAAATGGCATCATCACAACTTGCACTTACGAAACCAAGTACCTTCTTTGGTGGAGTCTATTTTCCATTCCTTGGTGGAGTCTATTTTCAGTATTGAACTTCTAATTTCCAACCTGCTTGATTGTATAAAGATGAACTGAGAGGAGGACTTATACGTAAGGCAGCCTCCAGCCATAGACCAGAGCTGCACGCAGACAAGTAAAGCAAAAATAAGCTTTACAAGCAGCCTCTAGATGATGCAAAGTATCGTCTCTTTCTCTTTTCCGTTTCCTTGAATTACACCCACATGCACATAAACCTTTACCATCAACTTGTTAATAGTTTTAGTATTTCTAGCTAAAAAGACGTACTTGTCACAAAATCAACTTTTGGTACATTGAAGATTATCAGATATCAGAACAGAAACTTCGCCCCTAAACTGAAGCTATTCCTTTTTTTCCTTGTAGTGGAAGGGTATAATGGCACGTTTACGGGCAGACACAGACGTGCATTATCTTGTAAATAAATAGAGTTGCATAAATACAAAAAGCCTAGCTCGCAAGCACATCTTTTCTTTACTCTTTATTTTTCGTCTGTGCCATCAAATTGGTAAAACTATCGAATGTATTTTTCATAATTGCATACAAAATCCGTAACTCAGAAGGTAGGTTTGAACTTTGAAGTAAACAAGACAAATAGATCGCCGAGGTTGTTACCCCCGAACCATATCAGCTATAAATGATTAATTACAGCAGTGGTAATTAGCGGTGGCTGTTATCAACCGCCACTTTTCTATAGTTTATATATTACAAAAATGCTCATCAACTCATAATACAAAATATATTACTTCTCAGAAAGTACAATATTTTTGGCATTGACTAAGAAACGACCTTTGGTTATAACTCGGACAGGTTAATCTTCAGAGACGTCAGCTTTTTGAATGTTGGTGTGGCTGTATTAGCAGTGTGAAACATGTATAAAGGACCATATTCAGTTAACGCGTGAAGATCCGTGCATTACCAACAAAAATGGGTTCACGATGTTTAACCTCAGAGTTCATCAAGCCCGTTAGCAATTTCAGCTGAAAAGAACTGCTCTACTTTATCGATGAAACTGGGAGGAAATCTACAGTGCAGCATTAAATACGAAGGCTCGCCGTGCCTAGGAGCCAGTTCTTCAGAATGCTTAGTTGTTTTGGCGTCCCGTTGGCTTCTTATTCTGCCATTTTTTAAGTTATTTCCCGAAGCACCACCACTCTTTCCAAAGGAAGCCCGAGGGCCTTTGCCATTGGAACGGACACATTTTACAGGAATTTCCACGTGCGGCTTTTTAATTTCGGTACCTAATGGATTGTATTCACTAGATTCATCTGTTGTGGAATTGTCTAAGGCAGAATTAAGCTGAGTTGCAGATGCAGCATTCCTACAAGACCTTAGCAAGGAAAGTAGCATGTCAACACTCAGTTCTTGCTGAACTACAAACTTGTTCTGCTCACACCCGTAGCAAGCAGCAACTAGTGTGCCAGCCAAGATCGGCATCAACTCTGGGTCACTGAAGAAAACGAATGGCAGATCGCAAACCTGACCTCTTATGGGTGAACGTTAGATTAACTCGATAAATAGAACAAGTAAACCAAAATTAAATAATATTTAGAGTTTCAGACCTTGTGGAGGATGGTGGGACTCTTTCCCCATCGAAGGACGGCCTGATTTCCCGGATGAAACAAGGCAAAGTGACCAAGGAGAGATAGAGATTCAAGCACAAGAGAACCAACCTGAAAAAAAAAAGCAAATTGTGTCATTTTAGTAACTCTGGCATTCTAGCAAAGGTACATCCGAATAACAACAATGCATGAAGACTTGAGGCAAGGGGTTCTTTCCTATTATGAATACTAGTTAGGAAAACTAGGTTTAGCAAGGTCAACATAAGTATTGTATCACTTAAGATTATGAAAGAATTTCCAGTTATTGGTGATTCACCTGATCAGTGGGAGATTTCCACTTGATGGCAGAATGAGAAAGAAGGAAGCTCATCAAATGGAAAATTTCCATTTTCAAATCAGGCCTAGCCTGGAAGTATAACAGCATAAGGAAAATAGGAATACATAAGCAAGAATCAGTACCAGGAAAAAGAGAAAATCAATCATATTAGCGATCTTAATTTAACATGCAGCTGCTTTAATAGATCATTATAACAAGGAAAATCAGCAAACTTACCAGCATTCGCTGCAAAAATACAAGATCCAAAAGAGCCACGTTGTTCAGCACCTTCAGTACTCCAGCTGCCACCTCTTCAAAATTAGATGGAAGGATATATGAGGCCTAGAAGAAAATGAAGTTATTCAACTTAGACATAGCACAACAAAAATAACAATAGCTACTTATTTACTTATTACAAGGACAGACGAGCAATTGAAGGTGTTAAACATATGATTTAATTACATTAAATAGGAAAATATATTATGATATGACTACGTCAAATAAGGAAATATTTTAAGAAATATCTCATAATTTTAATTATTGATTTTTTTTTCCTTTATTACTGTAAATCCTTTTCATTATAAATAACAATACTTGTATATACAAAACAGACAATTACAAGCAATCCTTTCAATAGAAGGAAATAATTGGGCATGTGACAAATAGCTAACGGCAAAATTCTTCATAAAAACAAAGAAAACATTTGTTTACTGATAGGGAAGTTTAACATGCCAATATCAGAAATCTACTGATTTTTCATACTAAAGATTTTCAAAATAAATCAATATAACTTCTGTGAACGAACTTGCAGGTTGTAGAAAACCTACCTGTTCTGAGGATGATCTATTGTTTGCCTGCAGAAGAACAGCAGTCAAAAGAGAAGGGAGACTGACAAGTCCTGTTTCAGAAATAGCTGAAAGAAGAAATACTACTGGCTGACCCAAATTTGATACTTTTTCGTTTTTCTGTACTGTAGCATTTACCCCTGTATGTTTCTCGTCCTTTGGGGGAATAGACAAATTAGTCAAATCCACACTCTGATTTTTCTTGGATTCATCTAGATCTATCTTTTCTATAACATCATTTTTCAATTTAACAGAACTATCATGCTCCAATTCAGAATCCTTCCCAATAGAAATAGATTCATTATTTTTGTTCACCTTAATCATTTCATCTAATGGTCTGTCCTCAGGGACGTCAGGTAAATGCACAACTGAGCTGCCATTGATCATTGATAAGGGAGTGTAATCTCCCCAGGAATTATTCACGACAAAATGTGCAGAATCAGTAAGCTTAGCCCCTTCACTACCAATTTCCTGCTCCATTGTCAAAGGGCAAGATTCCCAGTCAATATAACTCAATCTTCCAGATCTGGAGGTCAAAACTACCAAAAGTTGTATGCTTAAGAGAATAGGGCCAGGAAACGCTGACCCTTCCGTCTGTGGCCTATCATGAAGTGCAAAAAGATCTCTTAACCTGTGAATAACTTGGTAAGAGATCAGTAACTCCAATAAGCCATCCCGCATCTGAAGCTGTCTCTCTTCTGAGCTTATATGACCAAAAATAGCAGTAACAGTCCACAAAAAGTTATTTAATATTTCAGAAATTGATTCAAAGTTTTCAACTGATGCTTTACTTGATGGCAAACTGAAGTTACCAGGAACACCTAAAGATGCTGCAATCTTTATATAATTTTCAAGAGCTGCAGAAAGCATTGGGATAATTGGAGGCAGAAGATTCTGTGCAAGGAAATAACTTCTATTTGCAGGTGTAGACAGCACAACTCTCAGAAGTTTTAACAAGTGCAACATAACCTGGCATGCTTCAGGTTTTGAAGTGTGAGATGCAGGCAAGGCAGAAGCAATAAAATCAAGTAGTCCAGCTTGACGAGATGCTTGTAACTCGGGATCCTTTCCTTCCATATACTATAAAATAATAATCAATAGATAAATTAACATAAATGAAAAAATAGCAATTCAAAAAAATTACTAACCAAAAATTCCACAGTATAAAAGGAGAAATGCACTCGTTTAAACTGTAAATATTCCCGAGGGAAAGAAACTTGGTTCAACATTTAGTCAGGAACAAGGATTAGTTGGACAATTATCCATGCAAATTAAGTGATCTATGATTTCTGATTCAACAGTAAGAAGATTATATGCAAGCACCAACCAGATAAGACAAACTAAAAGCTAAGCAATAATTAAAACAAATACAGCATCAAGAATCACTAGTTTTTCCAGATTAATATTTATTCATTGACTAAACAAGAGCTCTCCAAAAAGTGCTATTTTAATTAGCACAGGATTCAGAAAACAGAACTGCAAATACAGAACATCTATCTATACAACCGACAGAAACATTCTTAACTTTGAACAAGTTAAAAAACATACATCCGTTCATAAGGAGAGATATATAATTACCAGTGAACAAAAACCAATACCTTGATCATTTCAGAAATTATTAAACCTATACTTGCGGCACCTTCTTTTCTTGCTTGCCTAAGTCTTTGAAGTTCTTGAAGCCACCGGCCAACTTTTGCTCTAGCAGCACCAACTGCTACTCTATATCCCAGGCTAGCACTTTCACCACCAACAGGGGGTTCAAGGAAGTCGTACTTTAAAGCCATAAGCCTTTGTCGAATTCTCTTAATTCTTCTCTTTATTGAGTGCTGCAATGTGATATTGCCAATTCCAAGACTAGTAGAACCAACGCCAGAAACAACATTTGTGTGAGAATCATCGATGCTGTTTGTAGGGGTAGACCTACCTTGCCCTTCCTTATTTAATGATCTCCGCAGCAAAGGGGATGATTGATCCCTCAAATTTGCCCTCTCCCGAATTTGCTCCAGGTAAATCTTACGACGTTGTTCACTCTCATTAAGCCTCTCAGCCAATTTCTGGGCCAGAAGTTCAGCTTCCTCTTGTTGGGCTTTGGCTCTTTCTTCCTTTCTCCTAAGTTGTTCAATTGCCCTTGCTTCTCGAGCTGCACTTGATGCTTTTCTTTCCTCTTCCCGTCTTACTTGAGCCTCCTCCTTTCTCCGCTGAATCTCAGCAAGGCGCTGTAACTTCTCAGCTTCAATGAGTTTTCGACGCTCTATAACAGCTTCTTCTCTTGCCAAATCCTCCTTTTGCTTAGATTTTAGCACTTGAAGCTTTTCAGCTCTCCTCAACTCTGATTCATGAAGTTTCTGACGCAGAATTAATTTTTTATTCTCTTCATTTAAGGAAGTAATAAACCGAACCTCATTAACCTTGCTACTTTCATCACCAGCTCTCTTCACCACTTGAGCTAAGAAAGCTTCATGACGAGATTCACTGCGCTGATGGCGGGCATACATTCCCTCTCGTAACTTCATATGACGAACAGCATGCCATTCTGTGACACGATTTAATTTTTGTGATGTTCGTTGAAGCTTTTGGACTCTTTCATTCTCTAACTCACTTCTGATTCTCATAGCACGGGCATGTTTTTCTTCTGCTTCCCTTTTTAAGTCTGAAGTTGTTTTCTTCTTTTTGTCAGGAGACATTAGTTTATCATGCAGAGTGCGTACTCGCTCAGCACTTTTCCGGCCCAGGCTTGGTGAATATGGCATGCGGGAAGAGACACGAAATGGAGATGAAAGTATGTCCTCCCAGTTCCTCTTTTCCTTCCAAGCATTCAAAGACTTTCCCGGGGCAATACTCCTTTTCTCCTTATCTTTTTCTGGCAGTGGCATTTGCCTCCTAATGTTATCCATGGATCTGGGGGGTTTCTCATTAACACCTTCTGTTAGAGCTTTATCTTTCTTATAAAGCGTCTTGTCCGGTCCAAAACCAAGGTGATCTCTTTTACCCTTGGTGGTGGCAGAAGCAGAAGAATTTTCCAAGGGAGGTAATTTAGATAACTTAACTTCTGAAGTTAATATGTTTTCTGGAGGGTTACATCCATTTAGCATTGTGTTTGAGTCACAGGATTTTTCCCCTACAATAATATGCTTTTTTTCATTCAGGCTACCTTGTCTGTCATCTGAAGATCCAACATGCTTTCTTGACTTCGTCACCAAATATTTGGCAGCATCTGTCCCATTATTGACCCTGGACTTGTTTGTATTGCCAATAGATTCAGAAGTCAAAGACATGGAACTTTCTGTGGTACCTGATTGCAAGATAGCCCGCTCTTGTTGAATCTTTCTAAAAGCCTCAAGAGATGAAGATAGTATATCTGCCCTATGTGGTGAAGTTGTCATTCTTCGGACCTAGAATCCATAGAGCATCTAAACATCATGAACATAAGAAAGCCAGATTGCACAGATTTCTAACAGATAAACTCATATTGTGGACCAGCATCTTCAGAAACCAGAAATCAAACAAGTAAACAGGTATAGACCATAAGTGATTTCATGCTTAAATAAAACAGAAAAATGTCATGCTTCATTTATATTTTTTTCTTAGTCCAAGACAAATAAACCAATAACTGTTGGTCTAAACTACAATAATGCTCAACACAAAATGTTAAGTGAATCCAGTTGGGATGACTTGAATTTCATCATGCAAAAGTTATAAAAGTACGATAAACAAATAATATCCAATGGTGGGGTTAGATCTTGTGACAGTGTTAGATGAGTAAGTTCATGCTTAGTTCATTTGATCCTAACATCTCTATCATACCCATCAGACAAAGTAGAAACTTCAGATAAACGTACAATCATCAAAATAGATGCATATTTATGCAGGAGTTACAGATACATATCAAGACTTCTAATTTCATTATGCCCTCATCACAATTGATAAAAGAAAAATAAGAGGAAATGAAAAGGGATGGTGTATATATAATGTCAGTAGCGAATAATTATTCCGCACTCTGCATAAATGCACATAATTACACTCACTTTGTCCCACGCAGTCAATGATAACAAGTGTAAGTATCTTTAGTATGCATCCATTCTAAGAATTGAAAACCCTACCATGTTATCATATGCATTTGCTTAAGACGGGGCAAAATATAGACATTATTCAAAAAAAAAATCATTATTAGTGAATAAAATTTATTTTCTTTGACAGAGGATCCATGGTTGTCATGCAAAACATATAAAATTTATGATTTATTATCTTGGAACCACAAAATATGAACTTAACCAAGGATGGGAGCAGATAAATAGCAACAATATGTGAACGCACATACCTCCCATGAGAGAGCATGTGGCCTGCGGTGATCACTCTTCAAAATGACAGGGACGCCATCCATTATTTGGGAAGATTTTTTAACCATTTCAAATTCCTCTACTCTAGTGATTAGCTCTCTAAAATCAGATGCAGACTCCTCAAGAACAAGAATTGCCTCTTTCATCTGCTCCAAATCACATTCTAGTTCACAAAGAAGATAAAGTTCATCCACAGACCTATTAAGATTCTCAAACAGAAAGCACCAAAGCCTCTGCCTAAACCTTTCTTTGCTTTCATTGGAATCACCTTCTTCAAGAGAACCCATATTTTGAGAAGTTGAAACAACATTTTCCACATTACCATCCAGTGAAACCCTAACCGCTTCAGTAGAAACCACAGAATCATTGACAATTTCAGGCACTTGTGACTCAGTACCGTGGGCAATAACTGCTTCACTTAAACTGCCATTTTGTTCTGGCACTTCAGAAATTTTTTTATCACTTACCAAATTGATAGAAGAGGCATGTGCATGATTTGTGACCTCGGCAGCATCTTCGGTGGACAGACTGTCATTATTTATGGCACCATCGGTTGTTGTTTTATTCGCTTCATCATTGTTCTCATCATCTGGACCAATCCTTTCCTCAACCATTTGTTGATTGTTAAAATGTTCCAAAGATACATTCTTAACATCTTTACCATTCTCCCCAAGTATTTCATCTTCATGTCTCATCAAAGGGATCTGATCAGAAGCAGACTCTCCATTGATAGCATTCACCATTAAGTCTTTTGCTTGAGCATGATATGAATCACAAGGTTCAGGAATATTCTCATTCTTTCTACAGCTAAGCAAATTATCATCTCCAATACTACCGAACTTGATCCCAACCCCAATCAAGTTTTCATGGGGCAGTGCCAAGCCCCCCTCCTCTATATCACCCCATCTTATTTTCTGGGCTAAGTCAGGCTTGTCGGTTTGCTGTAATTTCCGAACTTCTTCATGTTTACCTTGAGAATCCACAGTAATTAATGCAGTTGAGTTCTGACTTTCTGAATTATGTTTAACTACGCCTGTATTAAAACAGTTTGCGCTCTCTTTTTCATTTGATTCAGCAAGAGAACTCGAAACACTCCCAGAGGCAGGGTTCTGTGAAAAAATTCCCCCTGACCTTGAAAGATTATTTTTCTGCTGGCTACGTGAATTGTCATCGGTTTTAGTAATGCAATGCTGAGTGTGCAGAGAGTTAGAGGCATTCTTTCCCGAAAATCCTCCCACCCAACTTTGCAAAGAGAATTTCGAAGTATTTCTGTGCTTCTGGATAAGAAAGAAATGACAAAATTAGAACATGTAAGTAACACTTGTACAACAAGCTACGCAGAAAAGGAAGAAAATAATCTTCCGTGCGAGGTTCAGATATAACCAAAGGAGATGAATGATGATATTCAAGAATTAGCACAATCAAACTGAAAAATAAGATTAAAGGTTACAGCAAATATATGAATACTAAATGACTGATCCATCCACTGTGAATGCATTAATTAGTAAATAACTATACACTAGGTCTACAGATTTCCTTATTGTGTCTTCAATTTGATCTCTCATCAAGTACAAATCAAAATGTCATAGTAAATTACATCTCAAACGAGTTAAAATATTTGAAAAAAAAAAAAACCTTTTTAACTTGGAACCACCCTGAGTTCTGATCATCAACGACTTCATTATCCTCCATCACGAAACGACCAATGCAATTAAGTGATTACGTGAAAGAAGTTAACAACATTTCACAGAAACTCCCATAGGGATGATGAAACAAGACACTGTCGAAATCGAGAATCATTGAAGCACGGAGGGGAGAATGTCGATTGAGAAGGAATTTCAAAGCTAAACTGAAATACTGTATCAAAAAAGAGTGCGAGTAAAGCAATTGCTCTTGAAAATTAGAGTGGAAAAGAAAACAGAGAGAAGAATCGGAAGGGTAACGTGGAAGAAGGGGATTGTGCAGTTGTGGTTAGGGTTTTGAGGAAAATTTGGAAAAGGAATGAACAGAGAGTGTTGAAAAGGAGGGAATGAGGTTTATAGGTGGGTTGAGAAACAGCATGCATTGCAGACACCACACAAGCATTCCGTTCTCTCTTTCCCTTTCTTTATTTTCTCTTGTTGGTCGGGTCGGTGCAGTACAGATACTTTACCATAAAACAGATTTCTTTTTTTTTTTTCTGTTCTATTAACTATTTTAAAGAATCTCTTCAAAACATAAAACAACAAATTATGATTAAACTAATCAATGTGAGAAGCTTTTTATCATAAAAAAAAAATTAAAGGATTACCTAATAAAACATTAAATAAGCTATTTTAGGATTGAATTTGATATGTCTGGTTTTTTTTTTTTTTTTAGAGTACATACTTCATAATTGATAAAGACTAGTTATTATATTTTTCAATTAAAAAAATTATGAATAAATGAGGATTAAAAATCCAGATTAAAATAGCATTGGATTTTTCCATCCTACTATTAACCCTAATTCATTGTCGTTTCCCTTATTTTTGTTCATGCATTTTCAGAGAATAGAAAAAAAAAGTTATATTTGATTATTGCGTTAGGTTGCTTAGATGAATTTGCACAAAAATGAAAGAATAGAAAGTTCTCATATCAAGTCTTATTTTTTTCATATATGAGATCTGAGAATACTACTTTGAATTATTTGTTTTTGCTTAAAATGTTTTGTGCAATTTAAACACTTATACATGTAGTCATTCATGACTTGCTTTTCATATTTTCTAGTTTGAGATTCAAATTTTCATTGTTGTGATCGTTAAAGAATAAAAAGAACTAAAAACATCTCAATTCATTGTTGAAGTCTGAGACATCAAAAATCAACTATAAATCTAGTTGTAATTGTTGACTTTCGTGAAGCCTCTTAGATATTTCTTAAAATCAATACCATTTTCAATTTGTGAGGTAAGGTTCATGACATGTAATGAGATCATTGTTACAATGTGATTGGTGTTTTTTGTTTTAGGTATAAGAAGAATATGTCATTAATCTACTATATTTACCAACGTGTTTACATTTTGTATGGGAATAAAAAGTAATAAAACTATTATTATTGTTGTGGTTACTGTTATAATCATAAAATTAAAATAATTTTTTGTAACTTTGTAATTAGGTTTTATTTGTTTTGTAATAAATGGCTAAGTTTAAAAAATTAGTCAAATTGAAAAAAATGTTAAATGTAAAGAAACGATCAGTTAAAAAGTAAAATTGATAAAATAATTATTTTAATTTTGAAAAATATATTTATTTAAAGGATAAATTAAAAAAATGGACACACAAATGGAGAATCTCCTTTAAATATACAATATTATATTACTCTTTTTTTTTTATGTTTAATCTTTATGTTTGTCAATTGTCGTGACATGATGAACTATAAATTAGTTGAAGTTGTAAAAGGTTGAAAAATCTTTATAAGTTATTGATCTATGATAAGACAATCAATAAATCATTTATTTGGAAGAGAGTATTGATCATTTTTAGATCTTTGAACTTAATGTGAATTTATTTTATTGGAATAGGAAATTGTAATTCAATAGGATATATCTATAGTGTTGGAGTCTAACTTTTCGTGTAAGGATCGATAACAATGAAGAAAATAAAAATATTTATTCATGAGTTTAATGAAATAAGAGACTGATGTGGTAAAATCTACTCTCAACATATACAAATCATATATTTGTATTTCACTAACTTTCTCATTTCAAAAATACCAAAAATATTGCAGCATTTAATTTTAACTTCTATTTTAAGTTTTTGTTATTTAATCTCACTTCACCTTTTATTGTTTATTGTAGACCTAATAGTAATAAAGTTAATATAATTCTTAGTATTAAACCAAGTCTTTGTGGGTTCAAACTCTTACTTTTAAAACTACACAACAATATTGTGCTTGCCATAAAGTCAACAACTATAAAAAACAAATAAACTAAAAGGATATGATAACAAATCGAATGTGGTATAATTATCAAGATAAGTAATTCTGGGCTTTGTATGTGAACTTTAAATTTTTTGTAACATAATGGATTTTTATGTATTTTCCACCTAAATGTCATATTATTATTGTATGATACCTCATACTTCCAAAGCTTTAACTTGGATATATAATTTTTCAAATTTAGGCTCTTCTCCAATTTTATATGATTTTTAAAAGTGGTTCCAAATTTATTGAAAATTTGTAAACTAAGCCTATGAATTTGACATTTCTTATTAGGTTGTTTTTTATAATTGAGCTTATAGGCTTGACTAGAGCTCGAATTACACCCAATTGAGCTTTAGATTTCAGACCTTATATAAGGTCTTTGTGTTAAAACATATGTTTTGTACAATATTTAAAAATTATACATTGCAATAGAGGATCATCTATGTATCTAATATTTCATGAGGATATTAATATAAGTTACCATGACTCATTATAAAAAAGATCTCCCACAAAAAAGCTCAAACAAATCTTATTAAGCAGGTTCTTCTTATACTCATTTAGTAGATACATACAAAAGAAAAATACAAAAATGGGAATTTTTGTAAGTCTTAAATATCAATCTTAGTAAACATACGATTCACACAATGGGGTCTTAAGATTTGACCTACAACCATAAGACTCAATATCATTTGATCAGACATATAAATCCATATTCAATTTCTAATGATACACTATGAACATTAAAAAGTTATTTTGGGAAGTAATTATGTAGTTGGGTATTTTTCATTGAAAGCATTGGTACAATCATAATAATAATTATTTTTTTCTCGTGAATAACAGTCATTTATTGACCTAGGAAAGACATGTACACTCATTATCTAACCTTAGCGATGTTGTATCGGATAGTCTTAAGTTTGGCATCTGAATATACTAATCCAAGATGTTATTTTAAATTATTCAAATGTTCACATGCTTGATAATTACTTCCTTAAACCTTCTAATGATCATTTTTTTCATCTTGCAGTGTCTACACTGTAACTTTCCAAATATATACTTTTTTGTTGGTTTGATCTCAACTCATTGCAACCAAACATAAGACTCATTCTCAATTGACATACTCTAAACATTTTTCAGGATGACAATAATATGATGTCTATCAAAATGTATTTTTTGTTGTCTAATAATCTATACATCATCCAATTCAAAAAGATAAAAATAAATATAGAGGAATAGAGTATGTAGGAACTTTCTTTAATTCAAATTCATTGGATAAAAAAAAATCTTTTTTTGCTTTATTTTATTGTTTTATATATATTTATTTGAATTATAAAATAATAGTGTTTAAAATAATACAAAATAGCATAACAACCAAAACCTTAACTTTAAATAATAAACTAGATATGAATCGGCATGTGATAAATAATAATAATAACAAATATGTAAATTGATACAAAGAAAAAAATTCATACATAATTAAAAATAAATTAATTAACATACTCATAATTTTAATAAAAAAGACTAATCTATAATAGTAATAAATTAAATAATATAATTAAATAAATAAACATGACAGATAACTAAACTGAGATAAATATTAAATAGAAATAGTTTAACTTCACTCCTCCTCTTACCCTGTAAATAAGTTTAGATGATTAAAATTTGTAGACAACCTTCCTCGAAATTATCTTTCTCTTCTCCCTCTCCTTCATGTTCCATTTCTCTATTCCTACTATCTTACCTTTCATTCATTGTTTCACATTTTCTCTTTCACTCAATCTATTTGTAGGTTTTTTTTTAAGTCATGATTGCATGAATGTAATTATCTTATCTTCTTTTTTTTCTCTCTTTCCTTTTTTTCTTTTTGTCTCTTAGAAGGTTACTAAAATAATAAATTTTTAATATATATATATATATATATATATATATTAATTAACCCTTTGTTTGTTTCTTTTGTTATTATTTTCATTTTACTTCACCATACTATTTTTGAAACTAACTTGATTTTTTTTAATGTAGAGACTTTATGTAAATAAAATAGGAAACATTTTTAATATAATATGATTTTTTATTTTTTAAATAAGTATGAAATAAATTATATAATCATTTAAAAGTAGGGATATACATTCTTCATTTTAAGTTTTTTCTTCTCATCTTTAATTTCTAATTTCAAATTTTGTGGTTGTGATATCAAATTAATTTTCTGAAATTAAAATTTATAGGAATCAATTGAACATTCAATTGATAATTGAATTTAATAATATTAAGATTTGACTTAATAACCGATTTAGTACGTGTTTGGATTTAAGATGAAGAAGTTAAGATGGATTGAATTTAACTTAGTTCTGTTGAATTATCATTCAATGAAAAAGCAACTATGAGATTGCTTTGAGTGCAACGAGTATTTTGGATCTTTTAGCATTGATCGAAATACACAACAAATTTAGCAAACACGTGGGTTTAACTTTCAAAATTATTTAACTCAAACGTTAAAACACGTACACCCCTAATCTTTCTAATTTTTCCATTTGATATCTTTTTTATTGTTTTGTTCAATTTTTATTTTATTTTTTCAGTTGCTAGATCTTTAATTTAATTTATACAAAAACAATACTAAACATTAAATATAATCAATATAGTTGTTGTATTTTATATTTACAAAATTTGAGAACCTTACTATCTTACCAAATTAAAATCTTGTAATTTCTAAAACTTTATAATCAAGATATAATATTATTATCATGATTAGACCATAAATATTAGTTTAAGTATAGAGGAGAAATAATTACATTTATTTATATTCATATTCTAATTTCTCAGAATAACAATTCTGCATAATTGATATAAAAAGACATTTCATATTTTTAAAAATAAAACAAAATATTTAAATTAATTACTCACATATTGTTATGCAGCATTTGAAAAAAAAAACAAAAATATGTGAGTGTTCCTCTTCTGTAGTATTAACTTTGGAATATCCTAACTTTTATATGATTGTAAAAGAATATTAGATAACCATATTACAAATATACCTATTATGACTAGCAAAAAAAAAAACATCCTATGTTATTACTACTTTAACTTCTCGTCGCTCATTTATTTTATTTTATTTACCTTTCATTTATATTAGAGTTCTGAAATTTCAAAATTATTTTCTTCTAATTGCTTTCATTTCATGATATTTAGATTTTAATTTTAATTTTCGTTCATTTACTTTTCAAATAATTTTAAAGATTCCCATCATTTACTTTCATCTGTATACAACTGTGTAAACTTTTTATGCAATTTACCGTTCTTCGACTTGATTTTTAGTTTTCTTGTTAAATTTCCTTAAATTTACATATGCTATTTGGAGTTATTGTTTTTCAAATTAAGTCATTTTAATTCATCTTTATCATTTGTGTACAATTACAATAAACATAAAATAATTTAATTAGACTAATATAATGAAATTGTGATAATCGTGAATATAAGTTTTAATCTTTACAATAAAGACGGAAATTGATTACCTTTATTAAATCTGAAAAATTTAAAGAAAAATTATTATTTACATTGAAATTTGTAGAATTTGCAGCCCTAAATAAAAATAACCTACAATTATATTTGTTTTTAGTTATAAGGTATTTTATTTATATATTTTCACGAAGATACATACATAGAAAAACATTAATATTTGATTGCAAAGTTATATATATTTATGTTTTATATTAGATATATTTACCTAGTTAGAGTTAATAGTGTAAAATTAACTGTATCGTCTTTTCACTAAACTATTTAAAAGAAAATAAATTACTGAGTAAAATAAAAGAAAGTTATGATAATGACCAATTCATTGAAATTTTCAGAGATTTAAACATTTTATTCACATTGATGCAGACGAACGATAACGTCCACCATAAAAGAAAGAGACGTTGGGCTTAAAATGGCCACACCGAACTTTTGTCTTAGATTAATGTGCACCTATTTAACATAAACTACAATAAAGATTAGTTTATGTTTTATTAATTAACACATTATTACATTTGTTAGGTTATATTAACTAATATTGAGTTATACTTGTCCAAAACACTAGTAGCTTCATTTTTTGTGTATAGATAATTAGTATATTTAATAAAAAAGTGTATGCAATATTACATATACTTTTTATTTTTTAAGTACATTATGATTAGTTAATAAATAAATAATTTTTTTAAAGAGAACTTGTTTCATATAAGTTAATATGTGAAAAAAAAAATGAAAGTATGTATGAAAATTGGAGAGTATAACATACTTAAATATGAATACATAGAGGTAGCATTCGTGTATTTAAAGTTGTAAACAAAATTGAACAAAACAAATTGTTTTTTGTTTTGTTCCATTTCAGTCAACTCTAATATTTTAGTAAGATTGAAATTTATAATATGCATAAAATATAAATATAAAGTAAAACGTGTTTGTATATTATTTTAATTAGTTTATCAAATGTTATCAAAAGCTATACTTATTTGAGATCATTGTTAAGAAAATAATCGCAAATTGTTAAAATAAATAAATGAAAAAAATAGATTATTTTTTAAAAAAATAAACTGAAACAGCAAGGACTAAGACACCGTGATTAGCGATTTCAATTATAATATTACAGTCAAAGTTTTTTGTGCAATTTTAATTTCGACAAATAGTTGACCTAAACCTCAAATGTACAATTTTTTTTTTTAAAGTGTGAGACACACATATTCTTCTGTCTCACGAACCTACAACCGTAAGATAGCCACATATTTGTTGGAAAAAGCTCAACCAAAATATAGATTCAATTTCCATTTGCGTTTACTTCTAAATAAGTAAAAACCAACGGGCAATTTCAGGATATTGAAACCAACTCCAAAAATCAAAACAATCATTATATTTAAAAAAAAAAAGTGCTTTGAAGTTTAAAACCATTTTTTTCTATAGAGAAAAGAATTAAATTTATTTAAAAAAAACATCATTGAAATGATCAAAAGGGGCATAATTGTTTTAAAATAATAATAATAAAAAAAAAAGTCTCCCCTTAAGATGGTACATTGATTTGGTGGAAGAAGGTATAGCTTCTCCACTAGGCAAGAGAAGACAGAGACGACTTGCAATATGAGCAAATTGCAAATTTTGTATTCCATTCTGGTTTTATCAGAAACACAATTGTTACTTTTTTTTCCTAGTCCAACTAAGCAAGAGGGAAAGAATTGACCCTTGCTTTGCTTGCACCCGTTATCTGAGTTAGTTTCTTTTCCTAAAACGATGCATACCTTCAACCAATCTACCACAAAGACACCTAAGTTTGGAGGCAACAATGACCTCATGAGAAAACCACTTCAGCTAAAAAATAATATTAATGTAGCATAGCAGCAGTGCATGTGAGTTGTGCCACGACCCTTCTCAGACAGGCCTCTTCTATCCAACCAACTAACTACTACCAATCTAACATTACATCACGACAATCTTGTCCTTCATCATGGCTGCTTCCTTTTCTTAAACCTTTCCTTATTCCTCTGGGGCAGTACGAGGCAAGGAAAGTGCTCCTTCTTTGGCAGTTACGTGAGACATCATTGTTATTAGTGTTGTTCTTGTTCTTGTTGTTTTTACACCTCTTGCCTTACACTCGAGCCTCACTTTCGTTTTAAAGGTTGTGCTGGATCAAAAAGTCAATACAAGGTTCAGGTTGGTGTTGTGTTTATGTTTTTTTTATAGTTTTTCACTGTTTCTCTATCTGGGTGTTCTTCAAGTTTGATTCTTTTCTTCTGGGTTCGTCCTGTCTTGTGGGAATACCAGTTTTCCTTGCTGGTTATGGTGTGGTGTTGTATTTTGATCCATAGGCTAATGCTTCCGAGTTCTGAGATCTGTCATTGTGATTAACGATTTCCTTGTTGTAAAAATAGGGATATTGAATAGAATATGTATATATAAAGAGCTCGTTGTGATTGGCGTTCATTCAACGTCAGGTACCTTGTTTAAAATATTGGTAATGGAGAAATAGTCAAAGCAAATGATTTATTGGTTCTTGACTAGAATTTGAATTCGACAGTAAAAAAAATCGTTCTTCTTGTATGCATTTGTTTGTTTATTGTTGTTGTCTTAAGTTTTTAACCACGGGCTAATCATTAAAAGATTATATAGAAACAGCTATTAGATAAAGAAAATGTCAATTATGCAGCTTCAAAGGATTTGTCTCTAAATTATAGTGTTTGATTTGTTTTTTCGTTTACTGCTTATATAGTTATAATTATAAAAAAAAAATGTTTTTTTTAACCTTCACAAAATCATGAAATGGGAAAAACCAAATAGAAACTAACTTTTTTTCTTTTTCCTTTTTTAACTGCAGTTAATTTGGATTCTGTGGTAATTGATCTACTAATGGGAATCCACCTGGTCTTGTTTCTCTTTCTGGCTTCTCTGCGACTGGCTTTATCTCAAGATGTTGAACATGGTTTGATTCTAGTAGAAGGAACTCAAGCAATTGCTGAGACTGATGATAACTTCATCTGTGCAACTATTGATTGGTGGCCTCATGACAAGTGTGATTACAACAATTGCCCCTGGGGTAATTCATCTGCTGCAAATTTGGTGAGTATTTTGGACTTATGTGTATACAACATGGCTTATGTATTCTTCCTATTTCATATCATTCATTTAGAAGTCTACAAAGCTTTGCAGAAGTTTTAGTCATTGGTCAATGTGGATTGGTTTTTTCAGGACTTGTCTCATCCTTTCCTCGTGAAGGCAATCCAAGGTATTTTATATTGTAGAAAATTAGTCACTGTGATGAATTTCTACTGTTCTTTTCTGTGCCTTCCTGATGCTGAATATACTTTTATTGCCGGTAACATGTTTGGAATATTTACTTCAAGTGTGATATCATTCTTTCCATAATGGTTGCTTGATAGCTCTCAAGCCTTTGAGGATAAGAGTTGGAGGTTCTTTGCAAGATCAGTTGCTGTATGAGGTAGGAAGTTTGAAGTCCCCTTGTCATCCATTTCAAAAGATGAAAGGTGGATTGTTTGGATTTTCAAGGGGGTGTTTGCAAATGAAAAGATGGGATGAGCTGAATCATTTTTTCAATAACACAGGGTGAGAATTTAGCATTCAGAGATCCTTGTTTTATTCACCATCTCCCTCCCCTTTTCCTTCCTGCTAAGGAAAAAACGTTGTAGGGTTCCACAACTTAAGTAAAGCACTAACAAGTGTTTTTGGTGTAACATAACTTGAGTTTGACATTTGCAGGGCCATGGTGACATTTGGTTTGAATGCACTCCAGGGGAGGCACCCGAGTGGCCATAGTGTTTGGCGAGGAGACTGGGACTCTTCCAATGCTTATGATTTAATCAATTACACTGTTTCAAAAGGGTACAAGATTGATTCATGGGAATTTGGTAGGACATAAGACAAAGGTATTTGTTATGTTCAATTTTTGCTTCACTGGAACTGATTCTTGTCTGTGCTGTCATAGGTAACGAGTTGAGTGGGAAGGGCATTGCAGCAAGTGTGAGTGCTGTGCAGTACGGGAAAGACTTGATAAAGCTTAAAGAAGTTTTGAACTCATTATACAATAACTCCGATCTCAAACCTTTGCTTGTAGCACCTGGAGGGTTCTATTATAAGGACTGGTATGATAAGCTTCTTCAGGTTACAGGTCCAGGCATAGTCAATGCGCTCACTCATCACGTCTATAATTTGGGTCCAGGTTTGCTTCTCAGTTACCTTACTATTTCTACTATACTCATCCTTAGAGAATATTTTAAATTCTAACATAACTAGATGATGGATGTGAAAGAAAACAGTTATACGGAAAGTGTTTTAGTCTAATCCTTTCTGGTTAGTGTGTTAAGTAAATTTCTCTTTTTTTTTTTTTCAGGTAGTGATGAGCATCTTGACAGGAAGATTCTAGATCCCGAACACTTGAGCAAGGTGGAAGCAATTTTTAGAAGTCTTTCAGAAACCATTCAAAAATATGGCCATTGGTCTTCTGCATGGGTAGGAGAAGCTGGTGGGGCATTCAACAGTGGTGGTCGTCAAATTTCTAACACATTTGTAGATAGCTTTTGGTAATCTTGGTTCTTTCTTGCATAATTTTCTGTTCCTCTTTAATTATAGTATTTTGTTTTACAAAAAACATCATTAAAATTAATCAAGAAGTTCTAAGATTTAGGTAACTTACAGGTACTTAGATCAACTTGGAATGGCATCCAGATACAACACTAAGGTTTACTGCAGACAAACTTTAATTGGAGGAAACTATGGTCTTCTCGATACCACTACTTTCGTTCCTAATCCTGACTACTACAGGTAATTGTAAAGTAAAAACTGTGAATGAAGAGATTGAGGAGTTATAATAATGTAAAACATAGTGTTTTACATATCTAATCTATGTATGTGGTGATGATGTTTTGAGCAGTGCACTTTTGTGGCATCAGCTAATGGGGAAGACTGTTCTTGCAGCCAGTAGTGATGTTTTTTCACCATCTTTACGCACTTATGCACATTGTTCAAAAGGCAGAGTAAGTGTCCTATCATCTTATACAAGCATAAATTGGTTCTTCTATATCAGATCTTAGGTTACCATACCAACTTCTAAAATTGTTTTAACTGCACGATAAACATTCCTATAATTTTGTTTTAACTTGGTTATACAGGATGGTATAACATTACTGCTGATCAATTTAAGCAACGAGACTCGTTTCACGCTGATGGTTCGTGACCGTGTGCCTGTGAGTAGTGGAGGGCATGAAAATGCTACAAAGATCCATGTAGAAAATTCATTCTTAAGTCATCTGAAGAGGGCATTTTCTTGGATTGGAAGAAAAGGATCAGATGTGACATTCAGGGAGGAGTACCACTTAAATGCAAAAGATAATTACCTTAGAAGCCAAACCATGTTGCTGAATGGTGTTCCCCTAGAGTTCACAAATGATGGAGAAATTCCGACATTGGATCCACTACTCATCAGTGTGCACTCTCCTATACACTTAGCTCCTTTATCCATTGCATTTGTTGTATTCCCCTACTTTGATGCTCCAGCTTGTGCTGCCCAAACAAAACTCTAACCCAAACCCTCCTTAAATGAATCTTGTAGACTAGGAATTATTAGGACTAGAGAATGTGAGTTGTCATTATAATTGTATTTAATAGGCTATATATACTTGTGTCAAAGTTGTAATCACCTTTACAATAATTTAATATTTAATATGAACCACACTTGATTCGAGTTATTTAAAATTTATCTCTAGTCCATGAAAAAGTTCAACCACTTATTTTTGTTAGATAAAATTTATATTAGAGGGAAACTCTATTGTAAAAATGTTATGACTTTATTAAGTGGTTGACTGAGTTTGTTTGTTTTTTTTTATTGAGCACATCTTTTGCTTAATTATGTTGGTTATCAATAAAATTATCTTGTTTAAATAAGAAAGTTTGAGGTGTTGGTCTTTTACAAATTCTGTTGATAAAATGAGCAATGATATTGCAGCTAAATTTTATCTAATTTTTTTTAACACTTTTTAATCATTAATAAAAGCAATATACTTCTTATTGACTGAAGTTTATGCAATTACTGAAATTATAAGTTTGACATAAATAGAGTGAATTTTGGCTTAATTAATATCAACTACTGAAATTACAAGTTTGACATTAATAGAGTGAATTTTGGCTTAATTAATATCAAGTACTGATATTATAAGTTTAACATAAATAGAGTGAAGTTTGGCTTAATTAATATATCAACTATGTGATTATAGTTTTACACAATTCAACTGCCAAAAAGAGTTGATAATAGTTCACTTCTAGTTAATTTAAATGGATTACTTGTTTGGAAACAGAAAAACCATTCGAACCAAGTTTAAGGCACTGAAATAGTTTTTATTTTTATCCAACAGTAAATTTGTGCGAGGTCAATTCTACTAAATTTGTCGATAGAGAGGACTTTAGGGGATCCACCCATAAAAAAGCAGGGTGAGAAATGAACAAATTGAATGTAGTATTGCAAAAAGAATAGTTAAATCTGTTGCAAATTGAATACAATGCAACACAGATGTAAACTAATGAAAAGATTGTTTTATTATTTATAACAAGTGATGGATCCAAAGAAAAAACAATGATGAGAGAAGGTAGGGCAGGTAATAAAATTTAGCAAGAGTGGAAATCATTCTTATTTTCCGAGTAAGCGACGGCCACGTTGATTAGCACCTTTCATTCGGAAATTCAACTCATCCACATCATCGTACAGATGATTCAATGCTTTGTTATGCCTGCAAGTGCAACGGCATTCATGAAAATGTTAGTTAAAAACTACAACCTTGTTTTACAAGTATATGAAAATCTAGTGTTCATGAATCACTCGAGAAGCAATGGTTATGAATGCGATACAAGACAATGTGATTCACTAACCTCTCAATCTCGGATCCCATGTCAACAGCCATGCCTTTAAGCTCTCCCAGCAGATCACTTAAATCTGATAGTGCATCATCTTGCTTATTCTTTTCAATCTGTTTCAGGACATTTTATTTAGTACCTCACAATTCAATATTAAAAATAAACATAATGTGTCCAACAGTGACCACAGTCTAATGTTTGTGGCAGAATGATGAAGATAAAGTTAAGAAAATTGGTAACGATTGTAAATGAAACTGGCTTGTTGTAAAAACTTGTGATCTGGTCATGAGCTGAAACTATTGTAACTAATCATCAAAACTACTTCACTACATCAAAATCAGATACAATAGAAAATAACCGGTACCATAACAGTACCTAACACATAAAACTTTACACAACAATTTAATCTTCAACCACTAGTTGATACAAACCTCAACTTTTTCAAGTGCATTGGTTGGTTCTTGAGGTGGGGTCCGCAGCTTGGACTGCCCTTTGGGGGCAGATGTCAGTCCTAACTTCTCTCTCTGCTCCAGATGATTGCCCTTGCTCCGTACTGGGTCATCTGCAGATCATAAACCACATTATGTCAATGATACAACAATAATAATAACAACAACAAAGGCTTGTTCCGTTACATGGATCACACACGCCATTTGATTTGATTAAAAAACCAAAAGGTTTCAGAGATGCCAATTATCTTGAGATTATGTCTATGATACAACCTAAAAAAATTGAAAATGCAAAAAGCAAACTATGCAGAGAAGACATTAACCTCCAACAATAACTGGGCCTGTTATTGCTCGTGTCTTCTTTGGTTTCCAAGTTTTGGAGAAGAGTCCACCAAGGCTTCCCAAGAGCTTTTCCCCCTGGAAGCAGAATTAGTCAAAATTTAGTCAGATTTAGAGCAGAATACTATTTGAATTCAAAAAGGGTTTCATAACATCACAATATTTTCAGCAAGGTAAAACAGCAAGAAGATTGATACCCGACTTAAATCGTGGTCAATGTCAGCAGCAACATGGTGACTCCTGGTAATTTGCTCACCCTGTTGATGAAGGGTGACTAGTGTCTTGGTGGCATCCTCTCTTATATTCTCTGCAATCTTCAAACAATTGTTGACTGAATTTGTGGTCTCTTCAGCCTTGTAAACAGCATAACTCTCCAGTTCTTGAACCGATTGATTCTCTAATCCTCCTGAATCACGAAAATCATTCTTGTACCTGTTCCGGTTGGCCGATTGAAGGGCATACGATGTCAATGATGATTTCTTAGTGGCATCAACGTCATCATTAAAGGGGTTGGTGTTAACTTCCAGCGTAACAAGTGCGCGATCCGAAGATGTCTTTCTTGAGGAACTATACTTTTTGGTATTCTTTTCCTCATCATCAGAATCAAATGGATTAGTCCAAGATTCAAGAGAACTAGGTTTAGCATCCTTCAAATGAGATTTCTTTGCACCGGACATTATCTCTCTTCTTGCAAAATTGATTCAGAGACAGATTAAGAAGTAAATTTCTCAAAATCCGGTTGGACCTAAAAAGATAAGCTAATTTTTCCCTGCAAAGACAAGCGAGTGCTATTCAATCACTGTATGTGTTCCACAACAAGCAAAAGAAACCCAAATATCAAATTCTTAAATCACTTATCACAAAAGCACTAATTTTGTCAAGAAAACCTTATTCATAACTTGACTAAAACTACAGGTTAACAAAAGAGCCAAAAAATCGGACCAAAGCGATTAAGTGTAAAGCAACATACTAAAAAACGGAATCAACAACCCCTAACAATGACAGGGAAAGGGATTTAAAGAATAAAAAAAGTACACAAATTCCCAACAGAAGATGAAATAGCATTTTCTTTTTCAGAAGCCTGTGTAAAAAGATCAAGAAACACGAGATTTCCGAGAATAGAGCAAGACACAAGAAAGCAAAAAACAGAAGACCCAGATGGATTAAGAGGCTTCTCCAAGCAACAGAATCATAAAAATAAAAACTAGTACAAGAGAAAGCAAGATGGTACCAGAGAGAGGAAAAGGAATGTTCAGAAAGACTCGTAAAGAAGCACGGATTTTGAGAGGTCTACCTAAACAACGGAGTAAGAAGAAGGGTTTCGATAAGAAGTTGGTAAAGCCAAAATCGCGTCAAGAAAAATGTCAGAATTGGAGGGTGGAAACTGCAAAGAAATCGCAGTGCGCAAGGCAAAATCGAGAGTGAAAGTTTTCTCTTGGGGGTTTGGTGATGCGCTCTTGCACTGTTCTTTCGTTTATTTAATTAAAATATTATTATTTATTTGTTAGTTTATGTTTATTCGAGGCGTCGTTTGAATTGAGACGTTGAATGGATCAAGTGGGGACCTTTTGAGATGTGCTATTCCAAACAGGAAAAAAAAAATTGAAAAGGACTTTTTCAAACTTTTTCAAACGCGAAAATTAAAGTTTTTTTTTTTTTGGGGGGTTTTAGGGTACCAATTATTCCAATGAAAGGGAAAGGAAGAGGATTCTACCTTCATTTGTGAAGGAAGGGAGGGATACTAGAAGAAGAATATTTGGATTCTCACTTACACTTATGAATATTTTTACAAAACTAGAAAACTATTCCTTTATATTGAATAATACCAAACACATTATTAAGAGATAATAACTTTGTTAGTGTTTTAGAATATTTACTGTACTAGAAAAATATTTACGTATATATAATTATAATATAATATTAAAAATTAATGATAAATAAATATTTAAAATATGGAAATATTTTTATTTTTACTGATAATTTAAATTGTAATATAATTTTTGGTAGAGTTAAGTATATTTTTAATCCTTGAATTTTCATCAAAATTGAAATTTGTCTATTTCTGAAACTTCAATAAATATTAGAAATAAATAAATATTTTTACATTTTGATCTCTAAATTTTAAAAATAAAAAATATAATCATTTTAATCCAATTATATTATTTTTTTTTTATGTGTTTCATGTTAATATTAGAGTTATTTACAACTTTTGGCAAATTTCTCGTTAAATATATGTTAAAAAATAAGTTTGACACGTAAAAAAAAAATAAAGTAATTGAATTAAGAGGACTATATTTATTCATTTTTAAAAGAATCAAAATATATCAAAGTTTTGTACAGAAACAAATTTTAATTTTGAATCAAAATTCAAGGACTAAAAAAATACTTAATTTTTTTAATTAAAATATGTAGGTGATTAAAAATTTAAAAGATAAATACAAAATGCATTTTTAGTTTGAGATAATTGTGTGGAACCTTTTTCATTAGTTACCTAGTTCCGTGCCAAATGCAATTCTGAAAAATAGGAATTAAAATTACTTCATAATTGTTTGCAAAAGATATCTTTATAATTATAAGTTATGATAAGATAAAAAGAAAATATCTACTCACATAGTTTAATAAGAGGGGGTATAAGTACCCTAATGTCCAATTCATATGTATTTACTGGGTATAAAATAATTAAATTAAAATATCTTTTTTCATTTCTATTGATCGAAAAAATTTGATTTTACAATAATTACTTTGTACATTATTGGGTCTTCGGCTTCCATGAATTTAAATCTTAGATAATGTTGCAGAAAGTTGGTCTGTTTATTATATTTATGATGCTTTTTTTTCCTAATTGGGGTGCATTATTAGGGTTTTCTTATTTCCCTTTTTTTACTGAAGAAGTAATAAATTCTGGCCGGCCATTGACCTAGTATTGTGTTGGGTCAGTCCAAGCAAGTGGCACCCCAAAGATGTCACTAAAACTCATCAACTGTTATTTATTATAATTAAATGAAACAAGGATTGTAACTATATCATCCTCCTATAATTTATAAGTTTTAATTTTCATTTTTTATTAGGTTTTTTTAATTTTCAATTCTTATAAATAAATTTGAGTATTTTCTATTTGTATTTCTATTAAAAAAATTTAATTTATTAGGTATTTTAATTTTTTATATTTGTTAATTCAATTTGTGTTGTTTAATTCTTTTATTAACTTAATGACGTAATTGGTTAATTGCAAGTGAGTACATGAAAGTTAGAAAATATCTTTATCCATTATATTTTCAACTAAAACAATAAAAATTACTTTGCAATATAATTTTATTAAAAACTTATTTTCATATTTGTTAAACAATAGGTAATAGGTAAGATGAGTGGACAAAATAATAGTTTAAAAAAAGCTGAATGATAAAAATTCAGTTAAAAGATTAAATACTTAATAAATAAAAAATTAATTAATTATATATATATATATATATAAGTAAATTATATCCTTAAAAACATAATGACATTGTTTTATGTAGTCTCCTTAAATTTTATATTTCATGAGTTTATATACTTAATTACTCGATTAATATAATTTGAAATTATTATCTATTTTATTTTATACTAAATGGAATGTTTTAAAATTATATCGTAATAAAGATTAGTGTATTCAGTGAAGATTCTTTTAATGTATGTTATTATTCGTTTATATTATTATACTTGCTATTAGGGTTTATGTTGGATTAGTTTGTAACAGAAAATATTCGTCAACGAAACCAATACGAGTTTTAGATTTATTCAGGAGCGATCCTTGCATTATTATTATGGACTGTATTCAAGATTAAAAATGTGACAGTACAGTCTTTTGATTTAAATACTGTATTAATTAAATATAACACAAATTTTATTAAGTTTTATATATATATATATATATATATATATATATATATTTAAATGGATCACCTCTCACATCATTAATTATTTTAAGGAAGAATATTATTATATAAAAATCAAAAATCAAGGTTGTGTTCTTTTTCATAGATTGATTTGAAGAAGATGGAAATAGTGGAAGAGAGTGAAAGGATTATAGGGTAAAATTTGTGTTGTTTATTCTAAAAGATTTAGAAGTGATTTTAGAATGAATTAGAAAATAAAGTTTATAACTCAATTGATTGATGTGACATATTAAAAAAAACTTGTAATAAATATAAAAGTTAGATTATCAAAATGTTTTTGATGTTAAAAGTAATATAAAATGATATATAAATAATTTAGAATTATTTTTATAAATTTTATTAAATGATTGAAATTATAAAAATAATCAATAATACAATATATTTGGTATGAAAATAAATTTAACATTACATATTGATGTAAAAAATGATTTATTTACATAGATATCTTTTTTAATTACAACAAGGATAATTTAGTAATTTTATTCTTACATCATCCTATAATCTAAATCTGTATAGCAGGATAGTATTCATAGGAATCCTATTAATCCTCTCTCATCATCCCCATCAATCACCCTAAAAGGAAGACATAAAATACCTCTTATTCCTCTCTTCCCAATCCTTTTGCACAATAAATATTTTAAAAATATTTAAATTTTTTTCTTTTTCACACCAAATAGTTTGGATTATTTTCTTATGAATTTTCTAATAAAAATAATATAAATCTTACTTACACATCATACTTACGACTTTGTTATGTATCTTCTTGAAATTCTTCATTATCGAAAGAAAAACATAATAACCAAGTATGTACTCATTCACATTGAAACCAATAATCAATGGGAAAATTATCATGGATGAAGTTGGTAAAATTCACAAGTTCTACTTTTACATCAAAGTTTTCTCTGAAGTGTCACTGTGAAAAAAAGACAAACAAAGTTAGATAATTGTAACAAAAATAATCGAAGTTATGGTACATCTAAAAGTATACTTTGACAATGTTATCAAATAAATATATATAAAAAAACCCTTAGATTGATATGTGATTCTCACGATGATGACAACATAAAAAATAGGAAGAAAACATGGATACTTATAAGGAAGAAGAGATAGATAATGGGGTAAGGTGATGGATTAAAATGGTGATAGTAAGGAGTGTGGAATGTCAGCATAAACGCAGAATATGATCCTAATATTGATTCTAATAATCAATCATAAACTCAAACAATATCTCATACCCATAATGATAATCATGTTGTAAATAGTAAACGGAAGCGTACCTGAATTGGCCATAACGATAATATTATAGCACTCCTATATGAGCAGTGATCCTCCTGTAGAGCACCTTGATTTCCTTTTGGTTTTCTCTCTTGATGGGGATAGGGAGAAAGGAACAGGAAAAGTACGTTATGACTTTCTGTGTGCTCTCAGAAGGGGACCACGACCATTTATAATCTGAATTACTTAAGTTTTAGTATTTCTAATTTGGCCCCTCATCAAATTAAAAATTACTAATTGGTCTCTACACAATATTTATTTTCATGACATATGCCTTTAGCCAAATCTTTAATTTAGTCAGATCACTTTATTATTTAACTTTATAAATAATAACCCTAACACATTTAATTATGTGTCATATATATGCATGACCCAAAATTACTAACATGGAATCAATAATGTGCTCGTTATTTCAGGTAAGGATCCATATTTGAGTATTTTGAAATTCTCTTCATGAAATCCGTTCGTATACCTAATCACCTGCATGTCTCTTTCGTCGACATTTTATCTCCACTTCAACAATAATGTCATGCTTTTTGTGCGCATGTCAAATATTTATATAAACAATGAGCAGTTATCAAAGACAAAAACAATCATGTCAATGACAATTTTGTTTTAATGTGACATTATGATAAACGAAAACTCACATAATAAATTTTGCTTAAGTATCTGCCTAGAACCCCAACTATATATGCTATGTCTGGACGCGTACATACTTGGGCATACATTAAACTCCCTACAGCTGACACATAAGGAATCTTCTGCATTTCCTCAATTTCCAAAATTCCCTTTGGGCACTGATTGAGACTGAATTTGTCTCCCTTATCAACTGGAGTATCCCCGGATTTACATTCATGCATGCTAAACCTTTTAAGAACTTTATCGATATAGCTCCTTTGTGATAATCCTAGAATACCCCGAGATCGATCTCGATGTATCTGAATTCCTAATACAAAGGAGGCGTCACCAAGATCTTTCATTTCAAAATTCTTTGACAGAAATTTCTTAGTTTCGAGCAATATGCCTATATCATTAGTGGCAAGCAGAATGTCATCAACATACAAGATCAGGAAAATAAATTTGCTCCCCTTAAACTTGTGATACACACAGTCATCAACAAGATTCATCTCGAAGCCAAATGAGAGAATTACTTGATGAAATTTATGGTACAATTGACGGGATGCTTGTTTTAGTCCATAAATGGATTTAGTCAATTTGCAAACCATATTCTTTGGGTCTCCCGACACAAAATTTTCTGGTTGCACCATATAGATCGTCTCGTCAATGTCACCATTGAGAAACGCCATTTTGACATCCATTTGATGAAGCTCCAAATCATAATGCGCAACAAGAGTCATAATTGTCCTAAAAGAGTCTTTTGATGAAACTGGAGAAAAAGTCTCTTTAAAGTCAATCCCTTCTTTTTGAGTAAATCTCTTAGCTACAAGACGAGCCTTATACCTCTCCACATTACCGTTAGAATCACGTTTGGTCTTAAATAACCATTTACAACCAATGGGTTTCACACCTTCTGGTAATAGGACAAGTTCCCAAACCTTATTGTCTTGCATGGATTTATACTCTTCCCCCATTGCTTCAATCCATTTTTTTGAATTAGGATCCTGTATGGCTTGACGGACGGTGATTGGATCATCTTCCATCACACCATTGTTAGGATCTTCATTTTCTTGGAGAAATACAACATAATCATCTGAAATGGCACTTCTCCTTTCTCTCATGAATCTCTGCAACGTTGATGGCTCATGAAGCATAGGTTGTTGAGGATCTTGAGTTTATTCTTCACGAACAACCAAATCATCTTGAGTATGGGGTTCATCAGCAATGTTTTGTGGAGGTTCCGAACTTACTTCATCAAAAGTAATTGTTTGAATCTATTCTGGAATTATTACCGATTCTTCCTCCAAAACAAATTTCCTAATCTGATTCTTCCCCCCAAACTCAATATCCTCAAAGAATGTATCAGTCCTTGTCTCAAAAATTGTCTTTAATATGGGATCATAAAATTTATATCCCCTGGATCTCTCAGAATAACCAATAAAGTAACTACTTACTGTTCGGGAGTCCAATTTCTTTTCATTTGGCTTATAAGGCCTTGCCTCAGCTGGACAACCCCACACATGGAAATGCTTTAGACTAGGCTT
>Ga0214544_1002958_pt1 | contig 35493 bp, 20 predicted proteins | sample CNSS3metaG_FD_160074 | JGI IMG/M metagenome (GOLD analysis project Ga0214544, IMG submission 160074) | Root nodule microbial communities from cowpea collected in UCLA plant growth center, Los Angeles, California, USA - CNSS3 | ecosystem: Host-associated > Plants > Roots > Nodule | place: USA...
GGGGGGGGGACTATTTTATTCCTCCACATGATGCTTAGATATATATAATAGATATTTTTTTTGAGACAGTTAAATCAATATATATATATATATATATATATATATAGAAGTTCTTTCCTTTCTTTAAGTTACTATTTCATAGATTCATTTCTAATACGGACCATTGTACTCTTTTCCATTGAACCTCATGATGACTCCTCTCCTTTATAATCTGCTTCGTCCATCAAAGGAACTACTAAACATTGGTCCCAATTCATCATCAGTGTGGTCAGTTACATGTTCTGGGCCACTAAAATTTCGTTCCACTCCACCCATTCTTTGCATACTTTTTGTAATTGTATACTGAATTATGAGAACTGGAAGTCAATGGTGAGTAGCTCAAAATGGGTTTTGGCACAAAGATACTGTGATTGACAATCAAATATGGGATCCTGTAAAATAGTCCTTAGAATAAGTTTAAGCAATAACAAGTACAAGGACATATAAGCCAAAAGATAGAGAATAAACAGAATTTGGCTTCGGACTTGATGAATTTATTTAATTTTATTTCTCCTGAAGAAGTTTTTTTGGTTTTGGTGTTGAGTAAGCTTACCAATCCTAAATGCATCCATTGTGTAGCACATTATTTAGACTGTATAGGTGACCTGAATGAAATGCATCCATACGCCCTCTCTCTCATAATTTGATTTTTTGGATGATTGTTCTGTTTAATTGTAAGTTCCTTTGGCTAGCTTTAAAGTTGTTTCTTGGAAGATTGGAGTGTTCATAAATAGATATTTCTACCTAAGATTGCATAAATGCTAGGGGATATTTATTGGTTACCTGTGCATATATGCATGCCCAATTGTGTTTGTATCTTGATGACAGTTGATTGTACAACCAAGAAAGTAGGGTGTGTTGCTGTTAACTGTGTTATTCTAGTAGGATGTGTTGCTCTTCATGTTGTGCCCAAGTTTTCTGATGTTAATCTAGTTGTTGCATAACTGTGTTATTCGTTTGATTTGATACCCAGCCTTGAGGGCATATGTTTGTTGAGTTGAATTGTGTATGGACATATGAACTTGTCCATTTATTTATGTAATTCTGCACGAATGTTGCTGTGCATTTATGCCCATGCATATATTGATATTTTGGCGATGGTAGGTTGGAGAACAAGCAAGAAGTTTTGGTGAATGTTTTTGTAGGACAACTCTTCATCTGTGTATAATTTCTGGACATTATCAAGTTTTTGCCTAACTAAATTGTTTTTGCATCAAGCACAAAGGATGTTTATGTAGCGATGGAGAATATTTAGTGTTGCATGTGCATGCCTTTCTTACCCATCCCTTTATGCATGCCCACATGTAACAGATCGTTTATGCACAGACGTTATTTTATTGATATCTGTTGGAACAATGAGGAAAGTGGTTAACATTATTGTGAGGATTGTTGTTTGCGAAAATAATTACTATTCATTTAGTTGATGCTTAACCACATTGTTTTAGCACATATTGTAGTATTGATGTTATATATAGATAAGGAAATTCAAATTATATTTTTAACTAGTCAAGGTAATGCTACTACCTTGATCTTGAACAAGGTCAAAAGGAGTTGATGTTTGATCTATGGGTTTCCTTTAAGCCGAATGAATTATTTTGTACTTGTCTAGTGTTTTTTGTGCCTAATGTCTTTCAAATGGAATTTTCAGCCTGGCCTGGCCTGGCTTGGCCTGGCTCTACTATCTTTGTCAAATCTCAGTGACTCGTGAAGTGTTACTTCTTTCTGCTTGCATACTTTTTCTTTTGAGGGTGAGCTGTTGTATTTTTTCTCATCTCTCACTTTTCTAGCTCCGTGCAGTTGTATCTAGTATCTCTTACCTCTCTTTTTTATCAACTACTAGCTTGTGAATCAGGATTGTAGTCCTATTGCAAGTGCTTGGGTACTTTGTTCTTTCAAACAGCTATAAGCTAATTCTTTTAAACTCTCTTTTTTATCACCTACTAGCTTGTGAGTTCAGCAAATCTTTGTAAATCGTGATTGTAGTCTTACTGCAAGTGCTTAGTTGGTTACCTTGTCCTTTAATTAGTAATCTTTAAGCTAATTAGTTTAGACCTATTTTTGGTTTTGAATATATTATGTTATATTCTCATTAGTCTGTATTGTGCTAATTAAATAAACCATCTATACAGATGAGTAAAAAATTAAGAGATACAAAAAATCTATCTCCCATAGTCCATTTGCTTCCCATGCTTTCTAGTCTCTTGATTTAGATAGTTTGCTCACTGGTCTGCCCTTTTGTTTTTTCTCTTCTACTTCCACCAAATTTCACTCCCTCTTAGTTTTCCTTGAAGAACAGCAATTTTGTTGGGCTTATGTAAATTAGTTGGTCCAAGTGCAGTGCCTTTGATGGAAGCGTTTGTGCAAACGCTCCTTGTTAGGAAGGACCTAACAAATTCTAAAGTTTATTTTTGAATCAGCCTCTCATATCTGATGATATAGTGAGCTTTTATATTTTTTCCATCTGATATTCATGCATGGTTTTCCAGAGCTTGGATTTATGGGTGGCAAATCAAAATCATTATATGGAAGAGATGGTCATTTGGGCATAACACTGGTTAAATTTGCTGGGGACCAATCAGGCTTTAAGGAGGCCATTCGACTTGCTGAACACTTTGAGAAGGAAAACCATGGACGCAATGGTTGGGCCCGTGTGCAGTCACAAACATTAGGAAAAGATGATGAAAATAATGCAAACCTTGTTAATGTGGATGAGAAAAAAGGAGAGAAAAGGAGGGTCTTGTATGGCTATCTTGGGACTGCTTTTGATCTTGACAAAGTTGATTTTGACACAAGGAAGAAGGCTGTCATAGAGAGCAGGAGAGAATACAAACCACCCATGTAGTGTTTGACTATATGCCAATGTAAAATGGGATACATGGAAAGTCTTTCCAGTTGCATAGAGACGATTCCTGAAGATGATAAAAGGTTTTATGTATTGTGCTGACCGTTTCAATGTACAATAGGAGGCAGCGTTGCCATCTTTTTTATTTTAATTCGAAATTTATACTGAAAATTTTCTGCCATAGTTACTATTTAGGCACATTAAGAAGATTTGCATGCCTTTACACCATCTGACAACCTGGAACGCACTATCTCACTTAAAGTCAATGACTGGTTTCTAAAGTCTTAGTCTTATCCTAACTTTTCCCCATGTTGGCTGGGAACTGTTTGTTTACAGTTTACATTTTTTAATTACAATGGTGGGGCATGGAAATTTGTAGTCATGATTTCCTGCGAACTCTGTAAACCCCTTATCAGTAGCCCTTTTAATTGATTATTTGCAGTTCAGTTTAATTGATAGAGGAAACCCTCTATCCACTGCAAATTCCTAGTTGTTGTTATTCGTTTTCTCTATTTTTTTTCTTTCAACCTTTCTTTGAATTTTTGGTCAAAGGCTGTAGAAGGAGGGCTCATTGATGATATGGCTTTAAGTTTCAATGAAAAAGGTCATGGAGTTGATGGATTTTGGATTCGTAGCAATGTGATTGTATTCCAGCTTACTAAAGTTTAAGGCACCAATACATGTTTTTTGTATATTACCCTGCACCACAAGTGGTGTTGGGAAATTATTTATCATAGAAATAAGTGGATTCTGCTGGAGTTGGAGGTAAAGCTAGATCTTGCTGTCTGTACATCAGCGGAAGTAGTGTCTATAAATAACTGCAGATGATATACTCTGGTCTGGCTACAAAGATTTGCTGGCAGATGTAGTTTTTCTTTTGTTCGTAAGATACCAAGGATTGTTATTTTCAAGCGATATCGTTTCTAGTTAGTATAATATTTAATTTATAGTATATTATAACTATGTAATTGAACTTTAATGGTAAATACATCTCCACCCAGAATACAACTACGCATCAGAGGACCCTTTTTAAGAGACATTAGTAGCTATATTTAGAGTTCAAGACATTATTGACTTCTAATTCTTGCGATGTTAATAAAGATTCAGATACACTTGTGTGGATTGGATAATTTCTTGTGCTCAATTTTTATCCTGTTAATAGTGTTTAGTTAAGGGGAAGTATATGGGTAATGGAGACAAAAGTGTTTAATGTGTTTCCATAACTAACCACTGTTCTTATTGTATTGGTTGAAATATTATAGAAGAATGTTTCTATTGAGAATCATGCGAGCACAATACGTACTTATAGGAGAATGTGTTTCTATGTAGTTCAATAAAATGTTTTATTTTTTATTTTTCTCAAAATTCTATAACCAATACGTTAGGATATTGATTAGCATTTTCTTTTATCTATGCATGTAAATGAGTTTAATGTTCATACATTGTTAATTTAAAAAGTTATTGATACGATTTTTAAGATAATGATTATATAAGTTAATAAATTTATCATCTATTTTAATTTAGGATTAGAAGATAGTGAAAATTGTATTAGATTGTTAGTGTATAATTTGTTTGTCCTTTGATTATTATGTAATTATATTTTTTTATATGTAAATGATATATTGTTTAATATTTCTCTGATGTGTGTGTGTGTGTAGTAGAGGAATTTGGTACCATTCCAGTTGGTGTTGATTATCCGGGTGTGCCCTTTTACTGAATGTAACTTCACATGTACATTGGTTACTCTCAGTCGATGTCTTAATCTGTATGGATAATAACTTTGCTTGGCACACTAAAGATTTTAGTTTCCTCTTAGTAATAATTTTACTTTTTGTATGCTTTTATTTTTATTATTCTTGTGCTCATTGAAAACAAATTTATATGTTCAATTGGCAGGTTCACTAATGAAATTAGTTTTCTATAACAAAAATACGATGATACTCGCATGAATTTTTGTATGAAACATCTTGAAACTCTGTTATATTTGTTTTTGTGCGTTAACATTAGATTTTTAGGAATGATTTAACCAGCACTAAATTTTTGGGAGGTGCATGTTAAGTTCCCAGACGTATATTAAATAAAGGACAAAATCATAGTCACTGTAGTACTACTATTTATATCTTTGGTGAATGATTAATCCACGTTATCATATATATAATTAAAGTTTGTATTAATAGACAATTACTCTTAACATTTATGTATATGCATACTCAACCTTCAAATAAAAAAATTGTTTAATTTATTAGTTTCTCAAATCCATAACTAAATTGGAGATATAATTAGTTTTAAGGAGAAAAAGTTACTAAATTGTGTGTCGAGGATATTATTATAGAGAGGGCTAATATTTTCTCTTTCTGATTTTTTTTTATGTTTATCTATGAAAAAAAGATGCTTTAAAACATTATATAATATGAACTTTTGATAAAAGATATTGCTGATGTACTGTATCGTAATTTGAAGAAAAATTGTGTGAAAAGTTTATTTTTGTTCTTTTAACTAATGCCTTTTGGGATCGTGGTTCACAACATTTGAAGAAAAATGAAAAGAAAAGAAAATCTGAAAGAAATGTTATAGAATTGAAAAAATATATAATTATTAATTGAGAGAGATGGGAGAATATGTGTGTGGAGGGAGAATTATAGGTTATCTTAACAGAGACAGAGATTTGTACGCATGCATGTGTCTTTGTGTGGCAGCAGGTACTGTACCCTGAAACGCAATGTTTATTGTGTTTGTCTGTTTTTAACCCTTTGGTTTGAATTAATTTAGATTAGTATCTTCATTCCCTCATTCTATTCACTCACTTTTACTACTTTATCTGACTCTTCCCATGTGGAGCTCCACTCCTCTCTGTCTTTCTCTTTCTCTCTCTCATTCATCGGATCCATCTTCGGTTTCTGGGAAAGTTCCTTACCTTATCTGTACCATTCCATTCATATACAACTATTCTACATTCTCTCTTTCCTCCCATATGCGCGTATTATAGTGTGTGTTTCCTAGGACACATACCATCATTTTCATCATATTTACACCATTTTTTATTTATTAAATATTTTTCTGCAAACTCATTTCACCAGACAACTAATAACTTTATTCTACAGATCTCATGTATTTTTATTATATAATTTGATCACCTGTATTTCTATTTAAAAATGCAACTTAAATGTTTACTATTATAAACATAATTCATGTCTCTCAAGATTACCTTCTTATTTTCAGCCATATAAAACCTCTTATATAACTTTTTCTTTTGCATGTAAAATTTATTTGTCTATCGTATATTACCTACATTGCTATTAAAACAATGATAAAATAAGAATGAAACCTTTGATAAAAAACGAAGACATGATAAGAAAATTTGAGATAACTTTTAATATATATATATATATATATATATATATATATGACTTAAACTGTATTACTATTTTATTTTATTAATTATATCGTTCCCACATTACATTATTAAAAATAAAATAGTAATACAGTCTAAATCAGATTCGTAAAAATAAATTAGATGAGTTTTACACGTTGGTTTTCCAATTGTGAAACTAATAAAATAGTTTTGTTTTGTTTTCATATATAATTTCATAACTTTGGAATTAATGAGCAAATCTTAATAAACTGAAAACTTTATCTATATATACGAGGAATATAATGTCATATCAATTCAAATATATACATTCTCAATCAATAGACTTTTTTTTTTTTAATTTAGTTATTTCCTGCGTGCATAAATATAAATTTTCTTTTAGCTGAAAGGAATGGTTATGTAAGTCAAACAAATCAAAGTAACTTTATGATTTTTAATTATTATTGCAACATTTATATTTTATTTTTATTATACAATGTAATATTTTGATAGTTATTATAGAATTAAAGATAACGAAAAAAGTTAATAAATTAAATAAAATAATTTGATAAAATAAAAATAGATTAATTGAATGCGGTGAGCATATGGTTGAATATGTGATCACAAGTCAAGTTGTCTTGGTAGGAATATTTATAATCAATAAATATACTATAATTAATAACTTTGCTGTCTATTATTTTATGATTATCAAAATAAAGGACTTGTACGGAATTATGAAATTGTTTTATTTATAAATTTGGTTTCAACACAGTTTAATCATTTCTACCGTGTGGATTTTAAAATAAAACAAGCGAATATTTAAAAGAAAAAATTATGCATGAAACATCAACACCCATCAATTACACAATATATATGATTAAAATCTACTTTGAATACCGCTAATTTAAAGTAAAGGTACGAAAAGTTATACAGAAAAAAGAAAAAATATAAACCAAAATATGAAATATGTATGAAAACATTGCTTTAAACATTTTTATTTATTTGACTTTAATATTAATACCATTATTAATGTGAAAATGTTGTACTAACAGTAAAGAAATTTATTTTCATAATAATCTCTAATTAAAATACAGTACATAAACTTGTATAAAAAGAGTATATTTGAGTTTTGAAACATTATCTAAAAGCAGATATATAGAAAACAGGTATATACTATATATAGCGATATGTGTGTTTGTTTTATCGTATTTTGAAAAGTGAAATAAATAATTTATAGAAACTAATATCAAGCTGGCCTAGTTGGTTTCCCAGTACGCACACCTAGCGCATTGTAGCATCGCCCCTCAACCACCTTTTTCAGACAACGACAACACGTGTCTCCACCTTACCCATCCACGTCAGCACAGGCTCTTTCCCTCACTCTTCATTTCATTTTAGCACCACCACCTTTACTCTTTGCTTCGTTCCTTCTTTCATTCTTTCTTTCTTCTCTGATTGATTGAACGCAGTGAGTGAGTGAGTGAGCGAGCGAGGTAGGGTTTTCGTGTGTTCTCTCTAGAGTTCGCAACCATGGGGTCCATCCCCGATCCTGGCGAGTTGAGCGAGTTGACTCAGCCGAGCTTCGACGAGTTCCAGCGCCAAACCTCTCTCATGACCAGCTGCACCCTCCTCTGGAAGGAACTCTCCGACCACTTTTCCTCGCTCGAGGAGGACCTCAAGCACAAATCTGAAGCTCTGAAACGCAAGATGCGCACACTCGACACCGCCACTTCTGACTCCCTCCGCCTTCTTGACCGCCGTGAAACATCCCTCGACGCCACTCTCCAGATCGCCCTCCGCACGCTCGACACGCGCCGCACCGCTGCCCTATCCTCTTTCCTTGACGACCACGTGGACGACGACGCCGGCGAGGTTGACGACGCCACCGGCCTCGTCCTCAAACTCAAGTCCTTCTGCCTCCGTATGGATGCCTTCGGCTTCTGGACCTTCCTCAGCGCCAAGAAGAAGGAGCTCGATGGATTACGCGCCGAGGTCCCTGTCGCCCTTGCCGAATGCGTCGATCCGGCCAAATTCGTCCTCGAGGCCATCTCCGAGGTCTTTCCGGTCGACAAGAGAGGGGAGAAGCCCGGTCACGACCTAGGCTGGGCCTGCGTCCTTGTCCTCGAGTCTCTGATTCCGGTCGTCGTCGACCCGGTCATCGGAAAATCGAGGCTGTTGGTCACCCCCACCGTGAAGGAGCATGCCACGGAGATAGCGGAGACTTGGAAGGCCAGCCTGGAGGAGCGTGGCGGCGCGGAAAACGTGAAGACACCTGACGTCCACACCTTCTTGCAGCACGTGGTTACCTTCGGGATTGTCAAGAACGAGGACTTGGATTTGTACCGGAAGCTTGTTATTGCTTCCGCTTGGAGGAAACAGATGCCGAAGCTCGCGCTTTCGCTTGGTCTTACTCAGCAAATGCCTGGTATAGTCACAATTACGGTTCTACGCAAATTCATTTTGTGGATTTGTTATTTGTTTGCTGAAAATGTTGTGTTTGCGTGTGTTGTTTTTAGATATGATTGAAGAGTTGATCAGCAAAGGGCAGCAGCTTGATGCAGTTCATTTTACATATGAAGTGGGTCTTGTGGATAAGTTTCCTCCTGTTCCCTTGTTGAAGTCTTTTCTCAAGGATGCTAAGAAAGTTGCGGCTTCTATTTTGGAAGATCCTAATAATGCAGGCCGAGCAGCGGTATTTTTCCCCTTTTTGTTTTTAACGTCTTTGTGTGTGGTTGGTTTGGTTGAGTTGTTGAACGAGTAAAACTCTTCTAGAAACACTTGTATCAGATGAAAATAACAGGGTAAAAAGAAGTTTAGTTATTTTCTAAGCTCAACATCTGGAGAAGTGGAGAAATTAAATGTGAGAACTTTTATGAGAAATAAGTTTAATTCATAAGGAAGTTGTTTAATTCATAAGAAACAAGTTAGCTGTAGCTCATAAGGAAGTAGTTTAATTCATATTATTTCGTTCATTTAGAAAAGCTTATGGAGTAGTTTATCCAAACCCGCCCTTTCTAGGTCAACGTGCGGAGGCTGAACTGCCTTTTCTTTTATGCTCGACGAGATTGTCTGTGAATGTGTAGTTGGTACTTGATGCACGTTTCTATTTTTGGTTTATTTTGTATAGACAGAGGATGCAGCTTATTAGAAAGAATATGCCTAGGATTCAGTTTCTGATAGGGGAAGAGAGTGGTGATATCTTTCAGGGTCTTAGTGTTGGTACTTGGTTAGACACTGATCTGATTTCTGATTCTTCTCATCTATTTGTTTTTCTTCTTTGGTTAGTTGGAAGATAAAAAAGGGCCGGAAATGGTAAAAGCGCTCTATTTGTGTGGTGTTGTTTTCTTGAGTTATTAGAAGTGATGGGTTTAATATATTAACGATCATTTTGTTTTTTTCTGTGTTGAATGAAATTGGCAGTACCTAGCTGCAAGGAAAGAGCAGTCTGCACTCAGGGCTGTGATTAAATGCATCGAAGAATACAAACTTGAGGCTGATTTCCCTCCAGAAAATCTGAAGAAGCGACTTGAACAGTTGGAGAAGGTGAAGACAGTGAAGACCGAGAAAAGGAAACCGGCTGCTGTTCCTGCCAATAAGAGAACTCGAGCAAGCAACAGCAATGGAGGTCCAATGCCACCAGCCAAAGCTGGGCGTTTGACTAATGCGTATGTATCATCTTTCCCTGCTGCTCCTACATTTGTTAGGTCTCCATCACACGGGCAATACCCAGCTGCTCTTCCACCATACCCTTCCCCACCCCACATGTATGGCAGCAGAAGTCCCCCGGCAAATCCTTATGCTGCTTATTCGCCTGAGCCTGCACCAGCTATTGCAGGATCTTACCCAGCGGCTCCCATGAACTATCCTGCATATGGTGGCTATGGAAATGTCTTGGCACCCACTTATCAGCAGGCTTACTACCGATAGAAATGACAACCCTCGAAGATGGTAACCACTGATATGACGACCTTGATCAAATTTACTTTCGCAATGTTGTTTGTAATCACTAACCGTTTAACGGTAGCAGTTCTGTGTGTTAATTATAACTACTGTCCCACTTCCTGCTCTGCGTGGGGATAAGCTGTATTTCTAATGTTGATCCCATAGTACTAGGTGATTGTGGAAAGTAACTAGGACGGCCAAGAAACATCAGAAACTCAACAACCACTGTTCGGTTTAGTTGTAGAAAGACTTACTGTGTTTACATTATATGCTTATCTTGGGATCGAACTGAAGGAAAACAAAAAAGGAAAAAAGGTAATCTGTTTCTTGGCAGCTGTTGACTATGGTATAAAGACTATAAAGGAAATAATTTTGTCTGAGATGAATGTTTTTTACATTGATGAGGGGTTCTGATTTCGCATTACTGGACGATGATGTTTCTTAGTATTGCATTCTTCCAAAGAATAGTTCTATTTAACCCCTTGGATGAAGTGCTGATGTGTTTAAGATGTTAAGAATGTTTTTTTTATGCAATATATGTTTCTATAAAATGTTAGAAAGATTAACTAGAGAATAATGTCAGGCTAACAATTACCTTTTTTATTTCCCCAAAACCTAAGATGAGAAAAAAGAATGTGAGTAACCCAGGTGGAGTGGGAAAGTTAGGAGAATCCTGCCAGCTAAATCAGGGATGTGTATGAGGTTTGGTGTGACAGTAACAGTATATCGGTTGGGGATAAAAAAAATAAAGGAAACAGATAACAATTATGTATTCCTGAATAGTAGGAACAGTATTCGCATTCACGCTACTTACCTAATTAAACTGAGCGCAATAACCCATATAAAGAAAGGAAGAGAACATTCAGAACGTGAGTTGGTAGTAAAGACCACTAAGGAGGCAGGGAATCTTTGATGAGTATCCATAAAAAGAAGGAAGAAAGCACTCGGAACATACAGTTATTGCAATGACCGCTATGGAGGCAGGGAATCTTTCATGGCTAGTTTTTCTGCACTCCTAATACCCCAACTACGGTATTTGTTAGTACCACATTTAACTGTGGTATCTTATTACATTCCTTTTGTGGCATTCTTCTAAAGAATAATTCTAAGTTAATCCTCTTGTTTACTAAATGAAGAAAGTATTCATGCTTTCTTATGTTTTTGACAAATATTTTTCACATATTTTATTATAGAATGCTGACATTAAAGAAGCTGGAGTAGGAGAAATTGACGACTAAATTTAGTCTGTAGAATATTATATCTGTTATTGAAATAAAATATGAAGGGAAGAGATCGCAATTATGAATCCTAGGAAAAAAGTATTGACACTACTCAACAACCCAAGAAAAGTAGGAAGAAACACAGAAGATAGGTGGTTGCAAAGAAGACCACATGGAGGCAGGGAATCTTTTCTCACATGTTAAGCTAGCTTACACAGTCGAGTTACAACTTGCTACTCCACTTTTCTTATCACTCATACTTTGCTTTGGATTACTTTGATTTCACATTCCGCATTTCCACGAGGACATCCAGTTTCTTCTCGGTCCTTCACGACCATTCCCTGTTATAGTAACTTCCGATTATGTTTTCTAGTCTCAGCCTTCATCTTTCATGTAACCTTGTTTCTCTAATGTCAAAATCCTTCAAATGGATATGAGACTGTGTTTTGTGGATCATGATGCTTGAGCTAGTAAGGAATGTCTTTAGATTTTAGGACAGATTATATGATAAATCGTGGCAATGTATTTAAATTTGGGTACAGTTCTGAGGATAATCAAGAATTGGGATAATGAAATATTCTTGAAAGGAAAACAGATAAAAAAACAAGTCTAAATGTGAGTTGCAGAGACGTTGATTAAGTCTGAAGTAAAAGCGAAATATGTATCTGCTGTACAAAATCAGTGACAGTTCTTTTGTGAGTAAGACGCAGAGTTGGCAAGGTGTCCACGGGTCCTTATAATATCATGAAACATCAAAGGTCTCCGTTCATGCTTACATTATTGCTGTCATTCCATTTCTAAATATTCCAAGTTTGGCCTAGCTAGCATCTAAGGTTGTTGTTGAAGTAGCAATTTTGGTTCAGTTGAACACGTAATTTACACTCCAAGGAAAGATGAAAAACTGAACCAAGGAATAATAGCTTCAAAATTCAAAAGGAAACCCAGTGGCCACATTTTGTAGTTGACAGATAAGATGTGATCGATAATTGGGTATTGTAGAGACATGAATGACGCATATAAATGAAGCATCTTGTATGAGTGTTGTAGCACCTTAATGGGGGACATCAACTATTTATTCACGTGAAAACCCTAATTGTCTATGTGGAGCAAGCCTAGCTACCCTTCTCACACTCAACTTCTACTATTTCCAATTTCAAATTCTCTAATATATTAGGATCATATAATATTTTTCGCATCTAGAAAAAAAAATCAAAATAATAATAATTTAATTATATATGTATATATATTACTTTTTAACTTTAAAGTATTAATATATATTATTCAAGCGGATAGTTAAGTGATTTTTTTCCTTGAAAGAGTTCCAATCTATCATTTCTTATATTGATGAAAAAATATGTTTTTTTAGTCTTTATAAAAATAGATAAAGGTGGCAAGATTTTTATATATTTTTATCTTTAAACTTAAAAAAAAAGACATATTTAGTATTTCTTAATTACTTTAAAAATTGATGAATTTTTAAAACGGACTAAATTTTCATATTTTAGAAAAATATCAAAATAATTACATAAAATTGTCAGATTTTTTTCATCAGAAAAATTGACAGATTAGAAACATATACTCTTATATTTGAAAAACATTCAACTGTTCGTTATTGATTTTTTTATGAAAATATGTTGTGCCTGCGCAACCGATCCTGTTTTGATTGAAGTCATACCTTGAACCTCAGCCAATCATGATTGAAAAGCCCAATTATGGGAATTAAATCAAAATTGCATATTTCTATGTATGATTTGCTTTGCTTCAGATTTTATATTGTTCAAAATTTGAATATCCCTTTTCATATATGATAAAATTCAATACAAATAAGCTGAGATTAAAAAAGTATATATCCTTATTTCTTAAGTATTACTGCCAACTTTTCATATATATATAAAAACTTGTATGTGTTCACCATCTTGAATAATTTAATAAGAACAAGGTGATACTTTGATAGTATCAAAAAAATATCAACTAAAAAAAGTTGGATTCTCTTTTCCTTTTAAGATTCTTTTATAAAAAAAATAAAATAAAAGCTTAAGTAAACATATTTTCAAGAAACTGTACTGTAAGTTTGAATAATGATAGTAAATGTAGTAAATCGAAGGTCCAATAATAATTAAAAGAACCTAAGTTTAATTATTAAAATTTGAATTTGTTTAATTGGGTAAAATTTAATATCATTACAAAAAATATATAAATCAGTTATATTAATATAAGTCATATTGAAAAGAAGTTGACAATTGTTGTTATAAACTATTTCTTTTCTTTGTCATCGTATTTATTATTTTTATGTTAACTAATAAACTTAAATTATTACTTACATCTAATTTTTGTGATATATGCTATTTTAAGTTTTTAATTACAGGAGTAACATTGTTTATAAATTTATGAAATATATACGAAGGTAAACATTTCAGTCTCTTACTCCACATAGTTTCCTTCCGATATAATTTACAAACATACCACAATTAATCAAAGATAAGATGAGATTGATTGATCTGTAATCGGTTTAATTAATTAATTTTAAGTAGCTATAACTTATAATATAATATAATAATAACATTGTTAACTAACTAAAGTGCCAAAGTTTAAACCAGAAATAATTAAATATTTTTATCAAATATTGTTTGAATAAATTAACATCAATCTCATATATATAATAGAAACTATATTATTATTATTAGCAGTAGTAATATTATACTATAAAACTTACATTAAGTATTATAGTTAATAAAGCACATAATAATCAATTTAATTATGATAATGTGAATATTTGGTGGTACTATTTACGTTAAATTGAATGGGAATGTCATTTTATTATTATGTAATTGGATTTTTATTGTGAATTTTATAGTTGATTATTATTATTATTATTATTATTATATTTTATTTGAGAGTTTAATAACTTATTTTTATACTTTATTGATGATTTATGTTGTATTATTTGAGTATTTTGTGTGAAAGGGTAACTAGTTTGTCTGGCATTGTTATTTTATTTAGCATAGTATTTTTCTTTGCCTATAATTACGTGAAGTGCGTTAAAAAAAAATAATCTATCAAATATTTTATGAGTGAACCCATTTTCATAAATTTTTTCCGGCAATACACAAACAAACATACAAAACTTGCCGAAATGGACCGGTTAGTACAAATTATCATATAGTTAGTTACATTATTTTTTTTGTCAGTATTGTTTTTTTTATAATACATTAAACATTACAACCATGTTTATTGTACCACATTGTCGTTTCCCATAAAACTAAAATGACAATTTGTATCTTTTATATACAAATTTTGTCCCATAAATTTTTATCACATCATAGTTTTGATATTACCAAGAAGTAAGAAAAATTACTTTTTTTCTTAAAATATGAAGAAAATAAAAAGCACAAGTAACTTTAACGCCAGAAAATAGTTTGACAGGAAAACACAAACCAAATATAGAAAGCAAGGAAGTCAACTTAATAAAAATAAAATGAAGAATCAATTTGAAGAAATAGTAAGAGAATATATAAAAGAACGTATTGATAAAAACTATTTACTTAATATAATTATATATTTTCATGTAATTAAAAGAAATATTCTACATAAGATTGTTGTGATTGTATAAAATATTAATAAAAGGATTAAATATGATTGTAGTCCATAAACTTTGGAATTTTTTTTTTCAAAATTTCAATACATTTTTGTCCTCAAAATAAAAAAGAATGATTAGATATAGTATTTTTGTTCCAATTATAACTTAAAGAATGAGTACATACATTCTTTTCGACCCAATTATTTTAAGTTTTTTTACGTATTAAATGCATTTTCAATTTACATTAAAGCAAGAATGTGGTAAACAACTCAAATGTTAATATAAAAATTTTGAACTAACATTAAAACAAGAACATATCAAATGATATAAACAACTCTAATCTTAACATAAAACGAAATACATTAAAAATAAAACTTAAAGTAATTAGATTAAAGGATTATATTTATTTATTTCTGAAATTTAGAGATCCAAAATATATCACAATTTTGGACCAAATCTCAATTTCACGTCAAGATTCAAAGATTAAAAACATATTTAACCCTTAACAAAATTTAACAAATTAAATAATCTATTATATAAAATAAAAACTCATAATACAACTGGCAACTGAATTGATTTATCTAATAAAAACACATACTTGTTCTGATCAACAGTAAAAAAAAGTGTTTTCTGTACAAATATTTTAAAAAAAATTGATTGACAAAAAAAAAACAGGAAATGAATACATCGGAACAAATAAATATTTTTTGTTTTCATTAATTTTTCATATATTTTCTCTGTTTTATCCCCGTTTTTATTTTGTTATACTCTTTACGAGGTTCTAACATATTTCTGACATGCAATAAATTTTTATTGTAAATAAAATATTAAACTAACTCAATAAATGAATCATCTTCAGTGATGGTCCATTTTATGTTTGTGTTTATCATGATGTGTACGTGCTTAGCTGTGTTCTATAGTACAAACAAAATAAGAAAGAAAAAAATAGAATATAGAAAGATAGTATTATGAATAGCGTCCAAATACACCAGTGTATTTTCCTTCTTCTTTGTTCTAAATTCAGTGTGACAAATATCCTTTAGGATCATAATTGAAAAATAAAACAAAAACTGAAAATGCTCTTTCTATCCATTCCAATGCTACATTCTACTTTTGCATGCATCACAGCCATCTATGTTTGAATATGATAAGTTTAACAATTTCTTTGAAACTTATGTGGACGAGAAGTTGGCAATGTTCAAAATCTTTCAACTGGAACCAATGATTTTAGAAGAATTTTCAAACAAAGAAAATAATATCTCTACTTAATATGGACAAGAACTATAGTCAGGTCACACGCTAGGCTTCTGCTATTGTCATTTCCAAAGGTCGCTCACTCTTCGTCCTCTCCACTAAATTAGGCTAAATTTCCAATTAGTCATCTAAACCAGGTTTTTTCTTCATCACATTCGCAGCACCACTGAGGAATTAATTTATCAATACCAATTATGTTCAATTTAGTTCTTGCATTGTGTTTTTTTTTTTTTTTTTTTCAATTTTAAGTTAAACCAGATCCCTCAGTTTAGATACTTCTGTAACCGAAGTTATATATTTATCAGACTTAGGTATAGATGTTTAACCAAAAGGGTTGAGATTTTTGTTGTTCTTGTTGACACTGATTGAATTTGAAGTGGTAGTGTTTTTAAGGCTAATTGCCAGAGAGAATAGGAAACTATGTGAATTTCATATTTCAGAAATAGTTCATATTCCACAGATAGACTGCACAAAGTTGGTCGTTTTGCGGGTTAAAGCACATATGTATACTAATTTATCTTTTTTTATCTTCCATCACTGTAGAGAGCTGATATCATGGCAGTTGAAAAGTCTGGAATTGCCAAAGATGTTACAGAAGTGAGTTTCTGCTCTTTTATCACATTTTTAATGTTTTTTTAGAAGTGTTGTTCCCTTGTGTTTTGGTGTTTGTAACTCGTATACATAGTGATGTATGTTGTTTTATTTGATGAAGTTGATCGGTAAAACCCCATTAGTATATCTGACTAAAATCACGGAGGGTTCTGTTGCCCGGGTTGCTGCCAAACTAGAATTGATGGAGCCATGCTCAAGTGTAAAAGACAGGTAACGATTTCGATCTCTTTCACCTTGCTACAATCACTTGAGTTTTCGTTCTTGCTTTCAGATGTTTTTTGGAATCACTTGATGACTTTGTTCCTATGATATATATGCACGCTAAATTTAGGATTGCGTTTAGTATGATTGCTGATGCCGAGGAAAAAGGAATTATCACCCCTGGACAGGTTAGTACAGAGAAATATCGTCGAATTGAGCATCAATAGTGAAGCTGTTTGAGTCACAAACAACTTAGTGTATGAAATTGATGAACTTCGTTAAATCTCACGGCACTTATTTATTTAAAGGTGTATGAAAACACTGGTATGCGTTAGGTTAGTTTGTGCTAAAACTTTTCTAGGAAGTGGAGGAGAGAAAATAAAATAAAATTGTTTGTATGAATTTGGTGTAACCCTGAGTTGACAAGTACAATTTATGGTGCATGTGGGTTGTGTTATTTTACTGAAGAGCACCCTGATTGAGGCAACGAGTGGGAATACTGGGATTGGATTAGCATTCCTGGCAGCAGCGAAGGGTTACAAGCTTATAATTACAATGCCTGCTTCAATGAGTCTTGAAAGAAGAACCATTCTTCTGTCGTTTGGGGCTGAGTTGGTTCTCACAGATCCTGCAAAAGGAATGAAAGGGGCAGTTCACAAAGCTGAAGAGATATTAGCTAAGACTCCCAATGCCTATATACTTCAGCAATTTGAAAACCCTGCCAATCCTAAGGTAATCTACAAATTTGTTCTGTAACTGCAGCAGTGAATGCTTGACAACTTGGGTGACACATTTTGTTATCATTGAATTTGAAGGTACATTATGAAACTACAGGCCCAGAGATATGGGAAGGCTCAGGAGGGGAAGTTGATGCACTTATTAGTGGTATAGGAACTGGTGGCACCATAACTGGTGCAGGAAAATTTCTTAAAGAGCAGAATCATAATATAAAGGTTAGTTTTTAAATTTGTATGTTTAAATATAATTTAATAGAACTGTGCATGTAATTTTTCCTGAGAATGGAGCCATATATTTTGGCTATGGTTTACAGTTTTATATATTTATGTACTCATTTTATTTTTATGAAGCTATATGGTGTGGAACCAGTTGAAAGTCCAGTGCTCTCAGGAGGAAAACCTGGTGAGTATTTACACATTCTTTGCTCCACTGTGACGAAAACTGACAAAATGTTCAATTTGAAATATTTTGCACTCCTCCACAAAAATGTTGGGCAGTTGATTTTTGTTTAGTTTTCTATTTATTCATTATTGGAAGATTGCGTGAGAAATTAAAGTAGAGATTGTATTGAAGTTGTTGTAGCAGAACTGTTTTTTTGTCTTGATCTGCGTACTCGTATTATTATTACAAGAAGATTGCCACAAGTTTTATTTATTCAGCAGAACATTGATTGTTTGTGTCCCTACGGAATTTTATTAGTCTGTCCCTGTACGTTTTCCTGTTTGTTTTCCCTCTGGTAATTACCTATTTACACGCTGAATGGTTTTTCTTTATAATAAAAAATGAGAGTTGAGATAAGAACATGTTCTTTAACTGTTGCTGATAAGCAGATTGCCATTGTGAACATCTAGGTCCACACAAGATTCAAGGGATTGGTGCTGGTTTTGTCCCAGGAGTATTGGAAGTTAGTCTCTTAGATGAAGTAGTTCAAGTAAGCTTTTAATGCCTTTTGAATAGTCATTATGTTTTTCAAGGCTTAACAGAATAATACATAAGGAAATATTATAACCTTATTCTGAAGTTGTTTGGAAACGAAAAGCACAGTTTTGGGAAACAATGTGAAAACTCCTCTATTTATTATTTCATATGATGATTGACAAATAACGTAAAATTCTTTTTACATGGGTTGCTAATGGGTGTTTCTTGTTTTAATATCAATTTGCTGATATTGTTGCATTGTGCCCACTTTGGTTTGAGCAAAGCCGATTTTTGCAACTAAATGAGGTATTTCATGTTTAGGTGTATATTGTTTATTATTTTTTTGGGTACCAAATGAAGGTAGTAAGGAAGTAATGGTGCGCATTCAGTTATAGTTTCTGCTATATAATTGTCCTACAAAGTACAATGGTTCTCTCCTTCCATACACAAGTCCTGAGTTGGGAAAATTTTGAATGGCACCCTCGTTAGCTCTATTTCTCATTGTTTTTGCGATTTTTTTTGGACATTTCTAACAGTTTAAGATTTATTAACAATGGATGTATGATTTGGCAGATATCAAGTGATGAAGCAATAGAAACTGCAAAGCTTCTTGCACTTAAAGAGGGTCTATTCGTAAGTTCTAAACCTCTAAAACAGCAATGATTGAGCCTATTCCTCTAATAGATGCCTATCTATTTTGTCTCTTTTTATGATTTTGGATACAAATTTATTGTATAATACCTGTACAGTTTGTTGAATCTATACTTGAAATATTACTGTAGGTTGGAATATCATCTGGAGCTGCAGCAGCAGCTGCCATTAAGATAGCAAAAAGAGCAGAAAATGCTGGAAAACTAGTTGTTGTAAGTTGATCTCTTTCTCTACAAATGTCTGTCAAGAACTTGCAACATAATCCCATGTTTTTGGTCAATGGATTGTTTGTTTAGTTTTGATGGATGACAACTGAGATTAATGAGCATTATTTTAAGTTTCACTTAGCGGACAGTTCTGTTTTGATTATGTACAGGTTATTTTCCCAAGCTTTGGTGAGAGGTACCTGTCCTCTGTGCTGTTTGAATCAGTCAGACGGGAAGCTGAAAGCCTTACTTTTGAATCCTGATTTCAAGTGGCGGATTCAAATTGCAATTCTCAAATAAACACTACTTCAGAAGAAAATAAAGGAAATTTTTTTACTTATGAAGAAGGCTTCTGAAATTATTTAGAATGGCACTTTTTCGTGGAATATAATCTATGGTTTTTATTCTCTTAATGAGTGCATTTGATATCTCGAATAATAGCAATGAAAATGACCACTATACTAGTTAAATTTTACTATTATGCAGAGTTATCAAACTTGAAAATCTAAATAAACTCTTTCGTAGACTCCCAAGAGTTTTCCTAACATAAAAGAAATCTATTAATGACATATTAGCATAACATAATGACCAATAATTCAATATTTCCACTTCATAATAAAGTATGATACTACTAAATAAGATTAAACTAAATAGATGAATAGATCTGTGAAACCACGTAACCCAATTTTTTGGCATAAAATTAAAACATAGATAGTTGAAAAGTTTGTACATCATGCAATTCTAGGCTACTAAGTTGGTTAGGAAGCAGACAAACTTTTACCTTGCTTATTAATAACCATTTTCATCCTATTACCATAAATAGTAAGTCATTCCATGAACTTGATGCATTCCTATAGTGTAACTCCTCATTTGAGGGAGTTAGAAGCAAGGGTATTCTATTATGAGAGAGTGTATTGTTTCTCTACTCGTATTTAGAGAGGCTGTAGTTTTTCTTCCACTTAGTGAGAATACTTTTCTACTCTTGCCCCATGGTTTTTCCCTTACTAGATGAGGGTTTGTTGTGTGAAAATAGTGTTAATATTCGTACTTTCTCATCTTCTAGCTAAGATATTACTGTGACTATGATAACCAGCACTAGTAGTATCAAAGTGAATAGGTTATTGATATTATTCCATTGTGATGTACACTAGTATAGTGTTGATGACAATTTGTAATATGCATTGTGGTTGAAATATAGTCTGATTTGTCAATCAGAAAGGAGTTTATCTTATTACTTGATATTTAACATGAAAGTATATGTCTAAGAAAGTTCTATTTATAAAGGACTTGATATTCAAGTGTGCCCGTTGACGATTCAATTTTCTTTCTTGGAAACTCACCTGGGTACTATTTTACTTCCTACCATCATTATTTCAATAGGTGGTACTATTGACAATTAAAGTTGCATAAGCCAAATCAATGAAAAACAATAAAACAGAGTGAAATAGTGGCAACAAAAATGAGACAGAAGTTCAACGGGAATATTTTTTTCCTATGGGAATTAAAGATCAGGTCAACTTTGAGGAAACAAACTTGTATAGATGCAATTAAAAGTAAACCGGCAGATATAATTGATGGAAAGTGGTTAAAGATAGACGAGAACGTTGCAGCCAATTTTATCTATCGTTACATAGAAGAAGACTACAACAGAGAGTTGGGATGTTATCAAATTGTACAATACCAAATCACTTCATACTAGATTTTTATAGAGAAAACTTCACACTCTACAAATGTGGACCAAAATATTCTTAAAGATTAAACTTTATATTCTTTGAATGTACACATCGATGATACATTACATCAACAATTTAAATACTATATATGTTCAACATTCAATTTCAATATGGTAGAACAACAATTTAAATACTATATATGTTCAACATTCAATTTCAATATGATAGAATAACAACGTATTCAAATTGTTGATGACTCACTCATTCGATATAGTTTTCTCTTTAATAGTTTGGTATGAAGTGACTTCACCGTTGATAATGTTAATTTTCACCATTATTATTAGTCACTTTACATAAAGTGAAGCAAGATTGAAATCCATCAAAGTAGAGATAGAAGGTCAAATTTAGGATTTCCAAAAGATTACCAATGTTAGGCGCTACTTGAACCGAGCTTAGCACCATGAAGGCAGACAGGAAATTTGTCTCAAGGCTGGCCGCCACTTACCTCAAGCCGGGTGCCACCTCCCAATGGTGATCTAAGCTGACTGCCAGCTGGACAGAGAGCTAGTTTCTTCCGTCTGAGTGCACATAACGTGTGGCGTTGGGCGTCACCACTTTTGCTGACATGACACATTTGACTTATTTTCCTTGTTTCTCTGTGAAAAAGAGTCTTTTGGGATTTTCAGAAGTGTGGAAGACACCTTAAAGACTTTTGGGGCTATTAGGGTTTATCCGAATACATTCACTCTCCTCCTTGGTTATCCATCTTCTTCCATTATTCATATATCCTTTTCCTCCTTGGTTGTCCATCTTCTTCCATTATTCATATATCCTTTTCCTCCTTGGTTGTCCATCTTCTTCCATTATTCATATTTCCTTTTTAGGCTCTGGAGCAGCAGCTGCAATGTTTCCCATACAACACTTTCTACGCATTTCCCATGCTTGTATGGAAACACCTTGTTGTGACCTCATCAGATGTTGAACACCCTACAATCCACTCACAGCCACACTTCAGCCCCTAAATTAAGGTGTGCCCCGAACCACACCAAATTATAAACCGAGTCACTAAATTTATAGCAACATTGGTAACAATCGGATAAAATTGTCTGTTTCCCACTTCAACCACCAAAAAATATGTAATGCCCCCATCCAAGGCAGAAGGTATATCAACTACAGCAGAGCACATACCAAAATCAAATCAGCCTGTCCCATACATAAATCACCCTGCAGAATCCCTTGTCAAACTCTACCAAGTAAACACCCTGAATGAGCACCTGTGCAGAATGGACACACTTGGAGAATGCTACAATTATTGGCCTTCACTATCATCATGGGTAAAGAGAACCTGATGTATTGTTTAAAAAATATTCTTTCACGAATATGAAACGGATAAAATAATGGGAGTGTGGAACTATTACCAATAATCTTTACAAGAACACCAACCATCCTTAAAGTGATGAAAACGATTATTATCTCTCACGATAATTTCTCTTCCAACAATTTTTGAGATGAACTTGATGGCACTATGACAATCTCCACAAATCCTAAGATTTTTTGTAACACGTATGGGCACTCCATGAGGGAGAGCTATGAGGCCAAATGCTAGAGCAATCTTCTCACTGTGGTACCATACTTCTGAAGCCTTTTCTTCTTCTTCTAAATCGAAGAGTGATAGGTTGGTATCAGGAACATACCCAGTTTTCTTCATCTCCACTCTGAGCTTAGCTAGCATTGCCTGAATTTCGGAGTTCTTTTCATGAGAACTATCCTTTGCTTGGAAAACATGGACTCTATTCTTTACAGCAACCCAACTATAACCAACATTTTTTTTAATACCAATATCTCTCATTTCCTTCCTGACAATAGTGGCTTCTTCCCATCTGCATTTAGCAATTACAAGCATTAGCAATAGAACCATAAACAATGTTAATTCAGAAGGAAGAGACAGTTTTAGTTCCGGCTAAACATGTTAAAGAAACTACAGAAAAATGAAAACCACCACAACAATAATACAACCTTATCCTACTAGATGCAGAAAAATGCAAAAGAAGGTAAATTCTTTTGAGACTAATTTGGATGGGACAGCTTATTCTACCAAATAGAACGAACAATTCAGCTAACTTGTCAATTCTATCCAAGAAGGAAACTTAGTTATCGAAATTGTGAATTTTTACCTGCCAGCAGATGCAAGCATGTTGGAAAACACTACATGGTTGCCAGAGTCATCAGGATCTAGCTGGAATAATTTTTCAGCTGCAATTTTCCCCAACTTTGTTTTCCCATGCATCTTACAAGACCCGAGTAGAGCTCCCCATACAGATATAGTAGGAAGAATTGGCATTCTTTTAATAAATTCATATGCACGATCAACCAAACCAGACCTCCCAAGAAGGTCCACAATACATGCATAATGCTCAGCGCCTGGTTCAATTCCATATCTCCCTCTCATGGATTCAAATATATGCAAACCTCTCTCCACTGCCCCTGCCCTACTACACGCTGACAATACCGAAACTAGTGTAACATAACTTGGTGCTATACCAAAGCTGCCCAGTGTCATCTCCTCAAATAAAGTCAATGCCATGTCAACATCGCCCAAATGTGCATATCCACCTATCAGTGCATTCCAAGTGACTAGGTTCCTCTCCGGCATTTCTCTGAATACTTGCTCTGCGTTCTCTATACTTCCACATTTTCCATACAAATAAACAAGTGCACTCCCAACAAATATATTCTCATCCACACATGCTTTAACAGCAAGAGCATGAACTGACCTGCCCAGTTCAAGCCCTCCAAGCTCCGCACACGCACTGAGTACACTCGATATCATGAAATCTGTTGGCTCAACCTCCTTCCTTGCCTTAAGGAAGACCATACACGCTCTCTCTTCCTCGTGGTTTTGCACAAGAGCAGCAAGCATAGAGCACCAGGAAACAACATTCCTCCTGCCACTGCCAATTCTATTAAAAATCATTTCAGATGACACGATGTCCCCACATTTTCCGTAGAAATCAATAAGCCCATTGGAAACAGAAACATCCTCCCGGTACCGGCTCCGCACTATAAATCCGTGTAACTGAATCCCGAGCTCTAAACTCGCCATGTCAGCACACGCATTGAGAAACACACAAAACGTTATCGCATTTGGCTCTCCACCCACAGAAAGAAACTTTTTAAATGCGGAAACTGCATCCAAACACCGGCCATCCTGAACTGCATTGGAAATATACGCATTCCACGTGGCCAAGTTCCTGTGCGGCATTTCGTCGAACATGTTACGAGCCTCAACTCGAAGGCCGGTTTTGCTGTACATGTCAAAGGCGCTGCACCCCACAAACACGTCCAATATATTTCCACCTTTTAGGGCGAGGGCATGAAGCTGTTTTCCAGTAAAGGGCATGTGCAACGAAGCCGAAGCTTTGAAGACGCAGGGAAACGTAAAGTCGTTAGGGAGAACAGACTCGCGGCGCATGTTAGTGAAGTGGAGGAGCGCGGAGGTGAAACGACGGTTGTGAACGCAGCCGGAGATGAGAGAGGTCCAGGTGACGACGGTGCGGGGGTTGGTGAGTGAGAGAAGGATTTCAGCTGAGTTGATACGGTCGAGTTTGGAGTACATGTTGACGAGGTGGTTGCAGAGGAAGGATGAGAGAGGGGTGTCATGGGTTCTGAGGATGAGCGCGTGGGCCGCACGGCCAAGCAGGGAAGAGTGGGTTGAAACTGCTGACTCCAGCAGAGAACCAAGCAGGTTTGGAGAGGGCGCGTTCATGGATATGGTGATCGGAAAACAGAGTGCATTCTTTTCTACAAGCTTTGGTTTTCTTGCATGCCGTTTCAAATTTCTAAGTTGCGCTACTTAAGCATCGGTTTATTCTTAGATGTTGTTAGGGTTTGATTCAGTTTATTTTGGGTCTAAATAATTTTTGTTTCTGTAAATAATGTTCAAACCTTATATTACCTGGTTGATGATAATTAAATAAAAAGGCTATTTTATTCATTTGACTCGATTTATCAAGAAAAAAATATAAATAATATAATTTTATTCCACATTCATGAGATCCATACGCCGAAAAGAGAGGTAAAAGCATTCAAATGGTACATTTTTTCTTCAAAATCACAGAAACTTTGACAAATTTGAAAAAAAAATTCAAAAGTAAAAGAGTTGTGTTTAGTTAATATAACATAGTAAATAATTCGTGTTACATTCATGCAATTTTTACTCACTAAAATAAAATTGTATTTGTTTGATAAAATACGATTTGAGTATTATTTATGAAGATTTAGAGAATGGTATTTTAGGATGGATCGATATAATGTTTAAAAGAGTGAATACTTGATTATTTTAATATTAAAAAATATTTAAGTATAAATAGAAGTTTATAAACCAATTTTATTATTTATTAATATAAATTTTTTTTACAAACCTTTTCTCTCGGTCCTTTTTTATTTTATCTAAATTTATTATATTATTAAGCATTTTTTTAAGATCAGAGACTGTTAAGGTGATCTCTGTGGCGAGCTCTTCACTCTTGTCTGATCAATTTCTCAAACCAAGTAAATTGATTTTCTGTCTTTTTTCTTTATCTGGATTAATCTTTGCGCATGTGAGTGATCGTAACTCGCATGTAGCTTTTTGTGTCTTCCTTGAGAGTTTCTGCTAATCAATGATTCTAATGATGTTTTCTAATCATGTTTGCGATGTCTTTAGGTTGAGTAGTGCGTCTTGATAGTTGGAAGGGAGATTTATTACTTTTTGAGTGTTTCGAGGAGTCATCTTCCAAGTTAGGAAAGCTAATTTAAGTGTTTTTAAGTTATAGAAATATTCAATTGCTTGTTTGATAATGTTGTGGATTGTTGGTGTGTTGATCTATGGAATGATACATGATTGTATGAAGTTGATGTTTTAAAAATTGAGGTTGTTATATGTAAAAAACATATGGTTTTGCTGTTGAGAGTGTTTGGTACTTATGTTTGTGGTTGATTAAAGTTTGGTATATGTGAAAATTCTTGACTTAGACTTGACTGAGAAGGCATAATTATGCAAAATCATCTTCAGAATTAAGTAGAATCGCTGGTTGAGGGATAGCTCGCTCCACGAATACAAAGTCAAAGACTCAATGGCATAGGAGTCGCTACTTGCTCAATGAAGCGAATCAAAAGTCAAAGAGTTTAATAACATTGTAGTCGCTTGTCAAGAACACCCTCGCTGAATGAATTATTGAAGGATTTCCCTCTTGGAGTCCTAAGGATATAGACTTCTATCTTTTATAGATTAGCTTGTCCTTTTCTCTGTGTTTTGTTTGTCTTGTGTTGTTTTTTTTTCAATGATCACTTTATTGGTGTGAGCAAATGAGGATCTTGTAGTTAGATCGATACAAAAAGATAATAGTATAGTTGTTTAGTTAGCATATAAAGTTCTTATATATATATATATATATATATTGTTCCGGTATGCAAATTCAGATACAATTAGCTACCAAACTAATTTCTAGTTTCTTCCACTCTCCCTTTTTTCTTCACTCATGCCCCCTTAGTTATCCCTTTCTGTCTCTTTATACCCCTTCTGATAACCTCCAATCCCGACTGATAAGGAACTGCTTTATCTTTTAGCGTTTATTCAGGGAACCGCCCAAGTAACCACCCATGCATTTCGATAGTCTCTGGATTCGAGCCTAGATTTGGGGAACTACTTCCTATATTTCAGGGGGTCACTTCATAGTGGGCCTGTTGGGCCTAAAAAACGCTACTCTGACCCATTACTGAGAGAGAAACATCCAACTTCGCCTTTCGAGCTAGTGATTACACTCAAAGTCAGGCCGGGATTCGAGCTAGCTATATCTTGGTGCACAATAGAGCTAGGTCGGAGTCCGAGCTAGTCCGATCCCAGTACACAACAAAAGTTAGGTCATAATCCGAGCTAGCTATATCCTGGTACACAATAGACCTAGGTCGGAATCCGAACTAGTCCTATCCCAGTACACAACAAAAGTCAGGTCAGAATCCGAACTAGCTATATCCTGGTACACAGTAGAACTAGGTCGGAATCCGAGCTAGTCCTATCCCAGTACATATATATATATATATATATATATATATATATATATATATATATATATATATATATTTGAAAAACTTCAATCTTTTAGACCGAGATGTATAAATTTATATTTCAGCCTATCTTATTTAGGACGAGTGTAATATAACTATTTTGTGCTTTGTTATTATCAAATACAAAATATTTTATTTAATGATTTTAAACTATTAAATTGATGTTAAAATTACATTATTTTTTTTTTAATTTTAACAAAAATCATGTTGAGTATGACTAATGTACGGTGATATGACTCAAATTCAATTATGTAATATTTTAATATACATTAACATTTATAAAATGTAAATACTTATAAACTTTTATTTAGTATAAAATACATTACAATTTTTTTTTAAAAAGGTATAAATATATTAAGTAAATGGTTAAAGTTTAAAGAAATATATAGAAACTAATAAAAAAAATATCAGTGATCAATTTTTAAATCATTATTCTCTTAAAAAAAGTAATGTTATTAACTAGCAATCCACTATTTTTTCTTTTATCTCTGTCTTTAAGTCAAATCTCGATAGTTTTTTCTTCTAGAAGATGATCAATGTCAGGATGACATAATCTCAACTTTTATTTTCCATTGGAATATTAAGTATACATTTCATGTGTTTTTTTATTCTTTTTCTGGAAAATGTTCAAAAAGAATAATCTAATAACAGTCATTTCATCTTATTTTACTTTATTCAATTGTATAAAAACAAAATTAGTTGGTTTAGAAGCAACATCTTACTTTGAAATGGAGTGTACCGCATGGAGTGCAAAGACTAAAATATTTACCTTATTTCTGAAATTTATTCTCTCTCCGAGGTCCCCAAATGTTACAAACTAATAAATTCCATTTATATTTTTAGGTGGAACCTCCCTTGTCCTATGATGGACGGAGGGTTTTATAAACTCTTGAATAGAATAACAAAACTTAATTAACTTTTAATTCCGTTGTAATTTTAAATACTTTTACCTAAAATTTTATTAAATTTATTTAGTTCATTAAATACTTAAAAATTATATATTTTTAATTAATTTTTTGTTATTTTTTTAACTAAGTAACGTAGTTGTTATTTTATTTCATGATCATGTTGAATTGTATATTTATTTTTATTGACAATTTTATTGGATAAAAAAAATGCTCTTCTACATCAATAGTTGTACATTGATAATTTTTTATTGTGATGTTATGAAAGTTACCGAGAAATATAATCTTATTATCCAATACATTTTTAACAAAAATAATAAAAATCATATGTTACATTAACATTAATATTATTTTATATTATTCATAAAATCTCTATTTCTTTTGAAACTAAACATAATAATAATCATATTACTTAACTAACAAAAAAGTCAACTAAGAGAGACTTAATTAGAAAATATAGATTTTGTTAAGGTTTCATGTAATAATAATATTCGATAAAAATCCCATTAAAAATACTCAAACTTTTAAAAAATAAAATTTAGTTAAATCATAAATAAAATTAATCAATTCTTTCAAAAATTATATATATATATATATATATATATATATATATATATATTTTTTTAATCTAGTCAAGAATGATCAAGTTTACAATTAGGAATTATACTTTTCGAACTATAATTCTACTTTTTAAATTATACAATATCATTAACATTTTAAGAAAATTTAATAAAAAGCAAAAGACATATTTAAAATTAATAGGATAGCACACAAAAAAGTATAGGATGTGGGAGGAAAAGACAGTGGTACATTAATCAATGACACACACTAAGTTACGTCAGAGAGGAAATGATCAAAGTAAAAAAAATGAGAGTCATAGTATCATTATCCAAGATAATATTCATCTCCTTCGTTTCTTACACTTTTAGTGTTATTACTAGAGACGAACCTTAATAGTGACATAGGCGGACCATGCCCCCCAAATTTTTTTATATTTATATAATTTAATAAGTAATTCAAATATTTTGTTTAAATTTAATATTTAATATATTTTGTATTTTTTATATTCTAAAATATTTTTATATATCTATATCTATATATAAAGAAATAGTCTCCTTTTTGTTGTCCACATTTATTTTTTAATTTTACCTTTTAAATATATATTTTTAAATTAAAATAATTATTTTATTAATATTATTTTTTTAAGCGATCATTTATTTAATTTAACCATTTTTTCAATTTAATTGTTTTTTTAAACTTAATTATTATAAATGAAAATTAATTATAATAATTATAAAAATTATTTATATTTAATTTTATAATTAATAATAACAAAAGTAATAATTTTATTATTTTTTATTATCGTAGAAAAAAGTAAATACAATGTTTTTAGCTGTTTATATAACAATTTTGGGATTATATTCTTTTGGTCTCTATTATCATTCAAAAATATTAAGTTGGTCATCCAGTTTTGTCTTAGTCTCACTTTGGTTCCAAGTTTTGACAAAAAGATGCAATTTGATCATTTTTAGTTAAATTTCTTGAATCGGATCAATATTTGTTTATCAAAATTGAAGTTATGAATAAAGATAGTTTATTTTATTGGTATAATTGAGATAATCCTAATGTCAATTTTGATAAAAATATTTGTTCCGCTTCAAGAAATTTAACAAAAAGGATCGAATCACATAATTTTTAAAAAAATTAGAATCAAATTGAAACTAAAAAAACTAGATGACCAATTTGACATTTTTTGACCAAAAAATAAATCAAAAAGAGTATTTCAACTAAAATTTTAACATCTCAAAATATTGGTTGAAGATCTGCCACTAACTATTTCAAAATATAAAGTTCTTCATTTTTATACTTTCATATTAGTTTCAACTTTTGTAGACAATTTGCAAATCAATTTGTTTTTACTATTGCTTTGTACTCAGTGTTTTAATACAATTATTTTGCGTATATAAAGACGTGAAAATGAGAAAAGGGTGAACATAAATGAAGAAACATGAGTAATTTAAAAAAAGCAGATGAATTATTATTATAAAGATAAACGAAGCATAAGGATAGAAGCATGGAGCATGAAACATGCAATGGACGTTGTCCTTGTGCATGAAAACAAGAATAGTGGCTACCTAGAAGCCTATATAGCCCTACAAAAGAAGGACAGGTGTGTAAGATAAAACAGGATTTTGAAAAGAATACAAAACCACTTTTATCACTCCCAATATGTCCTGTTTCAGCGCTCGTATTTGCAAAACAACATGGCTTCTTTTTTTTGCATTTCCATTTGTGGTTCATAGGAATTCAAATGAATTTAATTATCTAAATTAAATTATTTCGAGTTAATTTTTTAATTACCCTTTTTACTTTTAATTTAATCAATTGTCATTAACATTTTTTCGATCAATGACTTTTAGTTTTAGATTATTTTGTGTGAGAGGTGTGTTGAAATCATGTGGTGATTATGAGATCACACAATATGATAATGATAGAAGCAGTAATTTTTTCAACAGTATAAATTTAAGATCAATATATATAAAGTTATTGTTTTATATAAACTTATATATACTATCCAACAACCTCAGATTTGTCATTTTTGTATTTTAGTCATCTAACTTTTTACTTACTCTAATATGCATGTCTTGTGTGAAGTGAGGTGTGTAGGTCACTTCAAAGATTTGTATCAGCACAATTTTGATTCGAACGTATTCAATTAATGTAACATGTTTATATTGGACTCTATTTTTAACTTCTCCTCTACGTTGCCATTATTTTCAATTATAGGAGGGGTCACAGCGTCAAATCCTGTCCAAACTTCAATGTTCGTGTGCTTACGTTTGATAAATAATTCATACACTAATTTATTTAATAATTTTTTGTCGCAATATTTATATGCCTTGTATTTTTCTTTTCCATTTCTTAATAGTAAAAGTGTTCTACTGTACATGTAATATTATTTTGAAACATATAATAAAACATGCTTACCACATTTTATGATTGAACTATTTATGTTCTGCGTTTCATGTTTGGTCAATAAGGGATCTAATTAAATCGAAAATCACTTTCAGAAAGATATGTTGCGTAGGGTGCTATATCTTCTATCCAAACTACCTCATCAGATCATATGAAAAACATAAGTTAAATAATTCATTGAATCCAACTTCTCAATCATGAATCCTGAATCCTGAATCCCAATAGTAGATTCTTCTTACAGAAGAATTAATATACGTATACCGTAATCTTACAAAAAACGAACCTTATAAAGATGAACGTAATGAAAAGGTAAGGGTGTAATTACATTGTGTATCTTAAACTTGTGTACTTACATTTTATGTCAAACGGTTTAACTAAATTAACCGATTTAAGAATTTTTACCTATGGTGTGAAAGTGGATTATTTTATTTTTCAGAAAATGGGAGAGCGGCTAAAAGTCTAAGAACAATCGAGTTTTTTCTTTTAACAAACAATATTTTATATTATGTGCCCGCAGGCATGGTGAAAAGAAAAATGTAAAGTTTTTGTTAAAAGGTGAACTTTGTAAAAGTAATCTTAAACAAATGGTTCGTAACAAAACAGAAAATCGTATACGATACCTCGTTCATGTTTTTATTCGTATGATAAAATTACGAACGAGAATCTTGCGTGTTTTGGCTTTTCTAGAGCAGTCCTTATCATTACTGTTTCTAATACTACTATTAATTAAGTCACTAGCGGTCTTTACCGAGCATGTTTTATAGTTAAATATGATTTGGTACATTAACAATGTTGTTTTATTTAGTTAAAGTGAGAAGTGTATATGGAAGTTGGTATACTCGCGTAGGGATATTTTAAACCCCTCTCTACCCCCACTCTAAGTTAACATATTCCATAAACTTGTCGTGGAAATGAACATTGGCATATAATAATAATGCATACACTTAAAGACAAATAGTCCGGTATATGAACTTACCTAAACCAACTACTTTTAATCCATAATTAAAATTAATTAAACTCAATATCCATTCTTTAGCCGCAGTTGTTGAAGCTCTCTTTGGATACTCTTTGTTTGTCCCCAAGTTTTCCCTACAAGGGCCATTAAATAAATAGCAATTATTACGTAGAGTAAACCTCCAGAAAGCTTTTTATGCCCGATGCGAATTTGTGTTGTTCCACGCTAAGTAATTCTTGGCCATGGTGATTTGAACCTGTGGGCCTTCTGAATTTTCGTATCGAAGCAAGTTGTGAAAACTCTTCATTTTTATAACTGGCAAAAGCCAATCTTGGTGCATGTGTTAGTTGTGTGGTTTTTGTAGTTTAATAAGAATCGAGGGAGTTTACACTGTCCACTCAACCAATTGACTTAGACCAATCACTACCGAAGAGCTACGTTAAGAATTTAAAAGTTAACTAAAATTTGATGTTTAAGGTAGAGAATTTGGAGTGGAACACACGTCTGAGGTAAATGATTGTGTGCGTTAGTAATACAGACATTGAAAAGTGAACATGTGAGAAAGGAATGAAAATGCAGGAAGACACAGCAGTGAGTTTTTGGTACATCAGAGTCACTAAACTGTTTGTTTCTTTGGGTGTTGTTATTCACTAAGCAATTTTAATAGGTGGTTTGGTAAAGAACCTTATCTAGTTCTGTTTTTTGTTGTCACTTGTCAGGTTTGCTCTCTCCCTCGTCCTTGATTGTTTTTGTACTTGTTTCTGCTTTTGATGGGTGCATTATTTTCATGGGGTGAAAAAGCTGAAAAGAAGGGGGAAAAGGAAGTACTGCCACCTGCAACCTGCAACCTGCAACCTCCCTCCATTAATTTATCCCAATATTCCTTTTCATCCTTCCCACGAACACTCGTATCATATGGTCCAATTTCTTTCCATCAAGGATCAAGATCATTGTCTCTTGAAGCTAATAAAATCACATCTTGCAGAGATTAAGCTCAATGTCTAAAATCATAGAGATACTCAGATACCTGCATTTTAGTTTGGAGAATTAAAAATCATGATTTGGCGTTATGAAGAAATTAATATCTGTTTTTGGAGGACATGTGGCTGGAGAGACAAAAGAAAGCCCACCATCGTACCTTACTAGATACAAGAAAAGCAAGGTGCTCGTGAGTTAGTGTGCAGAATTCCCCTGCTATTCGCGGAGTTAATTATACCATTATGAGGACCACACACACAGCGGCAACAGCAACAAACACAAGGACAATAAACCAACACTGCTTGTCACCCACTATCCCCATCACCAACGTCACGAAACAACTCCAACAAATTTTACACCTTTCGCTTTTTCTTTCAAACCCAGAGAGAGTATAGTATACTTTATACTTATTTTACATAATAGGAACACAACAACAAACAAAGAAGCAGCAGCAGCACTATATACTCTTTAATACATCATAACCAAACACCTTCATCCAAACACACGCCTGCTTTCTCCTTCGTTTCGCTAACTTTCTCTTTTTGATCATCAAAATACAAACGCCGCTCTGGTTCCACTCTTACCCAAGACAAAGATACGAAAATTTAAAAAAAAAAAAAAAAGAATCCCATGAAGTGGATCGCTCAACCGCCAATATGTTCTTTGTCTGGTAAGATAAAATAACTCGAAACGAACCAACCTCGTGTTAATGATGATGAGTTAATGTTTTATTTTTTTTGTTCAGAGGAAGTTTCCGGAGAGGCTACGGTGGCGCCGGTGGTGGTGTTGGTTGTGCGTCCGACAGGGGGTGGAGGAGAGGAGTTGGAGGACAAGGTCGGTGAAGGCGCGAATGATGTACTTGTGGGTGTGAGAGGGGTTGAGAGCGAGGTAGCACAGGAGAAGTTCGTGGAGGTAGTCCCAGTCTTGGGTGATGTCTAAGACTTGTCGTGAACGGATCATTTCGTGCATTGAGCGGAGGAAATCCACGTAGGGGTTGAGGGAATACTTGGGGACTGTGACGCCGCCGCCGGTGGGGACGAAGGTGCGGGTGTCCGGGGATTCGACGATGGAGTTGGAAGTGCCCGGGGAGGAGAAGAAGAAGCGCTGGGAGGCGAAGACGGAGGCGAAGTCGGGCTCCGTGGAGGAGGAACGGTCGTCGTCGTCGTCGGAAGAAGAAGAGGGGTGGGTGAAGGTGGTGGAATTGTCGGTGGAAGGTGGAGGGTGAGGGTGGTGGAGAATGGTGGGATATTTGAGCTTGAAGAAACAGAGGTGAAGGCGTTTGGAGAACAGGGTAGGCATTTTTGCTTTGAGAATATGAGAGAGAAGAAGGAGCAAGGAGAAAGAGTTTGTTTGTGTGTGCCTTATATAAACTTCTACCACTGTGTTTGCTCTGTCTCTTCACACTCACCAATCATACACACACACATGCTACAATTCATCAAAATAAATACTACTAATATTTTTTTTTCTATTTTCTTTTCACCGTTAAATACCATATTAGTTACATTATACTAATACTTCTTTTTATCTTTTTCTGGGGGTGAATCAACCTATGGTGTTTAAGGATACTTCAGTTTGACAATTTTGCTTTTTAATACTCCAATTATGGGATTCAGAATTTTTTATTCAGATTGGTTATTAGAGTGATTATTTGGTAAGAGATTAATTAGGAAACATTAAATACATTTTATTACAACTATATAATTATTAAAATATTATTTTGGTTGTTTGCAATTAAAGATATAGTTTGATGTTAATAGTAAAGAGGTAAAAGTTAGAAGAGGTAACGTTAATTTTTACAGCTTTTGGTGGTCACGGGTTTTTCAATGGTCTTTTAAGGGTATAATTCATGACTTCATTTTTAGTGTAAACAACAAAAGGTCTTAGAATACCTCATGTCCCTTCGATCAAGGTAAAGTGCATTCACTCTCAATTTTAAATCATATCCTCATTCTTATCTGCATACTTTTTTTAATGCGTCATTGTTTTTCAATTAGACACATTTTAAAATAGGAATTAGATTAATAAAATCATAAGAAAAATGGCAAAACTAGTATATGATTTTTTTTTTTTAATACAGGAGAATCCCTGCACTGGACTGGACTCCCACACATGGGGGGTCCCAATGTAGGACTCAGACCAATTCTTTTCCAGAAGAAAAACTTCCACATGAGTTTATTTCGATTTTAAAATTTATTTATGTTTGATAATGTTATCTCTAAATTAATTCAGTACAGAAGGGAATTATTTAAATAGTACAAAGCAAATATTAAATTACAAATTTTGCATATAAAAAGAGTATGCATAAGCATGTATTTTAAATGTACGGATGGTGCATGATTGCAATCTGTA
>Ga0214544_1002961_pt1 | contig 35476 bp, 25 predicted proteins | sample CNSS3metaG_FD_160074 | JGI IMG/M metagenome (GOLD analysis project Ga0214544, IMG submission 160074) | Root nodule microbial communities from cowpea collected in UCLA plant growth center, Los Angeles, California, USA - CNSS3 | ecosystem: Host-associated > Plants > Roots > Nodule | place: USA...
AAAATACATCTCCTAAGCCTTCTATTTATAGGCTAAAATGAGACCAAGGAGTCTCCAAAAAGTGGAGGGAAAAAGGAGTCTAGAAAGTTGAATTTTGGAGCCAAAAAGGAGCATGTGGGAGGTGTGATTTGCCACCTAAGCAAGTCACACTTGTCTTGCCATGGGAAGCTAACTCTCATCCTTGGAGAGCAAGTTTGAGAAGCTTCTAGGCTTTTCTAGAGTAGACACACTACTTTTGGCCCATTTGGCCCAGTTCCCCTTTTTGGTCCAAAATTACTTCTAAAGCCCAATTTCCTCTAAGGCCCAATACATGGCCCAAAGAAAACCCTATTCTACTGGGCCCAAAATACAAAGTCCAAAATAAAATCTTAATCTAGTATTTACAAGCAAAGAGTCCTAGGCTAGGTCTTCACATCTTCCTTGGCCCATGTGAAGTTCATCTTGGGCCTTACATGCGCATTTAAGGCACATTCCTCTTGTATTCTCCTAGCCATGGCTCTTGTTGTAGGTCCCTTGGCTCGAGGCATGTCATCATTACCCATGCAGTTACCTGTTTAAAAAATAATTGCGGGCTTTTTGAAACCTATGGATACTCATGAATACTTGTGAATATTATAAAAAAGATATTTTATAGATTTTTAAGATATAATTAAAATTACAAAAAATATAATTTAAATTGAATAAAAATTAAATTTTAATTTTAATTAAATTTAATCTAATAATGTATCGTCCTATTTAATAAATAAACTTAATTAAATGAAACATCACGATGAATAATATAAAGAGCAAAGTCATGGAATATAAATGTCACTCCTTACAGTTATCCAAAATATACTAGGAAGGAAACCAAGGCATACCACGATGCCATTAACAAAACGGGATAAAAGGTTAACAATATCCAAAATACATGCTTAAGTAGTAGGATAATACATAGGTCATAGCGCCTTAAAAGAAAACTTGGAGAAAGGGGATCCAACCCAAGGTAAGTTACGCAACGAAGTTTCCATCATCCTGATGACCACGAGGAGTTCCCACATCTGCTCACATTAATAAATTGATGATCATCGCAAAGGGAGAAAACCACACACAAGACACACAAACAAACAGAAAGGGTAAGCTAGAGTGAAAAATGTTTTATCATACAATTGCATACAATTTAAAAGACAAAGATACATAAAACAACCAAATGTGATGACTAACAAGTAAGACTCTAAGACTTAATTATCCGGATACATATAATCAGTCAGATTCACTAGATGCTTACACTTGTGGTGGCCTCTACTACTCTGCAGAGCCATTGCCAATGGGTTTCACCCTACCACGCACAAGGTTAGCCTTCAAACATCTAAGGCCATTATCCTGCCAAAGACTAGGACCTCCTACTACTCTCACCACTTTAGTCAGTACGCTCTACATGAGACTAACTGACTCTCTAGAGTTTCAAGATGCAATCCTTACTTGAATCCTTACTAAATTATATAATGAGGCACCACCACGAAACCTTCGTGGAATTATGTCCTAACCATGAGGCACCACCATGAGCTCCCAATAAAAGGGGTCATGGAATTACGTCCTAACCATGAGGCACCACCATGAGATCTCACCAAGACATTCATGCAATTACGTCTTGACCATGAGGCACCACCATAAGCTCTCACCAAGAGGGTCATGGAATTACGTCCTCACCATGAGATCTCACCAAGAGATTCATGGAATTACGTCCTAAGCCATACCAACATCATGCATCATCAACCCAACATATATATATATATATATATCCAACCATTCAATCATGTTCTATACGAAAGATCATACCAAACTCATCAATTCCAACTCATAAACCATTTAATACATGCAAAATCTCCCAAATCATGCTTTAATAGAGTAATTCAACCAGACATGCACTAGTGCAGATTTGACTTTTTAACTCGTCTTATAAGCTTCGGTATAACCGAAGCCTATAAGGAGGCGGTGGTATTTTTGCAATTTTGTCGTACTTTTTTACCTTGGGTCTCCTAAGAACCGGTGTAGTAAGAAGTTTTATGCATCGGTTATAAATGAACCGAAGCCTATAAGGCAACCCAGTAACCAAAATTTCAAAAATGCCACAAGCATCAGATGTTTTGGCCTCGTTTATTAATTGAAATAAGGCCATAAAGCTTGTTATAATTCCCAATTCGCGAACCCTCTCCACTATTCATCTTCTCTCACAATTCTCTTTATGCGAACCCTTTGCACTCTTTGCCACCACCATTGTCCAGCTCCGTCGCCGACTATCTGCCGTCGTACGACACCGCCTCCGTCGTGCCATCTACGGTCACCAATTGCATTGTCGCCTCTCGTTGCCGGTGAGTTCGAAAAATGGGTTTCCCTTCGCATTTTTTTATTTTGCATTTTGGTTTGTTTGTGTTGCTTTGGGGTTCATAGATTTAGGGTTCAAAACACACCATTGCAGTGTCACAAAGAGACACTGCAAGAGAAGAAGTGTCATTACCATCGTGAGGTCTCCCGCATTCACACAATGCCATCAGTGGTTGCGCAAACCAGATCGGCGATAACGAAACCTGCAAATCAAAAAACCAGATCTGCAAACATTGTCACGACCCCTACAGATCCACAAACCACCACTGACAATTGTTGTTGTGCGGGAGCCACGAGCCCCACCACGACGAGAACGCCTCCACTGCGGACGCTACCACGACCATCGTTGCTTCAAGAGCTCCAGATGTGTTGTCACGAGCTTTTAATTAATTAAAAAAAATTTGACACAATGGCTTCGGTTCACATTAGAATTAAGGCTAAAGAGTAGCTTTATGGCTTCGGTTCACACCTGAGGCCAAAAGCCATCCCTTTTGGCCTTGCCCTAATATGTCTCTGTTCTGGAACCAGGGAAGAATATAAAAAACAACTGGCGTCAAAAGCCCTTACTACACTAGTGATGTGACTATCAACCAAGAACATAGGAGGAAACAACATCAGAGCACGTCCCTACCCAGTTCTCGCTTAGGCTAGAAGCCCTTGCTCAGGCGAGAGAGGTTCTCTCGCTCAGGCGAGCTCCTTTCGCCTAGGTGAGAGCACGAGCAGTGGAACAATGAGGTTTTCGCGTGTTCTCACTTAGGCGAGACCTCCTCACCTGAGCAAGATGTCTTCTCGCTCAAAATGTGAGCTCGTCGCCTGAGCGACAACGCGAACTAAAACCTGGGAGGGTTCTTGGTACTCTCGCTTAGGCGAGAGCTGCTCGCTTGGGCGAGAATATCGGGTTCTTCCACTGTTCGTACAAATAATCCAAGATAGCACCAAGAAAATAGCACAGAGTCACAACCAGTTCAATCTCATGCAAGCATAACCATCAATCCAACATTTTAAATCAAGAAACAGCAGCCAAACATCAACATATTACAAAAATGCGAAAACCCTAACTTCCCTTACCTGGAAATTGCTAGCAACAGACACAGACTCCCAAACAATTGAGCAAAAAAGCTCCAGGACCATATTCGCGAGTTGAAAACATTGGTACAAATTGAACACGAGGTTACTAAGGCAAACCTTAACTGTAACCATGAAAAATCAAACCAGAAGAGGAAGGGTATGAGTTGAGAACCAACTTACGTGGAAGAGAAATGGGTTTCTCTAGCTCAACGAGGAACGGGAACCAAACCCTAGCAGAGCTCGCGTAGGCAGTTCTAAGGGGAAGAGAAACAACTTCTACAAAGTGTTAGAATGAGAGGGTTAGGGCTGGTTTTGGGGTTTTGGGGCACCCTATGGACCAGCCTTAGGCCCAACAGATTAGGGTAGACCCTTAAACATAAGAGTAGAAAAAGTGGGTCTTACAAATAAAATATAAATTAAATTTTAATTTTAATTAAATTTAACTTAATAAAATATAAATTACTTTTAATTTTAATTTTTTGCGGATACCGGATATCTACGGGTATAGATAGTATGATATTTGTATCCGAGCTGATTAATAAACAAGTATTAAAATATCTGTTACCCGTAGATAATAAATATTTGTAAATATTTATCCACGAATATCCACAGACACACTTATTTTTGTCCTCTCTCATCTAACTTGTAGGAAAAGCTAAAGGAGATTCCTTGCAAAGCTTGTAGAAGAGCATAAATAAGAGACTTTTCAAATTAGACGTAAAGAGATTGCAGTAAAATTTGAATTTGAAATTCAAATTTAAGAAACAATTGCACCAAATTCTCCTCCCCATACTCCTGTGAGCATGTAGATCTAAGCATATGACTTGATATAAATATGAATTAAATTCTTAATTTGGAGAAGCCTGTGAGCATGTAGATCTAAGCATATGACTTGATATAAATATGAATTAAATTCTTAATTTGGAGAAGCCTATATTTAAGGCTAGATTTGCTTCAAGCTTAAAAGTTATAGTACTTGCCAAATTCAAGTCAAAAAGTTTACACAAACGTAAGCACAATGAAAATAAATAATAATAATAATAATACATGGTCTAAATTATTTTTATGCTACTTAAAATGTAGCTCAATTGTAAGTTCATTGACGAATCTAATTTTCATGAATTCTTCTAGATATAATTCTAGTAGTAGATCCTTTTTGTCATCTCCTTTTTGTCGATATGACTAGATTAGATATGACAAAAATATTCATATCCATAGATATTTGTGACTAAAATTTGTCACGGTTAACAAGAGGATACATTGAATGGGTATCTACAAGTAGCGGATAAGTTAGTACCTGCTCATTCCCAGGTCAGGGGTGAGTATTATACTACTTGTATCACCACTCATTAAAAAATAAAATTACATTTTTATCCCAAACTAATTAGATTATATGAATGTGAGTGCCTTTCTCTGTTATTAGTCAATTAGCCCACTAAGAACCTAACTCACTCGAGTTGAACCAGTGGCGAATCGGGTTGGCTCATCAATCCGGACATAAAAAAAACCCATATCACTTTTGACTTAATATCCAACTCAAAACACAAACAAACTTTTTCTTTTTAAATTTTGGGAGAGAGAAACTCACACCTATGACACTTCATTCACCTTTTTACCTTTGTTTTTCATTAGTCATTTTCTTTCCCTAAGGTAGTAATATATAATCTATTTTCTTTAGAATTATGATTTCAATTTTGGGATGAATGATTTATTTATTGTTTAAAATGAGAAAAAAAAAATAGGTTTGGACTTTTTGAATTTTGGTTACATATTAAAAAAATGTTAAATTGAAGAAAAAAATTTGTAATTTTTTTTATTGAGTCAACCTATTTAATCCACCAACCAATGATGGGTTGTGCCGAACTCAAATTTCTTGAATTCATTAATTATTGAGTCGGGTTGAGTTGACTCACCAACGGATTGAGCGTTTTGACAACTTTATGGATACTTATAAATTTAAAAAAAAAATCATGGATATTTTTCAAACAAGAACTCAACAAATGGATAGTAGATAATAAGATAAATTCTTTTAATGTGACATGAATAACTAATAGGCACTATCCAAATCGACTTGATGTGACCTAACCCACCCTAAAGTGTATCCTCTTTCGTCAATAAATACACAACTTCAATTCTTTTATCAATTAAACTACATATTTAATCTTTAAAGTTTTCATAATTAAATAATTTCGATCCACCACTAATATCTAATATAAATTAAAAAAAACATTTGAATGTATTTTTTTGTTATAAACTAATTAGTGATTTATTTTCTTAGAAATTTAATAACAATGTCTAATAATAAACTTTATATGTTATTACTAAAACTGGCTAACATTTTGTTTTAGTAATTATGTTGGACTAAAATGGTTAAGTTACGAAGATCCGGAAAACTAAATATGCAATTAACTTTTTATGGTACCAAAATTACATATGTGTGAAATTATAGGAATGAAAAAGATTATTCGAGGCCTTAAAAAGACAATAAATAAAAATCCAGCGAGAAGAAAAACGATTCCCCAAACTTAAACAAAGTACAGATGTTAAGAAACATTATCCGCCATGGAAAAAACATTGACAAGTTGTTTCGTAGATGGCAAAGCTAACAAACTATTGTACAAAAACTAAGCAATGTAATCAAGTTGCGAACCCCAAATCAACGAATGACAAATTTGCTGACACCAAGGTTTTGCAAAACCAAAACCTTGGTGTTCATTGCAAACCCTAATTCTGCTTTTCATGAATCTACCTGATAATCTTTTCCCTTCATAGCAAAGAACTCATCATATTTGTTCAATTGTTGTGACCTTTTTCAAGGCCTTGCGTGTGCCAAGAAGATGGAGGCGAACCAAACACTCTTCTCTTCAGTGACGTTATTGCACGAAGTGCCAGAGTTGGGATTTGAGGCCTACAATGTGTGCGTGCATCATCCAATGAAGATCATATCCGATGGCATATGGACTCAACATGGAAGTGCATTACCTACACAATATTCATACACAATGCTTGAGCTTCAAATAGTTATCATCTTCGTGGTCACGCAAGGCTTTCATTTCATTCTCAGTCGATTAGGGGTCCCTTATTTCGTTTCACAAGTCATGGTTGGTATCTAGTACCCTTTTGTTGGATTAATTTTCAGATTTGGGTCACTTATTTTCTAGAAATTATAAAATAGGATTGATTGATCAAAAATTTACAAAATTGAGTAAAGTCGGTCGAATCCAAACCTATATCTAAATAGAAGTTATCAGAACTCCTAGACTTCATCTCAATGTCGCAATAACTCATAACGACTTCTTTCAGAATAGAAAAAAGAAATCGTCATCAAAAGTGACCCAGAATTAAAAAAAAAAAAAAATTGTTATGTTCTATATGTAGATAGATAGTTGATGAATTGAGATCAAATTTTTGTTCTTCAGACAGGGTTTCTGATGGGGCCATCAATTCCGACAGGACCATTTGAAAAGTACAAGAAGATGCTGTTCCCGTTCGGGAGTCCAGACATCCTAAGCACACTGTCATCGTTGGGATACTCATTCTACCTGTTCCTGAACTCGGTGCAGATGGACCTAAGCTTGATCACGAAAACAGGGAGAAAGGCTTGGGTGATAGGGCTTTGCTGCTATACAATTCCCATATTGGTGGGGTGTGGGAGCATGGACTTTTTGAATTCCACGTGGGAGAGGATCCTCGGAGAGGACATTTCTATTTTGCCTGTGGTCTTCATATCTCATAGTAGTTGCTCCTTCGCTGTCATTTCATGGTTGCTCAATGACATCGGAATCCTCAACTCTGAACTCGGACGCCTCGCACTCTCCGCAGCTTTTGTCAACGATGTTGCAGGTACCAATCGACGCTGTTACATCAAAATTAAGAATGTGATGCATGACATAGTATGAGTCTGTTTGAACAAATTTTCTTTATATTTTAGAAAAAGAAAGTTGTTTCGTAAGTTAAATCTAATGTTGTCTCTCTAATTTAGTAAATGTTTAATTCTGATCCCTGTTAAATTGTAGTGGTGGATTTCACCGTTCAATTTTCCAAAATTAAACAGTTTTGGTCCTCTGTATAAATAAATGATTAATTTCAATCACTCATTAATATATATAATATCAAAGTTTAACAACATTTTTTTATGCATGCAACGCTGACATTCTTGTTTAACAATTGAACATTATATTAAAATTCGTAAAACTATACAAATCTGAAGTAAATCTGAACTGAACATAAGTCAAAATTAATCTATGCAGAAATAAATAAAAAATAAAAAATTATGATAATATTCCTATAAATTTATTTACTCATAAACTGATTTTATCTTATATACTTTCTTTGTTTTTACCTTTTTTTTTTCTATTACAAATCCTTACAAAGATACTCCAAACCGAAAATCTGGCACAGTCTGAATTAAATGCTTATTGAAATATATATGAAAAAATCATTAAGGTATATCTCTATGTGGGGTACACGTATTATAACTAGTAGAGATACGTAACATTCTTTTTTTTTTTTCAATATCACAACACTTTAGTTAAATAGGTACAATGTTTTCATTAAATTAATACGTGAATTAAAGTTTAAATAAATTGTTGAAACATAAATGAAAGTTTTGTAATAACATTGGTATTTTATCAGGTGGACTGTGGGCAGGGATTGGTGCTGCATATTTTGGCAGACAGGACATGATGATGTCTATCCGTATTAGAAACGTTACGGGATTTCTTGCTTACGTAATGTTCATTCTTCTGATCGGTCGTCCTGCAATGAGGTGGATCGTGAAGAGGACCCCAGAAGGTAGATCGGTGAACAAGGCATACATCTACGCCATCATAGTAATGTTCTTGGGATTGGGCTACTTTGCCAAGACTTTCGGTGAACCCTTCTTAGTAGGAGCTGTTATTTTTGGTCTTGCAGTCCCCGAGGGTCCTCCTTTGGGCTCTGCACTCGTTACCCAACTTGAATTGTTCTCCAAGTGGTTCCTCTGCTCCATTTTTGTCACATGTGTCACCATGAAGGTCGATCTCACCAAATGTAACTCTCTCTCCTTCGTAATGGTCATTTCTGGTCTCATCATCATGGTGCATCTCGTTCGCTGGCTTCTCTGCATCGGAATTTGCAAATACTGTAAGATTCCCTTCAAGGATGGCTTTTGTCTTGCTCTCATTTTGAGCTGCAAAGGGGTTGTCGATATCTGCTCCTATCTCCTAGTCTACGATGCAATGGTAACTACCTTGTCTGCATTTTATGAAAACATAACATGTCCCACGATTCTTTGTTCGGTAGTTGAACTCAATAACTAACTCTAACTACTTTAACTATTTTCAGGTGCAAAAGAGAATAGTAGTTGATGTTATGGTCGTCTCAGTGTTGGTCCTAGGTACAGCTTCGAGGTTTGGTGTGAAGGCATTGTACGACCCTTCAAGGAAATACGCAGGGTACCAGAGTAGGAACATCATGAGCTTGAAACACAGTGAGCTTCGGATAGTTGCATGCATCCACAAGCCATGGCACTCGGTTCACATCAAGAACGTGCTCGAGTTTTGCTCCCCGGCACCGGATAACACACTGGTGGCCGAAATTTTGCACCTCATGGAGCTAGTTGGAAGGTCCAATCCCATTTTTATTTCACACAAACTTCAGCAAAGTTCAGGATCATCATCTTACAACTATTCCGGGGAACTCATTGTAGCGTTTGACCTTTTCGAACGTGACTATGTTGGAGCTGTCACTGCCAACACCTACACTGCCATATCCCCAGCGATGTTCATGAATGAAGATGTGTGCAACCTTGCTTTGGACAAAAACGCAGCCCTTATAGTGCTTCCGTTCCATGTGAAATGGGGAGGGGATGGTTCAGTTGAGTCAGAGGATAGCAACATAAGGGCACTTAACGCCAGGATTTTAGACAGGGCACCTTGCTCTGTTGGGATTCTGGTGAACCGTGGCCCTAGCTTCAACTCAAGAAGAATAAGTGCGGCCATGGTTTTCTTGGGTGGACCTGATGATAGAGAGGCTTTGTGCTTGGCTAAGAGGTTTGCCAAAGATGTTGAGAATAGTTTGTTTGTGTTCAGGTTGATGGCACACGACAAAGATTCCTCGAATTGGGATCAAATGATTGATGATGAAGCGATGAGGGAAATAAGTGGAGCTCATGTTAATCTAGAGAATGTTAGATATCAAGAGATTACTATAGGAGATGCATCTCAGACAACGTTTCTCATCAAAGATATAGCCAACAAATTTGATTTTATTTTAGTTGGTAGACGCTATGGAGTTAGATCTTCTCAGACCTATGGGTTGGAGCATTGGACTGAATATTCAGAGTTAGGGGTCATTGGTGATTTGCTTGCTTCACATGATGCAGATACTACGGCTTCAGTTTTGGTTGTGCAACAACAACCAACTCATGAAGACCACAGATAATGTATAGTTACAAACTTTAATTAATGTATAGATTTTAATGATTTTGTTCTCTCCTTCTTAATGAAATTTTCATTTTTGAATGGATCGCTACCATACCATATATAGCATCCTTTAAGAAATAAATTGTCACCTTAAAAGATGTTGGAAATTACTATAAAAGGGACGAATCGATAAAAATAAAAATATTTTAAAGGGAAGATTAGAATTGTATGAGATAGTCTTGTTGATTCTGAGAAGTTGATGCTTAGGTTGTCTATGCATTTGGTTGTACATGCGAGTCTCCAACTCTCCAACTGTGTTTTGATGATAAAAAAAATGAGAGAATGAGAGAATGAGGGTTAGTTTGAATATAAATTTCGAGAAAAGTCTCCAACTTTGTTTTTTACAATGAACTAGAAGTGTTGGATGTTATGCTATTTGAAATCAGCAATAAATTGTGCAAATAGATTGTTCAAATAGAATTTCCTCTTTATATAATCTGATGAGTGAACTCTAAATCTCTTTTGCCCTTTACTTTTTCTTCAACACTTAACAAGATCGAATCTACCATTGCAAGATGCAGACTGTTATGTGTCATTCCTATCACTCTGCTGAGTCTAAATGAATGTAAATGGCCATATTATTATTACTTTAGTACCCAGCAACATTTTTGTTATGAACTTTGCCTTTAGCTAACCTAATTTTTTCATATTTCAATGTAATTCTAACAATGAATTTTGAGATACCATCAAGATGATGAAAAGATACCATTCAAAGGAAAAACAATACTGCATAAAAAGCTTGTATTTTCAAACACTGATTGTTTTACAAGGCTGCAAGCTATTATGAGTGTCTCCAAAGTGGAACATGATCATAATTGACACGAACAACTTCTGTACAAGTAGGTCTGCATTAGTGCCTTCACATACCTTTTTGTGCCAAGTCCAATCGAACTAGAAATTTCTTTTATAGGCTTCAATAATGACTAATGATTGCAGCTTGGTATAGAATTTTACTCTGTTCTAAAGGCATCATTGATGCAGAGGCTTGGTAAATGCATGATTACTCTTTGCTCTTTCAAAACTCATCAACAGTCCAAATTTTCTCTCAAATTTTGTTTCTATTGTTGCATCACGCTCAGAATTTAAGTTGTATACATGCTATTCACATTTAAATGCATTGGAGAACCTAAAGATTAGAACTTACCTAAAGGAAAGACACGCCAGAAGATCCAAACAAACAAGGAATATTAGCTTTTACCCTCCAAAAACTTCAAACTATGATATTGCTTAGTTTTCCTTTTTAGCAAATAAAAACAAAATGAGTAATTGACTATCCAAGAATAAAACTAGTAAAAACATCAAACTCCGTAAACAAAAAAACAAGATTACGAATTTAAGAACATGATGATGCATTCATTAACAATAGATGTGAATTGTTTAGCTTTTTTTAATAAAAAAATGGAAACTACATTTCATAGAACAGGCCAATCAAAATGGCTCATGCACGGGACCACACATCCTTAGGTACACCCTATCCAATGAACCCTCACGCAACCATTGTCTGCTAGTGACACTACAATGATGCCACATGGTCGGCGCATGTTAGCATTCGACACCCACATAAGTGGCGCGTCGGTAAACCTCCGGTAAATCCGCCCCTCTCCCCCACTCTCCGGTGGCGCAATCATAAACTAAAACAAACCCCTCTTTCACCCCTCTCGCCTCATTCAAACTCTGAATCAGCACCACCTTATCGCCAATTCCTACAAAACTAAACCTCATCCTAGTGTCGACTCTAACTTGAGCCGGTAGTGGCGGGCTCTTTATCCTACACCACTCTCCAAATCCTTTTCCACCGCCGCTTTTCCTCCGCACTTGGAAGCTCCAAAACGAAAACTCCACTGCGTGACTGGTGAGTACGTACAAGCGCCCTGCCGCAGCGCAAGCCGCCACCACGCAGCCTCCATTAGGAACAGTGCGGCTTCGGAGCCACACACGCGCCTCCACGTCAAACAGATCCATGGAACTCGCATACGCCGCGTGGGCCTCAGTTCTACAGGAAGCGCGTGGGAGCAGGTTCTGTGCCGATGCGCCAATTCTCAACCCGCCGATGACATAAAAGATCCCATCAACCGAGGCTCCAATGCAGCCGTATCGCATACGTGGCGCGTTGGAGACCACGACCCACGTGTCGGTTTCGGGATAGTACTCTTCGACTGCCGCCGTCCGAGAACTTCCGCCGGCGACGTAGATTTTCCCAGCAACAGAAGTCACCGCAAATTTTTTGCGCGGGAAAACCGTGGCAGCGCGCATTGACACCGACGCAGTCCACGTGTCGTACTGCAGCGTGGCGCTTCTGCCGACGAGATAGATCCTGGGACCAATGGAGCACGCGCGCGCGTGGGCGACTAGGAAATGGAAGTCGTGGAGGGAAATGGCATCGAAGCAGGGGACGAATAGGGAAGGGAGCCAGGCGGAGTCGAGGAGCGTGGCGACGGAGAGGCCGAGGTCGGTGGCGGCGAGGGCGACGGCGGTATGGCGGAGTAGGTGGAGGCGACGGCGGAGGTAGGAGAAGGCGGGGGAGCGGAGGAGGCGGGACCAGCGGCGGCAGACGAGGGAGAGGGCGGGGAGGGAAGCGGGGGGCACGCGGGAGAGGCAGTCCAAAACGATGTCGTCGGGGAGCGAAGATAGGGTGGTGGCGGGCGCAGGGGTTTTAGTGTGGGGCTGCAGTGGTAAGGGGAGTTTTGCGACGGCGTCGTTTGGGCTGGGGAAGCATGACTTCATGAGCCATGTGAAGTGGCGAGAATTGCAACTCTCTCTTTCTCTCTCAGAACTCATTAGTTTGACAGAAAGATTCTAGAGAGAGAAATAGTGTCAAATGATATTCAACCAGCAACCGGGTAGCGCTAAAAATACTTGTAAACAAGTAAAATTTTAAGAATGAATTTAATTAATTGAATAGTTTTTAATACTTGTATTAATATTTATTGATTATGTTACTTGAAAATGTAATATCTGTATTTAAAATTATTAAATGTTTTGGAACTGCAGTAATGTTTTATTTTTCTGGTTTTAGTGGTGATGAACGAAACGTTTGATTTTACTCAATCGGCCTGGGAAAATGGGGTTCGGGAAGGTGCTGTAATGTAACTAATATTATACTTATTATTTTGCACAAATTTTTGCAAAAAAATGAGGTACTAAAATAATTTTTTTAAGAGGATATATCTTAGGTTAATCATTTAATAGTTCCTAAATGATTTAACAGTCCCCCTAATCCACTCGATGTCTTTTATAGATGATAAATATATGAAGAATTCTCTTTATTTAAAGGAAAAGAGATAGCAATAAGGTTAAAATAGTTTTTTTATTAGAGGAGTGAGTATTTTATTTGTAGAAGAAAAAAGTCATACATGATTTCTACTTCTCTTAAAGTCGAGAATCTTTCTGTTACAAAAAATATATAGTAATCATATCCTAATTCTATCGAAAAACTCTGTCTGTATTTTGTTTTCGGTCTCCTCCTTTGACTACATCCTTTAATGATCAGCCCAAAATTTTCTTAGACAAATTGGGTATGTTTGTGCGTTATTGGACTAGGCTCACCTCAAGCCTTATCCATGTTCATCTTTCTTCTCCATTTTAGTCCTTCTCATAGTTCAACCCACGACCTCTCTGGTAGGTGGGTTAGGGCGTACATTCTCATAGGTGCTAAAGAGATTGACTTTGTAGTAACAGTTGCTAAAGAGATCAGTCTTTTTTTTTTTTTTTGAACTAAAATGTTAGTTTAAGCAGGTGCCCCTAACCTAAGTCGAGATTGAAGTTTCTTTTGTTTTATGTTGTAAAATTGGTAATCCACGAGCCCTTAGCGATAAAAAAAAAATACAAATGACACACACACAGCTGCTAAAGAGATCAGTCTTATCTTTTTTCCATACTAAAATGTCACTTTAAGCAGGTGCCCCCGACCCAAGTCGAGCTTGAAGTTTCTTTTGTTTTATGTTGTAAAATCAGTAATTCACGAGCTCTTAGCGATAAAAAAAATAATACAAATTACACACATATTATATATATATATATATATATATGTTGACCAAAATGTTAGGGGAGCCAAAATAATATACTTAAAATTTATATATTTAATATTACTGTTACTAATTCAATAAAAATGAATATATAATTTAGTATAGCTATAACTATAAAAGAAATTACACATATCCATCATTTTTTCATATTCTAGAACTTATCAAATGATTCAATCATAACTACATTTTTTAGCTATTTTTTTCAATATAAATAACCATATTATTTACAAAATATTCATTTTGCCTTTTACTAATGTGCACATATTGATTCAAAAGTCATCACAAGCATTTCATTTTATTGTTATGCGATGAGTAACGATATTGTCATGTTTTGATCTTCACTTTTCTTTTATCAATTTTAAAAAATGAATTTATTCTTTTGTTTTTCATCAATATACCTATTTAAAAAACAAATTTAATATTAAAAATAATTTATCATAATCTAATCAAACATTAAGAGACATAACTATTACAATAAATTATGATAATCAAGTGTACTAAAAAATTATCTATAAAAAATCACATAATACATTACTTACTCTTATATATTCATAAAAAAAATATACAAAATGTCATAAGATAAAAACTAGTGCTAAATATTAAACAAGTATTTAACTACCAAGTGAGACAAGAGAAAATTACTTTATTTTTTCTTTAAAATGGTAGAAAAGATTAAAAAATTAGGATAAAATTATTGAATTTTTATTTAACTTATTTTTTTGTTTCTTCAATAACAAAAGAAATTAAGTAAAAGTGACAAATGAGTACAACATATGAAAAACTAAAAAGACAATGGAAAGAGAAAAGAGAAAATGAAAATTATCTTAATAATTTTTTTCTTTATTATATTTGATTTTATATTTTACTATTTATTAACATTAAATTCTTTTAAAAAATAAAAACTATATAATTTTAAATATTATATCCTATTTTATTAGTTTTAAACTGCTAAAATTGGGATGTTACACATTCACCCTTGTGAAATTTTCTTAATTTGCATTTTAATTTTAAAAAATCAAATGAAAGAAAGGATATAAAGCAAAGACTATATAATAATTAAATTTAAAATAGAAAAATCACACAAATTTAGATCTAAAGAAGAATTTGAATTGTACATAGTATTGCACCGATTCAATGTTTTAATTGAAGGAAATGAAAACCCTGGAATGATTTAGGTTCACAGCACACTCCATTTATTCACTGCACTGGATTTAATTCAACAATTCTCCTTTTACTCGCCACGAATTCAATCAGAAAAGCGAATTTAATTTTCCAAATAACGATCACCAATTCTCCACTGAATTACTCCACTGCCGCATGCAAATAAATCTCAGTGCTGAATGGCGGGAAACCAATTCAACTGTTTCATTAATCAACAATTAAAACTGCATCGCTTGAAATCACCCTTTGTCTCGTGATTACAATATATTTATCTCCTAACAATATTGTTTGCTGAAATTTCTTAGTTATGAGAAATGTATTACCACTTTTTATATAAAAAACTTGAGGCAACTTTCAACTTACAACTTTTGAGAGGGGATGTCTATAGTTTTTTGTTTTCTTTTTATATGTTTTTCAACTTTTTTGTTTTTATTTTTCAATTGGATTGCTAATTTTTCTGCAAGATTGAGTTGTGTTTTAACGAGTGATGGACCTAAGACCATAAACCCAGGATAATTAGGAGTAATAAATAATTCTTTTAATTGAGTATTTGTTGATATGGAGCTATATGCAAGTTCGTTACTTGTTTTTATTACAATAGAACATATTTATCCCACATATTTATCTTAGTACACTTTCTCTAACCATAATTGAAATTGGGCAAAATGTTCTCAAGGTACCAACGTGTGCTAAGTCAACAAGTTCCTAGCTTGTCCTAGCTCGTCCCTCACGTACTTCTTGTGTATCTGCATCTCGATACCCTGCCACTTAAGTTAGTATTTGCATATGACGATTTCAAACAAATAGCTTTAGGGTATAAGAGAAATCACATTGGGTCATTGCTACTACCTGTATGTATTTATAGGACTAGACGTTGAGTTTGAGACTGTTCATGTGTTAATCTCAACTCAAACACACCTTATTCATAGTTTAATGTTAATCCTTAGTAATTGTTTTCTCATGATTATCTTCCTCTATCTTTGGATGTAGCTAGTTATCTAAGGTGTTTTTCCAACCAATTGACAATCGAAAGTGCATTACTACATTTGGTCCCTTAGTTAAAAGTAAAAACATTTTTTTCTCTCTAATTGACTCAACCCCCAAGTTTTTTTCTCCTACAAATGTCAATATTCAGTGTCTTATTTTTTCTATGGATATCAATATATGGTACTTTATTTTTTTATTTATTTTGTTTTCATTACAGATGTCGACATCCGATATTTGGTTTTGTTCTACAGATGTTGACATTTGATATTTTATTTTCTTTAAGTTTTTTTTTCATTTACAAATGTTAACACTCGATATTATATTTTTTCTAATCTACAATTTATTTATTTTTTTCATTACATATGTCTACATCTGATATTTGGTTTTGTTCTACGGATGTTGACATTTGATACTTTATTTTCTTTAAGTTTTTTTTTTCATTTATAAATGTCAACATTCGATATTTTATTTTTTTTAATCTACAAATGTCAATCTGATTCTTCTAATTTATTAAATTTTAATCTAAAAAAATATTTTAGAAAATCATATTAACTAGATATCCACAACCGGTAACATATATTAAATTATATTAAAATTTTAATTATATTATTTAAAATATTTAAAAAAATTTGTTTACATTTTTATTAAATAAAAAATTAAGAAAATATTATACTAACATTTCTTAATTTTAACTTAAAAAAATATTTTAAAAAGAACGTTAACTGGATATATTAAATTATATTAAAATATTCTTTAAATTTTTAATAAATTAAAAATTAAAAAAATAAATATATTTTACTTTATATTATTTATATAGATATTCAAAAATAATATTATGTTAATATTTATTAATTTTAATTTCTGAGAATATTTTAAAGAAAATGTTAACCGGATCTCCACATGCGGTTAACATATATTAAATTATATTAAAATTTTGAATTACCTAATTTAAAAAATTTAATAATTTTCATTTAAATTTTCACTAAAATAAAATTTAAACAAATAAAAATATTTTATTTTATTTTAATTTGTATAAATATTTAAAAAATTATCATGTTAACATTTATTAATTTTAACTTTAAAATAATATTTTAAAAAAATTAATAAGATTTCCACATCCGATTAATATATATTAAATTATATTAAAAATTTTAATTATATTACTTAAAATATTTAATAAATTTGATTTAGGTTTTTATTAAATTAAAAATTAAAAAAATAAATATATTTTACTTTATATTGTTAGGAATCAGTGTGAGTTTAAGTCTCACATTGACCAGAAATGAGTAAGTAGAGCACTATATAAGAATCAAGACCCATAAACCTAATGCCTTATTATATTAACATTTATTTATTTTAATTTAAAAATATTATTTTTAAAAAATTGATACGGTTATAACATGTATTAAATTATATTTAAACTTTAAAATAACAATTTAAAATATTTAATAAATTTGATTTTAAATTTTATCAAATTAAAATTTAAACAAATAAAATATATTTTACTTTATATTAATTTATATAAATATAAACAACTTTATGTTAAAATTATTTATTTTAATTTTAAAAAAATATTTTGAGAAAAATGTTAATAGGATTTTCATATACGGTTAACATATATTAACTTACATAAAAATTTTAAATTATATTTATCGGATGTTGATATATGTAGATAAGAAAAACTGGTTGCCAACATTTGTAAATAAAGAAAAACATACTAGATGTTGATATCTATAATGTGGAATACAATAAAAAATAAATAAAGTACTAGATGCTGATATTTGTAGAACAAAACTAAACATCAGATGTCGATATTCATAGATAAAAAAAATAATATTGGATGTTGAGAGCAAAAAAAATATATCAGATGTCGACATCTGTAGAACAAAACAAGACACCGGTGTCGACATTCATTATGGAAAAAAGCTTGGGGTGAGTCTATTAAAGAGAGAAAAAATGTATTTACTTTTAACTCATGTGAAAGTGGGAGTTTAAGAAGTTTTTTAGGGTGGAGAAGAAATGTTTTGAGGTTCAAGGCGAAACCCCTGTTTTGACCTTCTATAATGGGTGAAGTAGTCTAAGATTTTCATTTGAACCTTGTACCATTGACTATGTTTGTAGGGTTTGTGGAAAGACTTGATCTAATCAACATTAGAAGTCTTTGTCTTTGATTTAAAGGGTGTGAAGACCACCATAGTCTCTTCCCCTTGCTTGAGTCATAGGAGGAGGAGTCATCTTATCACATCAAAACCACCACTATATGCACACCATATTCCCACCATCTTTTAATTTGCACAAACCACTATCCATTTAAGAGTCTCTTCTTGACTTAAGTCATATAAAAAACTTATTTTTTTATATAACTAAGAAGTAGTTTTACTTTGGTTAATCACAAAAGTAGTTTTATATGGGCGTATTAAATTTTAATATGACTAAGCATTTTTTTTTTCTAACAAACAGAAGCAAGACAAAAATAATGTTTTTTATTTGGGAGTTGATTCTCATAAAAGTTGACGTAGTATTAGAATAGAGATTTTCTTGTCAGAAATTATATGTTTGTAATGTCTAATTTGAGTAAATACTTTTCTTCTTCTATTTTTATATTATATATATTCATAATATTTTTAAAGAAAATGAAGTATTTTTTTAAAGAAAATGAAGTATATTATATATATTCATAATATTTTATAACTTTATTATATATGATAGACCATGGGAGAAGTAGTGCTCGGAATCTTCTCTTTTATGAAGACTAAGAGTGTGAACACGGAATCGGAATCCAGTATGTCGTTTGCGTATGCCTTGGAGAAGGATTTGTCCAACATGGCCTTTCACTTTTCAGAAGAGAGTCTTGGTCTCATCTGAGATAAACCTTTCAACTTAACTCCGTGAAGGTGTAATGGCCAACCTGAAATTACAGTTTTCTTTGGTGGAGGAGGTAAAGGGAAATGATTTTGCAGATGCCATACTTGAACTCTTCCTTCTCAATCTCAAACTTTGCAACAGTTGGCAGATACTTCCACCAATAGAAGGAATAACAAAATTTGGAGGCAGAAGAATGGAGCAAAACTAAACATGCCAGTGATGTGTAACACAAATGCCTCATGGTGTCCCCTTAAAATAAACTAAATAACTGTACAAATTTGAACTAATTTGAATAACATTATTTTGATTGATAATATAAATAACTGTAAAAAAAATACTAATTTTATAAAATTAAGAAGTTAATAATAATAATTTTAACATTAAATAAATATTTTCCATTTATTCACTGTCTATAAATATAAAATTTTATAATAATAATAATAATTTATACTTATATATTCATATAATAATAAAATTTCAATTCATTAACTAATTACAATACAAATTATAAAAAGAATTAATTTGATAATTTTGCACATTATTTCAATATATATATATATATATATATATATACACTGAAAAAAATTAATAAAATTAATAGTATTACTTAAACTAATCATTTCTCAAGTTTATCATCTAAACAATTTTATCTTTATAATTTAAGTTTTTATATGTATAATACTTCTTAAAATTTAAAATTTCATTTATTATACAATTACAATACTAAATATATTTTATTTTCACTACACAAAAAAATAAATATATTTTCAATCAGTATTCTTATTTATTTTATAAATTAATTTTACATTATTCATAAATAAATTATTTATCTTCCTCCTATATTTTTAATTTTTAATGTTGTCCCTATCGCCAGTGATAAATCTGCATGAGGCTCCACCAGGCAAAAACTACTTTGCTTAAACCTCTGCCAGTCACGAAACATTTTCGCTTTCACGCGCGCCACAAGTCTTCACCACTATGTGGTAAAACTCATGCTGTGAGGCTCCTCCGTGTAGCTTTCCATATCGCACTATGAGGCTTCTTTATGAAGCTTGCCACTCTACATCGCAAAATCCTCGCCACGAGTCTCCTCAAGTATCGTTGGTATTTCACATTTATTTACCTGTTTCAAATTGATCTCTATGGTTTCACAAGAAGCACATGGTGAACACATGAAAAACTTATGTACATTTGTTAACACTTAGATGATGTTTTTCTGCTACAAGAAAAAACCACATTACTTACTACAAAATTCTATAAGTAATTTACAAAATTCGTAAGTAAAACAATTTTACCTACAAATTATGAGAAACATAATAAAATAAATTCAACCCATATATTTCTGTACCTGATCGATACTATTTAGGTGCGGAACCAGACGGTCTCAAGAACCCTCTGTGTCGAACCTCCTCCTGTTCCTCCCTGGACTCCTACTGAGACTCCCAGTCGTCTGCACTCCTAGCCGTCTGCACTCCGGGGGTGGGGGTACCTGCAGGCACTCCGACGCTCAAGTTAGAGAGTGATTGATATGGGTAGTAGTAGGTTAATCAGAAAAGTGTATCTTTACCTGTTCACTAGGCCTTAATTTATACTGATTTCTTAATGGACCCGTTATTAATATTTGCGGGCCGTTTGTATTTGAGGATCGATTCCTTCCCTTTCCGACTGAGGTTACACGCAGCGGTTCTTTCCTTATTGGCAAGAATTGTTCTTCTGTGCCTTTAATAAAGATCAGTCCTTTCCATTCCAAAGTATGTCCGTCTGTACTTCTCACATATAAGCTCTTTCCTTTTTGGCCGCCTGTACTTTTCGAATACCAACTCCTTCCTTTTTGGGGTTTGTACTTCTCAAATATCAACTCCTTCCCTTCTTAGCCATCTGTACTTTTTGAATATCAACTCCTTCTTTCTTGGGGTTTGATTGCATGCTGCCCCTCTGTAACACATGTCCCGCCTGCTACCCCTTGGGCCGGGATGTACTCGGCCAATAGGGCTGGAAAGTATACGGCCACTGCGCTTACTGGGTTGCCAGCATTGTGCTGGATCCAAGCCCTCGCGGTTGGGCCATCACGTGGGACACCCCTGTCTAGGCCGGAATGATCCAAGCCAGTTTCCTCTTGTTGGGCCGAGTACTACTCGGCTATACACTAACAATTTCTTTCTTTACAAAGCATCCATCTCTTTACAAGTATTGTTTATACAATTTTTGTAATAAACGAACAATCACGTTTTTAAGTCATATAGAAAACCACTATCCATATGCCCCATGATGAATACTATTGATATTTCGGTAAACGTATTTAATTAATATCACACAAATATACTACAATAGTAAAAAACAAAAAGTGATAATTTTTCAATTTTAAACAAAATACAACAAAACGAATTACAATAAGAAAATAAAAACTTATCCATTTTATATGGATTAAAAACACGTTTACACTTTTTTAACCCTCATGCATATATATTTATTACTTTAATTTAATTTATGTTCCAATCACTGTAATGTATTTAATTGTCGTTTTAGAATCTAGCATCCAAATGGTTTACATAATAATGATAGTGACGTTTAAATTTATTATTTTACGCCAGTAACTCAAATTCCTTCGGTGCTAATATAATAATATATAAAGGTGGGAAAAAGGGTACAAATCACTTAAAAAGCTGAACAAATAAAATATACCCAAGCATTCTTTTTTATATCACCAATCAAGCACAATATATAGTCAACTCTTAATTATATTGAAACGTTTACAAAAGCATTTAAAAAAAAGTCAAAATATTATCTAATAGATAGTATTTAGATGATATATATATATATATATATATATATATATATATATATATATATATATATGTATTAATTAAACAACCTGGTGTTTGTTGTTATTGATAAAGTGTAACAAAGGAAGAAATAAGCTTTAACTTGTATTTATTATATAGGATTTTTTTTTAAGTTTGATTTTAGTATTTTTCTTTTTATGTAAGTGCTATAACTATGTCTAGTTCTCAATCACTTGATTGAATTTTACTAAGTAAACTAACGTTACAAAGTACAATACAATACAAGTGTTCTTTGAACTTGTAAACTGTTAGTAACTTATTGAGTATTGTTTGGACTCGTAATCACTCTTGACCAATCCCTTAAATACTTTTTATGAAGCAATATCATGTTTAACCAAATATTCTTTCCCAATCCACTCATTACTCCATCATGTATTATTTCTCAAGCCACTATTCATTCAAAGCAAGTATTCTTTTAGCTCCTAAGCAACCTGACTGACCCCTTTCAAGTATTCTTTTTCACAACCATTTTTTCTCAAACAAGTATTATTTCACAAGTCACTACTAGCCTAAACTATTATTCTTTGAATAACACTAACACTTGGCTAAAATGTAGAGGTTGAGTGTATTTTTTTAGCTCAAGTCATGCTTTAGCTTGCCAGATGATGATGATCGTTTGTTGACGTATGAGAGGTTGAAGCATTCCTCCTTCTATCTTGTTGAATGGTGTTTTCTTAAGCTTTTGTTGGCTCATAATTTGGATAACATATTTTCACTATGCATGTGGTCTCTTTTAGTTTCTTCTTTTTATTTTTCTTTTTCTTCTTCTTGAATTGCTTTATATAGACTCTGAAGAAAGTAATCATTGAAAATTCATTTCTGGTTGTTAAGTAGTTTTAGCTCTTTTGAATGTCTTTCCTTTTTGTACGATGAACTTGATAGTAATCGATGTTTTTAATGCACTCCATGCAACAATATGTACTCTTTTCTCCTTCTATGTAACATCCCTATAATTAGATGCACTTATCTTCATGATTTAGCTAAAAATACAAAGTTGTACAAAGTTGATGGTTCTTCTAGTATTGACAAAGCTTGCTTTAAAGATTTGGTGAAGAAAGACAACTTTTATCTCTTTGCTAAAGAGATCCTCTTATGTATTTTGTCCTTTGTCCTTTGTCGTATGGAGATAATAGACATTTCATGTATATATATTTTCGTCATAAAGAGTAAGCATATATATATATATATATATATACACACACACACACACACGTTAGAACCAAAGCATAAAAAAATTAAAAAAGGATTTAAAATAAAAAATAAAGGAAAAAACTTCAATTTTGGGACTCTACCGAAGCCTATATATATATATATATATATACACACACACACACATTAGAACCAAAGCATAAAAAAATTAAAAAAGGATTTAAAATAAAAAATAAAGGAAAAAACTTCAATTTTGGGACTCTACCGAAGCCTATTCCTTTCTGTTTTTGTATGGAACTGGGTTGCCTCAAGAGTCTCCAATCCTCCGTCTCTTCTTCATAGAGCTCCCTTTGAACTGCTACTTAGCGATGCTCTTGGAGGGTGAGTACCTATAGGCACTCTAACGATCAAGTTAGTAATACTCCTAGTTTAAGGGTGAGTAAAAGATGAATGCAAATTCAATGTCCTGTTACCTTGGACATTGAACCCTTTTTTTATATTACTTGAGTCTAATCATGACTTCATTACTTTTGTAACAATTTTTATTCTCTTCGTAAATACCAATAAACCCCATGAATGCCCTATCGTAACTATAATTGCTGTTACCTTCCCTTATGCTGCCAATATACTTGAACACACTCTTACAGTCCTATATCCCATTTGCGATTTTTTTTTAAAATATTTTTTCCTCTTTGTGCCTATATAACAAACTTGGACAAAAACAAAATAACTAAAACCAACAAACATAATCCATATACAACGATATATAGATGACAATTTTTAATCAAAGCACTTTAAATAATGTACAAATAAATGTTTCACATAATTATTACACATTGTTGTACATTTCTACTATATATTTGGCATAAGCTTTCCTTTCATAGTCTATTAACTTCTCGTGCATTTGTGTGGGATTATTGAATCTCTGCACAAAAGAAAATAATTTCAATTAGTACATAAAAAGACAGTTTCAAAGTATTTGACTCAACTAAATTATTACCATTTCCCAATCACTTTTAATACGAGTATGAACAATGGTTGTTATCCATTGCATAACATAGTAATCACACTCATATGAGTCAGTTTGCTTATGACACTACAATATATATACACAATTATAAATAGTTAAGGAAGAAAAAGGAACCAAACAATTACAATTGGATTAGAATAGCAAACCTATAGGGACAATCATTGAAGCTTTTTAGCTGTAGCAATTGATCTCTCTGACAACATGCTATGTCCAAATGTAATAAGATATGATACACTTATATAAGAAAGAAAGTTCTTAAGATTAAGGTTCTTACCAATTCAATAGTTGTTTGAGATTCTTAGGAGGAGACTTGTGCAAAGAGAAAAAACATACAACAATGTTATCTTTAAGGAAAACTACAAGTATGTTGCCAATGACGTTTGAATTGAAAATATAGTCATTGTTAAGCCTTAAAATCATAGATTATGATTAAAATACAAGAAACTACACTTATTGATACACACACACACACACACATACACACACACACACACCCATATATATAAGGGACTAAAGATATTTGCTTCCCCTGTGCAAAAAAATTGGTGGTGTATGCTTGGGTTTCAGCCAACTTTTTGCCTTAATGAATAAGTTGGGGTTCATGTTTGATGTATGTTTGTGGTTGATACTTAAATTACCAAATTAATTCATTTCATTTGTAGTTAAACCAAGTTGAAGATTTCTATATTCTTGATTGAACTGAGGGAATTGCTAATCAATATTTTTCCATTGCTTTAAACCAGTTGGATAACGAAGCAGACTCTCATATGCATGCCATATAAGGTTTTTAACATCTTTTGGGTTCACAAACAAATGCTTAAGTTTGGGTATGATGGAAGGTACCAAACTACTTTCAAAGTGGGACCATCCTTTTTTATCTCTTAACTACCTTCGTTGTTGTGTTTTTGCTTGTAATATAATAAACCACACTTCAAACATTTTTTTCAAGTATTGGAATCTTTTCCTGTATAATATACAATTATTAGGACATGCATGTATCCTTTTATACTCCATACCCATCGGATAAAGAATATTTTGGTCTCATAATTACAAGTAGGTAGTGTATTTTTATCTGAAAGCATTTCATTCAACAAAACGATCAATTATGTGAAACTCTTATCGATCCCCTCATTGGTTCCCTTCAAATTCACCAGTCTTAACATCGTTGACAATAGTGTGAACTTAGTTGAACCAACATACAATAGAGTCTCCGCATTAGTAGACATTGTCTCATACACATTGATATGAATCGCATCATGGCCCAAATGGAGAAGGACTACTATACCAATTTTCTACAATTTCTTTTATTTAAATAAGGGCCATATGCTTTGTAAAATTTGTTGACCAAATTGTGTCTTCGCTTAACCAATTAATGGGCTTTAGTTTTTCTTTCTTTTCAAGTTGTAATAAGGGTCCATTTGCCAACTTAAGAACCAGCCTTTGGAAGACCAAAAGGACCTTTGTTGAATGGTTGTGGATGACTTTTGGTTGTCTTAATTTTAGTTACAATGAGCCCTTAAGTAGTGGATCATTATTAGCTTTAAGAGGCTTGTAATTGAAATTTATGTGTCTTTTGTAATTCTGATGGTTAAAGGTCCTATATAAGCTGAACCATTTTTATGAATGAAAGCAAGTTGAATTTTATTCAGAAAATATTGGAGTTTTATCTCTTCTATCTAAGTGAGAGTGATTCTCCTAAGTTCTTGAGTGATTCAAGAATCCCTGAGTTTTGTAAAAGGTCCTTTATCCCTTTGTGTGTTTAAACTCTTAGGCTTATCTTCCATTCTTGGAAGTGTGGCATCTATCAATTTTCGCTCCATCTTCTTATCTATTTCCATTTTCTCGTTTTAAATAATTTCTCAAATTTCTTGCTTATTAGCATTCCAAAGTAGATAGATCCATAAAATGAATCCACCCCTCTTGATTCACAACATTTGTATTCAGAGCCTGGCTTTGGGTTTAGAATAGCAATGGAAGTTTATTATACAAGGTGTTTAATCGAAGGCCACCCATGTTTAGTTGCATACGATTACGGAAGCGGCAACTATGTTGTGGTCCAAAAATTGGTGGAGAAACTCTAGTTACCAACAAGCTTTCATCCGAATCAAGCATGGATCAAATTTAGTACAGGGCAATGTGTGAAATAAGTATTATATGATATCGCTCCCATGGAATCTTGTCATCTTCTTCTGGGATGGTCATGGCTTCATTTTAAAACACTCAATCTTGATGAACAGTCGCTTTATTCTCAAAAAAGGAGGGTATGATATGAATCGCATCATGGCCCAAATGGAGAATGACTAATATACCAATTTTCTAAATTTTCTTTTATTTAAATAAGGGCCATATGCTTTGTAAAATTTGCTGACCAAATTGTATCTTGGCTTAACCAATTAATGAGCTTTAGTTTTGCTTTCTTTTCAAGTTGTAATAAGGGCCCATTTGCCAACTTAAGAACCAGCCTTTGGAAGACCAAAAGGACCTTTGCTGAATGGTTGTGGATGACTTTCGGTTGTCTTAATTTCAGTTACAATAAGCCATTAAGTAGTGGATAGTTATTAGCTTTAAATGGGTTGTAATTTGATGAAGGCGTGACCACCTCCTTAGAAGCTCCCTCAAGAAGGATTACTAGAAGCATGTCTAGAGGGGAGTCTTCTATTCCATCACCTTTATCTTTGTTTTGCATTACTTTAGTTTGAATTCCCTAAGTTGGTTTCTAGTTGACTTATTTTGGTTGACTTATTAACTTTGATCCAAAGTTGACCTTTGACCAAGATTAGATTAACTTAAACCAACATGCTAATCCTTGTTTGTCTTGTTTTGTAGGTAATTAAGAGAAAGTAGAGCATGGCTAGGTGGCACTTGGTGATTGGAGCACTTGGTGATTGGAGCACTTGGATGAAGTGGAAGAGAGAGGAAAGCAAAAAGCAAAAAGCAAAAGCAAAAGTAGACATGTACCTTGTCTCCTTTTGCCTTTGTGGTTTATGCCTTAGAAGGTCACTTGGTCTCCTTCCTCTTTTGGCCTAGAATCCTCATGGGAATGCCTCCACCAATCATCTCCCTTCACTTGGCCAAGACTCACTCTCACATTAGGTTTAGGGTTTGCTAGTTAATCCTTTTTCATGTTTTTGTATTTGCTAAAGGACCCTTATGAACTCCTATTTAAAGGGTGCTCCTTGTCTTGTAAAAGGGGTGATCATTTTGTTATAAACTTTGTGCATTCAACCACCAATTTTCGTGAGCTCTCCTTCCGAGAAGTGAACTCACCTTTGCCTTATCTTGCTTGCAAGTGGCGGCACCATCACTCATCTCTAGAATTTGGTTGGCTTAGATCCCCCCCTATGAGTGGCGTGTTTCTTCCATTCTTCTTCTTCTATGCTTTCCATTTTTATTGTTTCTTCTTTCATTTTGCCCTTTAAGTGTTGTTATTGCCATGTGTGTTTAAGCTTGAATCCAACTCTCTTCTTCCTTTCATGAGCTTGAGAAATGAACATTCACATCTAGATAGCATGCTATCTTAATTTCAGTTACAATAAGCCATTAAGTAGTGGATAATTATTAGCTTTAAATGGGTTGTAATTGAAATTTATGTGTCTTTTGTAATTCTGATGGTTAAAGGTCCTATATAAGCCGAACCATTTTTATGAATGAAAGCAAGTTGATTTTTGTTCAGAAATTATCTTTTCTATCTAATAGTGAGAGTGATTCTCCTAGTTCTTGAGTGATTCAAGAACCTTTGGCTGTATCAAATGACTTTTCCATCCTTTGTGTGTTGCCTCCTTCGGAAAGAGTGATTCTTTCCTTCCACTTTTATATTCACCTCTTATTTCTTTCTTCTTCACACAATTTTCAGAAAGAAAACCCAACTCTTCCAAAAATTATCATGTGGTCATACAAGGTTCTAACCTTAAAGATCTTAAGTAAACCTTTGTGCAAATGGGGTTCACATCATATGCTTGGGCAAAAGCTTCTACACCAATATTGTGAATCATATCCTCTAATCGGTCTTCTTCCAATTGATCTTCCATGGTAGAATCAACAACATGTTCAATTCGGGAGACATTTGGGAAACCTATTAATTCATCGTGTAATGTCGAAGTTGTATAACTTCAAATAAAACCATCACTTATAAGGTGTTCCTTAATTTTGGTTTAATTCAACTTTCTCCCATTCAAATAGATGACACAAGGATATCTAAACTTGATTAAATCACCACTTCTACCCTCATTAAGTTGCGCAAATTATATAAATTCTTTTACTCCTCTCTCATATTAAGAATTGTTGCATGGTGAAATCCAATCTCAATCTATACTTCCATACATATTAAGCTTTGTCCATGGTTTGTGTTAGAGGTTAACAAGTCTTTTGATTTGCTTAGGTGTGATTTAGGTTCACACTTATGTGGTAAAGTTGATTGTGTAATAAAGGAATGGTTTTATGACTTGATGAATGGATTACTTTTATGTTAAATACTTTTGTATGTTGAAGGGAGTTAATGTGTATTAATTTGATTAATAAAGATGAATTTTATTCTTGTTTTAAGATAATGTGTATGTTCACTGGTTTGTACGTTATAAATAGTTACTGTTAAACTTTTGTTTTACGCATATGTGAGGTATGATTATATGAATGATGTGTTGTGTGTCTTAGCAAAAGTGAGCTTTGTGAGAACAACCCTTTGAGGAAAATGGTACTATGTGGACTTTGTGAGAATATCCTTGTGAGGGAAATGGTACCTTGTGGACTTTGTAAGTCTCTATATGAGCATGAGTGGACTCTACTAGTCCTTACACTAGCATGAGTGGGCTATATAAGTCTGTGTGTGAGCATGAGTTTTACTTTTGTAAGTGAATGATTGGTAAGCTCTGTATGAGTGACACAATTAACACTAGCCTAAAAAGTGCTTACTACGTCACCCAGTTAATATTTGCTCAAGGGAAAACCAACGTCAAAAATGACTGGTGGCATTTTTGTAAATAAAGTGAAAAATTTAATGTTTGTCCTGTACATCCCCGACATCACATAACGTCGATCTTTTGGAACCCTGACATCACTCAACGTCGGTCGTTCTGTGCCCCCAACATCACTCAATGTCGACTACTCTACTTATTCAACATCACTCAACATGGTGTGGGCGCAAACCTGACGGCCCCCTTCGTTTTATAATAGCGCTGCAATGCGATCAACCATTGTTCCTCTTCTTTGCGAACTTGCTCCTTAATTCCGCCGACGACCGCGACCTCTGTAGGTGAGTTTTCGACCATGAAACTTGTTGAGTTTTCATTTGTGCATTAATTTAAGCATTTTGAACTGATTGGATTTTATTTTGGGATAATAATGTTTTTGGTCCCTAAATTATTAAGCGATTTTGGATTTAGTCCCTCTTTTAAAGTTTGTTCTAACTAGATCTATGTGCTTTCAAAACTCATGGAATTAGTCCTTAATAATTAACGCCATTAATATTTTTCTTAATGTGTCCAACAATATTTTACGTCAACAATTATATTTAAACACGTCAACAATTCTATTTCCAACTAATCTTCTTCTCCCTTTTAGGCTAGGTTTCTCTCCCAATCTCAATATCTCTTATGCCCAACCCTCATTCCTCCTTTGATTTACATATATTGTCTGACCTAACCTAAGCTATCTTTTTAGCCTCAGAACCCCATCCCTAGAGAATTTCATTTGTATTTTTGTGAGTTCATTACACACACTCTTTAAAACTTTAAAGAAAGATAGAAAGTATAGCGATATAGCAAAGATTGCCAATTTTATGAGACATACCGGACCAACAAAAGACAACAATTTAATTTTCCAATTAGACAACTTGTTTTTAACTTTAGCAACCATAGGTTGCTAGAACGATTTTCCCCTTTGAATTCCCATATTGGTAACCTTAGGTACTCAAAAGGTATTTTCATGTACTTGTAATTTAGGATTTTGATTTGTTTTTTTTTTTTTTTATATTAAAGTTGTGTTCAATCTCATTCCCCCAATCTTAGTTTTAGGGAAATTTAACTGGAGTCCTAATACCAACTCAAAACTTCTTAACATAGTTTTCATACCCCATAAATTTTCTATACTTGCATCACTCATAAAAAGAGTGTCATCTACAAATTGTAGTAACCCAACTTCAGTTTCTTTATTGCCCACTCTGACCCCACAATATAGGTTTTTCTTAGTCACTTTTCTAAACAACCATGTAAAGCCTTTTGCTACTAGTAGGAATAAGAATGGTGCCATAGCATCCCTCTGTCTTAGTCCCTTTGTTGGGAAAAACTCTTTAGTAGGGCTCCCATTAACTAGGACATACATAGAAGATGAATCTACACACTCTTTGATCTATCCATCCATATTCTACCCATGATGTAGTATTAAAAGTCCCAAATAATCGAATTGTATGCTTTTTCATAGTGTGCGTTGACTATCAACATTCTCTTCCTTCTGAGCCTACATTCTTCCACAATCTCATTGTTATCCAAGAGTCCTCTTCCTTTAATAAATGTTGAGCGGGAGGAACCAATGATCTTTGGAACCACACTTTTTACTCTCTTTGCAAGGATCTTTGATATTATCTTATATATGCAACCAACTAGAGATATAGGCCTATAATCATCCAAGCCTAATGGATTTTTGGTTTTTTGGTACAAGTTTTATGAATGAGGCATTACATCCCTTTGGTATTATCCCTACTCTTTGGAACCATTTAATAGCTTGGCATACATGACTCTTCATAATATCCCAATTACTTTTTATGAAATGGAAATTAAGTCCATCTGATCCCAGAATCTTTGTCCCCCACATTGATTTATAGCTTCCTCTATTTCTTGCTTTTCTATTTCTTTTACCAAAACCATGTTATCTTCTTCACTTATGGTTGGAAAGTCAACATCTTGAAGGTTAAGGCTAAATTTTTTAAAAATAAGGCCGCACTTCCTATTCTACAATGATTAGGTCCTCACACCATAACTCGTTCACTTCCAACCCTTTTAATTTATTCTTTATCCTCCTTCACCTAATCCTATGATGGAAGTACCTAGAATTTGCATCCCCATGTTCTAGCTAGTTAACCCTGAGTTAACAATGGTTTTTCCTTTTGAAGAAGCATTTTTAGTTCACTTAAGAGTTTTGTATGCCTTAACTTATTATCATCATCCAACTTGTCCAAGTCACACATCTCCTTGATGATAATATATTTATATGTTCCTATTATCCCAGAAACCTCTTTATTCCAGGATTTTAAATCATACTTCAACTTTTTTTAATTTCTCTTTCAGAACAATCATTGGATGCTCATTTCCAATATATGAGTTCCATGATTTACATACAACCTATTTTAGCTTTAGATCAGAAGTCCAAATGTTTAAGGATTTAAAAGGCCTTGCGCAATGATCAGATACTTATCTTCCCAAAATGTATTGTTTATAGTCTGGCCATTGCTTTAACTAATCTGGGGAAATTAATACCCTACCTATTCTACTCTTTGTTGTGCCATTATTCCTATACAAGGTGTACTTACCCCCAATTAATGGCACATCTTGTAGCTCAGCATTTTCAATGAAATTGTTGAACCCTTTCATCTATCTTGTTGAACTTCTAACACCTAAACTTAATCCCCTTGTGTAACATCTCGACTGGATATTACGGATTTAAAATAAAAGAATAAAGAAGTAAATAATTACTCATCATTTAATAATGCATCATTTCCCAAAAATGCGGGAAATTTAAAACTTTTATAAATTCCAATAATAAAACCAAAATCCATAATTATAAAAATGGAATATAGTCTAAAACATCTCATAAGAGTTTACATATGATTTCAAAATCATAAAATAAATCTACTCCCAAGCTATCCCCGCTTCGGCGCTAAGCCTCACCAGGACTACCTGCAACAGCATCATCTGCTCACATGTACCGCATACACGATCATCGCCAAACACAAGCAGATAGGGTGAGCTTAACAGATAAAACATATAAAGAATGCATACACATATACAATAATTTTATATTTATATCATATAGTCACACCAGAAGAATTCCCTCATTGGATTTCATATCACATGGCCACAACCATGTTATTTGTGTTCTACATCTTCTAGTGATTACCTCAACATGACTTGTTGTCGTACCTATCGGCCACAACCGATAGAGCACGTGCGAGAAACCATTGCTACGAATCACACACCGTAACGCCAGGTGGAGTTCCCAAATACAAACATAGTTCGCAACGTCCCAAGACTACCAAACTCGTTAGTCAACTACTGAGGAGGGCAATCTATCTGGACCCATCCGTACCGACCACAACCAGCACATTCACACCGGCAACACTCGCCAACCCGAGCTCAACTCAAGGGTTCCTCATGTTCATCTGCCATCCCGAGCCACAACTCAAGAGATGCTACTCCGAGCCACAACTCAAGGAATACCACGCGCTTAATCCCCTATCCCGAGCCACAACTCAAGGATACGTTCTGAGCTCAACTCAAGGAACACCAACAATCCCACCTTTGAAGCATCACCAAAAGCCTTGTAGATCACGCCTACAGAACCAGCAACCCAAAGTTGCAGCAGCAAAATCGGCTAGTAGGGGACACGTACTGCCATGCGCTGCCAGCTCCCAGACCGCCTGGTGGGACGCATACCACCAGGCGCCATGCGCCTAAAAAATTCCTAACACTACAGACACCGCCTGACGGTATCTCCCTCACCACCAGGCGCATAAGTTCCAGGTGCCCACTGATGTAGCAGCTATTGCCTAGCGGAAAGCTCTCTGCCGCCAGGCACCACGCTGTTCTAGAGCCCACTGTTTTGTGTCTGACGCCTGGCGGGTCGCTTTCCATCGCTAGGCGCCACACTAGTACCTGTGCAATACTAGTTTTTAGTTCAATTTATGGCACACCTACGCACATGTTGCTCTCGCTTGCCCTCATCCTAGTGTACCCCTAACATCCGCCTTGCGCTTTATAATATTCCCGACCTTATAGCATCTCACTTGTGCATACATCCTCTTAGTTATATGGACAATCCCAAACATTCACACTTACATTCCTCCAAAATAACACCACAACTATATTCCTTTTCTGTATCATTAAACATACTCTATGTTTAACTAAACATCAATTGATCCAACTCATTCAAGCCAACTCTTAACATGACTAATTAAGCTTATGGAAACCTATGCTAACCATTGTGATATTCCACTGCAGCCACAATACCACTTTAATTAATTCTTTCAACAATCACGCCTGAAACCAGTAATATAACCTAAGTCTGTACTATTTTCAGACCACTAATCTTACAATTACCACTCCACACCAAATTCCATTCCTAGTCTAGTTTGTTGTAAACTTTATCATCTTAATCGCCCATCAAGAATCAACAATTCACAATAAATTAATAAATTTTAGAACCAACAGAATTCTAGATTCACAACTATGCCTCGCAACACCTAAAATGACCACTCTTGTTGTCATGGCGCCTGGCGGTACACAACTCACCGCCAAGCGGAGCATAGCTTTCTGGAATTTCCAGAACTCCTTCTTGCACTGTGCGAACTCAATTTCCAAGTCCCCAAGTTGTCCAGAACGCATTCCTTCGTTAACTACCCTATTTCAATTTACCAACCTTCCTCTTATGCTATGGATAATCAAGTTAATCTTAAATCTACATTGGATCCATGCAATTCGCGCATTATTTACCATTTTCACGAAATTCCCAATTTCCCAAACCCTAACCATGTTCATTTGATTTCTTCCAACTTAATTCTCCCAACACATGTGGTTTCATAATGTATGTCGTCAATTCATTCACAAACATTTAGTACATGATTTCTCTCCGATCATAATCAACCCAAAACACGAAACACATCAAAATCGGGACAATTCGACTCGCATCGCCTGGCGAGTGTTCATCACCGCCAGACAGTTCAACCAAAAACCCAGAATCTGGGTTGCAGCAATGTGTCACCTGGCGGCCAGGGAGATGCCGCCAGGCGGTTCCTCTTCAGGAACCCAAAACCAGTGCAAAAATGATGTGTCGCCTAGCGGTGATTCATCACCCGCCAGGCGGTTTCTGGAAAAATTCCAGAAACACGAAAAATCATATGATTAAGCAAAATATGTGCTCTAGAAAATAACGACACGAATGAAAATAACGGAGTACAACTCCCTTAACTTAGATCCTTTTGCTTAAAAACTTGAATGGCTCTAGATTCTCACTAGCTTCCAATAGTCTCCCTTAGTCCTCCTAAAAACTGCCTCAATGATTCACTCAACACACTTTCTTCACTCTGATTTTTCTCTCCTTACGTGCAGTACATTAGAGGCCAAGCAAAACCCTTTTCTCACCTCCAAATTACCTTTTAATTAGATCTTAATGAGGATTAATTATCAAAAACGAAAATTGGTTTTAGAGTTAATGATAATTGTCATTCAAAGCAATTATGGAGTTGTTTTTCAGCCCCTTTGGCTACCTTAACGTGGCTGCTAGGGTTTCTACCCTTTCTCTTCTTTGCTAAAATCCAGTTTAGCAAAAAGAAAGCTTAATTTAGGGTTCACCAAGGTTTGAACCCATAACCATGCCAATTGCCAAATCAATGTATAACCAATTAACCAATTCATGTTTCATGCTAACTAATATAATTCAATGCTTATATTATCCCTCAACATGATCAATCATATATAAAAAGAATAACAATTAAATAATTGACATAATTGGCATACATAGGACTTGAACCCAAGTCCTCTCACACAATTAAGTACTCTTAGTCACTTGAACTAGTACTTTTTCACATCATATAATTTAGAATTTAATGCCATAAAGGCTCCCACTACCCGCATTTATTAATTATTTATTTATTTAATTAATTAAATTTCATGGGTCTTACATTCCCCCCACCTTAAAAATTTTCGTCCTCGAAAAAGAGAACTTACCAGGGAATAGGTGAGGATAAGACCTCCTCATGACATCTTCCATCCCCCACGTCATTTCCTGGGTTGCCTCGTCCCAAAGAACCTTCACAAATCAGATCTCCTTCCCTCTGAGCTGTTTGACTTGAGAATCCAAGATTCTCACTGGTCCAACTCCGATCGTCAGGTCCTCCCGCACCTGCACATCCTCCTCCTCTAGCACATAAGTAGGTTCTGAAATATACTTCCTCAACTGTGATACATGGAAATTTAAAACTATAATTCATCATAGAATAAACTTTAAAACCATAATTATAACCTCCATTACAATTATCAAAGTCTAGTAATATAAAATATTACAATTTATTTAAAACCATAAAACATAAAATTCTAAAAACTCTTTTCTCCCAGACTAGCCTTGCTCTAGCTCTATGCCTCACTAGATCCACCTACAACATCATTTGCTCCCATGTACCGTGTACACGATCATCACCAAACATAAACAAATAGGGTGATCTAACAATTAAACAATCATATATATAAAACATATATATATATATATATATATATATATATATATATATATATATATATATATATATATATATAAACACAC
>Ga0214544_1002964_pt1 | contig 35459 bp, 18 predicted proteins | sample CNSS3metaG_FD_160074 | JGI IMG/M metagenome (GOLD analysis project Ga0214544, IMG submission 160074) | Root nodule microbial communities from cowpea collected in UCLA plant growth center, Los Angeles, California, USA - CNSS3 | ecosystem: Host-associated > Plants > Roots > Nodule | place: USA...
ATATATATATATATATATATATATATATATATATATATATATATATATATATATATATATATATATATATATATATATATATATATATATATATATATATATATATATATATATATATATATATAAATATAAGGTTACTTAATTAATTGTGAATATTTTAATAATTTAAATGATGATGGAGATATGGCCAGGACAGGTATAATGGGGGGATACGTACATCCCCATAACCATCCCCATACCCAATTGAAAAAGTCGGGGATTCCCCATACCCATACCCATACCCAGTCAATGCGGGGATTCTCCGTCAAAACGGGGACGAGTTTGGGCAATACCCACAGGGGCAGGTTTATTTGCCATCTCTAGTGGTATTATAATCAGCACAAGAATGAATGTAAAGGGTTGGATGAAGTAGGAGCAACCGTGCATATTTATAAGAGCCATTATTCCCACAAATTAATCGCTCCGAGGACCAAAACAATACTAGGTGACGAACATAAAGGCAGAAAGCGGCAAGATTGTGGTTCGTATTGGAAAACTCCACTTGGTGTTGTAGATTATTCCCACGTGTGGACTATAGGTGGTGGCCTGTAGTCGGAGGGGCGAGTAGACACTCGTGGCAACAAGGATCGATCAATGTAATCATCAAAGGATGTAGAATTGAGAGGTGTCCAGGGGAAGATGTGAATGTTGGGTTTGCCGGGTGGGGTGTCATTAGAGTTATGGGTTTTAAATTAAGTTATCGTGTATGGTATTTCTTTTTATTTGAGCTCACACTATTTGTGTGTGTTTGACGATGATCATGTAACTCGTTACATGAGAGCAGATGTTATGCAGGTGAGCACGTGGATACTTAGAGCCGAAGTAGGGACAACATGGGAGTTTTTACATGGAAATATTTTTATGGATGATTTTTGTAATCAGTACTATGAATCATTTTATATTTGTAAGAGTTGAACATATTTCTGAATTTTATCTTTTGGTGCTTATATACTAAAGTTTTAATTTTTCCCACGTTTTTGAGAAAGTATTTTATTATTAAATGTTGTTTATTAAAATTTCTATTATTTTAATTCTAAATTAGTAATATTCGGCTAGGATGTTACACCTAGGTTGGGCCAAAGCTTGAAATGGTGACTATGGTGGATGGTGGATTCGCGGAAGCTTGGTGTTGAGAGAAAATGGCTCTCGGTTTTGGTGATTTAATGGTGGAATGAATGTTATTTGTGGAGCTCTAAGAGAGGTTAAGCCAACTCTAGAGAAAGGAGTACTAGAGGGACCTCTTGGAATACTCTAACAAGTGAATAATAGAAGAAGTATGACTCAAAAATAATTTTGGCAACATAACATTATCATTCTCAAAGTGAGAAATACATGGGGGAGAAACCTCTATTTATAGAGTAAGGTGTCTTCAAAATGATCCAAACCCTAAAATGCTAACATGAACCAAAATCCTGAAAATGCTATCTTGGTGAAGGAGAGTTTGACATGTGGCAATCCTCACTCTCACAAAACGAACCACTTATGAGTTGCATGTATAAAGCTACTTTATGAAAAGCCTTTTCAATAGGACAATGACACATGACCACTATCTTTGTAAGAGAACTCTCCATTAGAGGCTTTACCATGTGGCATGTGTGGGACGTTCTCCACCTTAAGCTAGGGTTAACTTAATTAAACATCAAAGGATTGTTTAAGCTAAGCGCATATGATGCTCCCTACTTAAGCAAGATTGTTTTTAAAACCCTACACTACTTGGCTCTTAATACAAGGCCTTCAAAGGAAAACTTACACTGCATAACCCTAAATACAAGGTCTAAAAATTCTTAATCTACTAACGATACTCCATTGTGGCCTAAAATAAAAGAGCTTTGCTTCACCTTGCAAAGATGACGCTATCTCTTCATGAAAGTGTTTGGCCATGCTAGGGGGTATGCCATTAGTAGGTTGGACTTTTTAGACACATAGTTAGTAGTCCAACCTAACACATGAGATTTAATCTTAACTCTACTGGCTATTAGATTCGCGTAGAAGAAGTAGCCAAGAATGAGAGCAGAGGGAGGTTTCTTGTTGCCATAGTTGGTAGTGTTAACTGCCTACGACTAGACCACAAGGGATTTACCTTGTCAAATGGTGAGAATGTAGTTACAAAGGACGAGTTAAGTCAGATGGGGGATGAGATTGTAATCTACCATTGTCATGTGGCAGGTCTAGGAACTTCTAAGTCTACTTAACACACTGGCACCTTCCAGAATTGGATTCATATACCATGCATTTTATATTACCACATGTTCTTTTGTCAATGAAATTTTAAGTTTTAATGGATTTGCATGTAAACATGAATGGCCTGATGCGTGATATAACAACGTTTGTTTCATGATTATCTTACCCTCCTCATGTCCAGCTATGGTCATGATCATCACGGAAGCAGATGTTGGTGTAGATGCTAGTGCACATGGGTGAAAGGATTAGACACTCTTGGAGATCAATAGAAGTCTATGTTTTCTTTAGAATGCTTAAGATTCAACTGAATGTAACCATGGACCGTTTAATCTCATTTTCTCTTGTACGGATGTATGGATAACCTCTTGAACCTATATTTTCATATGGTGTCTTAATGATTAATTATGATGAACCAAATGTATGAAGGTTGATATGAATGGCATTACCTTTGTGAAATTCCTTCTTTTTATTCCTTAAGGTTTTTGGGTGTGAGTAGAATAATCTCTTAAATAGTTGAATATGGAAAAAAATATCTAAGTCACTGGTAGATGACTTAATCAATTAGACGCTTTACAGATAATAAACAACCCATTAGACGATCTCAAGCTCACCGGACGATACTCGACATTAGATGAGCTAGAGCATTAAACAATGTTTCAAGACGACTCTTAACCCACTAGATGACCCTTGCGGTAGACGACTTCTTGGTTTACAACTCCTTCCCCATACGACTATTGGCTAAACACCATTAGATGACCCTGCTATAAAGTATCAGACGACTAATGGTTTTCGAAGAAAAATTTCCTACTCTTATTTAACACCTGGAGTTAGTATGTTACATTACCTAGACGATCTTTATCTACTAAAACTAAACATTCATGATGTAAAAATATTAAGATAAAATTGTTACATCATATCATCTCTGTTTCTGTGAAAATTAAACATTCACAACGCAAAAATATTAAGATAAAATTGTTACACCATATCATCTCATGTCATGACTAGATTGCCTAACTTTAATACATTATATAAAGTCGAATGCTAGTTATGACAAAAATTGCTAATCTTTGATTTTGTGACAATTCATGATTAAAGTCAATGCAAAAATTGTTTCATATTTGTAGCGAATATGCATTTAATAATAACTCATGGCAATATGAATTAAAAGAAAGCTAGCAATACAATTTTTAACACTCTTTAAAAATGTATTTTTATTATTTAATTAAATTTATTGAAAATAACAAAATTTTATGAGCCTCACTTATTATTTATTTGTACTCGCGATTCTGTAATTTCAAATAAATTTTAACTAGTATTTAAAACATGTTTAGGCACCCTTTATGAATTAAATGAGATTTTCTTTGTCAACAAGAAGACAATAATAGTTCATATAATTTACTTGCGACAACCAAGAAAAAAAATTTCTTCTATTACATCCATTGGTATGTTATTTTTCTTGTTTCTTGTTAGGTAAATAGTCTGTTTAGTACAAAAAGTATTTTCATATTTCATTTTTAGTACAATAAAAGAAACAACAACTTCCATCCTATCAATTTGACTTGAATTCTTTTAATGATTAATAAAAGTAAAGCACGTATTTAGTTTTTAGTAAGTATAATGTGTGTTTATCAAAAGAAAAATTAACTTCTACATCCAATTAACTTTTAAAGAATCACTAAAGTTTTACATTTGAAAAAAGAAGCAAAGAGTATTTCTTCTTTCAAGGTTAATTATATTTTAACCTTAATTTTTCTCTTTAATAAACATATTTAACAATCACATTAGACTACACAGGTGTTCAATTATCTCAACTATTTACGGAGTTTAAATAAAATTAACGAAATTAAATTTTTTTAACTAAGCTTGATATGCCGAATCGACTATTTATCCTTTCCTTTTTATCCTTGTGGTATTTTTGGCCAAGATTTTTACCAAAAACAGTTTATTTGTATTTTAGTCTCCCACAAGGGTTTAAAATTCTATTATAGTTATTATTGTTACCATCATGACCATAATCTTAGATTAATGGTCTTCAATAATAAACTGGAACCATGAACATGAAGGTATCACATCACAATTTGTTTTACAACAATGGGAAGGTGTGTATGTAAACAATCACAAGCTCTTTTGCCTTTTTCTCTAAATCAAGAGATAGCAAGCCAACTTCCATCTCCTTTTCATCTACTCTACTGTTGAATGTAGCTCTTCTATGCTTCAATTCAACAAGTCCTGGCAAATGAACAATGTTTGAACACCTAAAGCAAGCAAATTAATAACGTAACTTATGCATTGTAATTTGGCATTTAATGCATATTGATAGCATTTTGGTAGTGTGTTGTCTTAAATCAGCAAGTCAGCATGATCAAAGGCTATACCTGTATATACGTGCTAAAGACACACTTTACCGTAGTAAAGAAAGCTTCGAAGAATTCTTCCCTTCGGTCCTTTAGTCACCAATACCAGGGATTGGATAGAAGTAAAATCCTGTATTAGTTTCTCTGGTGGTATAATATAAGGCTTCAACACCAAGCACACTGGAAAATCTTTTTGTATTCTTCTTGCTCATGAAGTTCTCAACAAAATCATATCCTCTGAACCTATCGCAGTATTCTAGGATGTGATATATATCATTGTGGTATTCTAAAATTCCAGCTTTGTGATCCAGCAGAAGTGTAGCAACATTTCTTCATTTAGCACCATGCATCAGTTGATGGAGTCAAGTCCACCCGTATTTCAAGTCTTCTTCAGTTAGCATCATAGCTATTTTCAAAATGACTGCATCAGTTGATCGTGAAGTGCGTACCTCTATATTTCCCTTCCTCACCTTTTGCTAAAAATGAAAGAATCAATTTCTTTCCACAATCAGACTCCACCCTGGCTCTTTCTTGAGTTTCTCTTCTTTCATTGTCTTCCTCAGTCTCAAAACTTCCTGCCATTGTCCAGCCTCTGCATATATATTAGACAAAGCAACATGAACACCATGATTTTGTGGTTCCAGAGCAAGAATTTCATTCACCACTCTTACAGCAACCTCAGTATTCCCACTACTCTTGCTAGCTGCCAATAAAGCTCCCAAAATAACCACATCAGCCTTCCACGGCATTCCCTTCACCAGCTCCTCTGCCTCCAGCAACCTTCCCCCTCTTCCTAGAAGATCAACCAAGCATCCATAATGTTCAATCTTCGGATCAATTCCATACACCAACTTCATCGAACGAAAAATCTCACGACCAACATCAATCAAGCCAGCATGACAACAAGCCGACAAAACTCCAACAAAGGTGACACCATTAGGACAAACAATCTGTTCCCTCTTCATCTTCTCAAACAAACCAAGAGCATCTTCCGCATGTCCATGAGCACCCAACCCACAGATCATAGCATTCCATGTAACAACATTCCTCTCTGGCATTTCATCAAACAACCTCCTAGCCTTTGCAATCTCCCCATTCTTGGCATACATGTAAACCAACGCCGTCCCAAGAATCACCCCCTCTCCTAGTCCAACCCCTTTCACCCTCACAAAGCCATGAATCCTTTCTCCAAACTCAAGATAACCCGACCGGGCACACGCAGACAGTACCGAAGCTAGGATGGCACCACCGGGCTCAAAGCCCGCCCCAACCATCTCACTAAAAAGCTGCAAAGCCTCGTTGGAGCGGAAATTTTGAGCGTACCCACAAATCATAGTGGTCCAAAGACTCGGACTTCTTTCGGTCATTTCATCAAACAATAAACGAGCATCGATCCAATTGCCCGAAACCGAATAACACCGGACCAAAGCGTTAGCCACGTGCAAATCAGAAGCCAACCCGAACTTCATGACGTGAACGTGGAGCTGTTTGCAGGCTGGGAGGTTGCGCAATTGGGAGCATGCTTTGAGGAGGAAGGGGAAGGTGTGTTTACCGGGAAGGACGCGGTTGCGGCGCATGGCGAGGTAGAGAGAGAGCGCGTGGAGCGCCTGGGGCTGGGCGCGGATGAGGGTATTCCACATAAAGGAGTTGGGGTGGGGTGTGGACTGGAAGATTCTGGAAGCGTGGGAAAGGTCGGCGAAGGGGGAGAGGGCGCAGGAGAAGAGCAAGCGGCTGACAGCATAGGCATCAGCGGTGACGACGGCGGAAACAATCATCTGGGCGTGAAGCTGCTTCAGCTGGTCCATGGTGGTGCATTTGTCCGCGAGGACTGCCAGAGTGGAGAGGATTCTATGCAGTAATGATGGAGAACAGGGTTGCAGTTTTGGCGCTAACATTTGAATACGACACTATAGTAACCCTGTTCAATTCTTAGCAGCTCGGTTAGTCGTGCATGACGAAGAACGGGAGTATTTTATTGTTTTTCGTAGATACGGTACATATTTTCGTCTCACTTTATTTATTTTAGTTTTTATTTTTGTTTTGTGGTTAATTTAGTCTTTATTTATGTAAATTTTAATCAATTAAGTTCTTTTAGTAACAAGGTGTTAAAAATATTTTATAACACAATGGACAACTTAACACTATTTGGGAGTTGAAAAATATTTTGACGTTACCCGTTATATTTGTATATACTCTTAATGTTTAGTAGATCTTCAAATCCAAATTGGAGATAAATATTGATTTAAGGTTTGAAGGAGAACAATTTGTAACCATTAAGAAGATATTGTGCACAATCCACCTTGTGAGTTTGAAGGTGAGGTATGTCTCATCACCATTCATCTTCTTCATCTTGTTGTAATAGTTGAGGGCAGTCAAGTTGTAGTGGTTCTTATGTTCGTGGTTCAAGACGTATGGGTTTAACCCCCATTTGCAAATCTAAAGAGTTTGCGGTGCTCAAAGTGGCATGAACTTCAAGGAATAATGATAGACAATTTTGGGGTTGTCCTAACTATAAGGTTATATTCACATGTGCCTTATAAAAATTCTTTATTCCATATTTGGCTTTGGTATACATTCATAAGACAATTTTGGCCTTGTTACTTTTGAGTTTAATAACAAAGTGATTCCTGTAATGTGGTGTGGTGTAAGCACTTCAAATGGAGTGGTGAAGAATTATTTGATGAAAGGGATATTGTTAAAGCCAAGCAAAGGATGAAGATTTCTAAGTTGGAGGGTTCTGAAGGAAAAGATCCAATTTTTATTAGGATTAGTTTTTGTTATTGGTGTAATGAACAAAGTGATGGTTTCAGTAATGTTACAAAAGTGATGTGTTTAGGTGGGGATGTTCTTAAGGTTGTATCATTTTTCTATGTAATGTTAAGGATGATCACGTTTTGTGTAACCATTCAATGAATGAAGTTATGAATTTTTTTTACTGCAAAATTTGTTCAAAGTGGTTTCTAATTACATTTAAATTTGTTTAATCCAATCCTCATTTTGGCTTAAATTTGTTCAATATAATCCCTATTTTTTTTAAGAAAACTTGTGAATCAAAACTTGTAATCAGAAGTCCATATTTCCATATCACAACACATTTTTTGTGTAATCAGAACCTGTAAACACACAACTAGTACAAACTTCAATACTAATAAAATGAGAAGTACTACATATTACAATGGCAACATTAATAACAAAATTATATTGCAACATAAAAATGTACGTAGTTAACCATATTAATAACTGCATCAAATAAAAGAGTACAAAGTATTGGATCCTAAAGATTGATCACAAAAGAGTTCAAAGTACTGCATCCAAAAGATTGAACAAAAGAGGCCTAAATACATTGAACAAAAAATGTTGTCTCCTAAATATACCTAATTAAAACAAAGAAAGTGATGGTCAAGTTGGTCTCTGAAACTGCAATTTTTACCTCATTCTTGAAGTTGTTTGTCCAAACTACATTGGCACTTCCTATGGTTGTTGTGTAGGCTGTGTTGGTTGTGAGGACTGCTAACTTGATGGGGTGGTTATGTTGGTTTGAGGATTGCTGATTTGGTTATTAAGGATGTAGTGGGCAATTACTTTTGTTATGAGCCACTTCATAATATACCTTGCATCTTTTACAGTGATCAACTTTCCTCAATTCTGTATCATTCTTCTTTAACTCCCACTATTCCAATCTCCTCTTTTTCCTTTGGCCTCCCAGGTAATCTCTTTTTAAGAGGGGGTTGGACGTCATTATAGGTAGTCATGTCCAACAGTAGTTGGCCACTAACTGGATAAATGATGAAGTGATATGTTTCTTCATAAGTGGATAGTCTAAACCAATATGGTATGTAGTCCTCTACATTCAAATTTAAGAACTTCATCACAATAATTGCATGGTAGCAAGGTATGCCAGTGAGCAGCCATTTCCTGTAGGTGCATTCTTGTGTGTCGATGTTGACTTTGTACTTGTCCACAATAATGGAAATGCACCTTACTTCAAAAACATTTTCTCCTAACCAATTGTGAAAGTGTGAAATGTTATGAATAAGGGTGAAAATAAATATGTGTGACAAAAAGACTATGTAGGTACCTCGATATCTAGTTCTTTGTTAAATTTGATTCTCCTTGAAGTCTATTTTAATCTTGGCCCAAATTGAATCTTCTAAAGATTTGACTTTCTTTCGATTTGTGGCCCGCCTTTTCATTAAATAAAGTCTGATGTCCTCTAGCATTATTATGATTCATTTACTCCTTGTATCAATGATGACATTGTTGAAAGCTTCACTCATGTTGTCCACTAGCTGTCACATATAGCTTGATTTGTAAACCTAGATCTGGACCAAAATTTGTTTCGATGCTCAATAAGGTTGGTCTAAAAATAATGAAGAACAAATTTTTCAGCTTTAAGGGTAAAAAACAAACCTTGGGGGAATGGCTATCAAATATTTGTAAGCCTCAACATTCACTTCTTTTATATTTCTCATTTCTCTTTCACAAGCTTGGGATATGTGCTTGCAGTAGCCCACCACATTAAATTCTTCAATTGCCACGAAATATTTTTCCGAAATTGAAGTACAAATGGCACATGTAGAATCTTTGTTCTGCCCTGGGTAAAAGTTCATGTATAGCAGGCATAAGTCCTTGTGGATTACAAAAAGCACTCATTTAAGTCAATTAAGAAACTTTACAAAAGAAATTAATATAAATAGAAGGTACCAAATACCTTTTGTTGGTGTGACATAAATGTCATGGACTAGCATACTTCAACACCCTCAAGTCTTGAATTAATAGCTCTAGAAATCACATCCATGTATCTTTGTTCCCAACTTCAACAATTGCATAGCATAGTGGCAACATTTGGTCATTACCATCTCGACCAACAACAATTAACACCTTACCCCCAAACCTTCCTTTCAAAAAGCATCCATCCAACCCAACAATTGGTCTACATGACACAAAATTGTCTTTGAACGCTTTAAAACAAGTATAAAGTCTCTTAAATGTTGCTTCTCCCTCCACGTCTTCCACTTCAATTTTACTCTGGATCCCATATTAGATTTCAACAATTCATTGGCATAATCATATTTTCTTTTAAACTGCTCTTTAAATGAACCTTTGGACTTCCTCTACTGCCCTTGCTCTTGCCCTACGAGCCATAGACATTGAAACTCTTGTATTCCATTTCCTAACAACCTTGTTACATATATAATTTATCTTCAAACTAGGATTTTCTCTTAAGTCCCTCTCTAAGTTGTAATATGTGAGTTGTATTGTACACTTCTACGACGAGAATTTTATTTGATTACTCGTTGTAATTGAGAGTTCTTGATTTTAGGAGACATTGAGAAGGAAATGTCGAGAGGTTGATACTTGGTGTACCTAGAGAGGTTTGTACTCGTATACTTGGAGAGGTTGAAACTTATGTAACCTAATCATTACTAATCAAAAGTGTTTATTAGTGGAATTTTTTAAGCATGTTGGTTAAAAGTCTAGACATAGCCTCGAATGGAGGTGAACTAGTATATATTTGTTGTGTACATTTCCTATATCCCTACACTTTTAAATTAATCAGGTGACTCACTTGCGGTTGTGTATTTATGCATGTAGTTTTTGAATTTGTTTTCAAGCTCTATTCAACCCCTCCCCACCCTTTTAGATCCACATCACATTACTCCATCATGATAAACAATGGATATATCATAACTTGAGATATCTTTGTCTTTATTATTGTACTTGAAATTTGTATGTTGTGTTTCATCTTTAACTATAATATATTAGACAATATATATATATATATATATATATATTTTGAGAAGGTAAAGACAAGTATAATTTGATTAGACAAAAGTCTAACTTTTTAAGACTTATAAAAAATGATTAAAGTTTTAATGATAACAAATAATTTTATGTGTGTAATAAAGTTACTATGTGTGTATAAAATACAAAAATATATAAGATTCAATGATCAGACATAGACAAAATCTAAAGATAGTCATAGTTTAAAAATGGACTAGACAAACAAAGTTTAGAGTATGATCCAACACATTGTAGAATTTTGATTAATTGTTGCTAACAACAAACTAGGTTTATATTAAAATGTGGTCAAACAAATCAAAAGGGTTTGGTCACTAGAGAGTGTTCGTGAAGATGGAAAAAATAAGATCATAAAAGACAAGGTGTCTAAGTAGGGTATTGCTTAAGTCTTCTAGTCAAGGTATTGTATGCCCAATGCATTGTTCAAGTCATCTAACTAGTACATTGTTGGATTTATCTAACGCGCTTCACTAGATTCATCTACTTAGTGCTTTGCCAAACTCATATGATGACATTGTCTAATAAATGTATCATTTTATGAACTCATCTATCTCAATCATCTAATGATATCATCTATTGCACTCATTTAATGAGCTTGTCTACTAAAGACTCATCTCGTGGTATCGTTTGATGATTTTTTGGGAGGACCTTGTCTACACCTATTATCTAATGCATTGAAGGTGCGATCGTATGTTGAGTTAGGCTTTCTGCAAATGAAAGTTGATGCTTTGGTTATTATTTAGAGTGATATTTAAGAGACTTTTTAATATAGAAAAATGTTGTTATTTACATTAAATATTCAATGAATAGAATTGAATTTAATCTCATGGATTTTTGTGAAATTTGCCAACTTGGAGACAAGCAACACGAGTTGAGCGTTGCCACATTTGTAGTTGAAGATAGTTACTATGCAATCACCAATGAAAAGCATGGGCAAGTGTGAGTTAGAGCAACAACTAACCCTATCCGGAACTATTGTAAAAGGAGAGCAACAATGAACACTTCCATCATCACTTCCACCTTTAATCATCTCATCTCCATTGCATCACTTTTACTATTCTTTTTTTATTATGTCTAGTTTTACCTTCCATATGGGAGGCTAAATGTCTTGGATTGATTTTCTTGTAGTTTAGTAGTTGATTCAAATATTGTTTGCAAGTAATGAATTGTTCATTAATTTTATTCAATACAAATTATTATTTTGCTTCAATCTTCATAATTTCTAATTTTTGTTCATAAGACTGTTTTAGAATGTTCGTTTATAATTCAGTCTTGTGTCTTTAGTTAAAATTCTTATAAGTTTTCCGATAACCTTTTGCTTAAGTGAATAAGTAGTACTTTTTGAGTATTCGTTGGAAATTGTGAGGTATAATTAACACTTCATTCTTCGACATTGGAATGAGTGTAGTGAAATAACTTTTCACTTGTATATGTTGGAATTTATGAGAAACTAAAAGAGTTAATTAATGTTAGCTTGGTTAGTTTAGATTTACATATTTGTTTGTTTAACTACAAAGGTAAAAAAGAGAGTAGGATTTCACATGTATACATGTGAAGTCTAAATAGAGTTGTAATTGTAGATGTTGGAACAATTAAGAGTGTAAACAAATTAATTGATGTTTATCTAGTTAACTTGCAATGTCCATAAATTAAATGAATAACAATCTTATGATAACTAATGAAGCTATTGTTTTAGTCTTTCATATTTGTTTGACTATGAGAAAGCTAGAGAATCAACTTGTTTTTGTCATATTTGTTTAAGTCTTTCATTTAGTCTATTGTGTTATAAAACCCACTCCTTTCAATGTTATATGCTTCCAACTTTTTTTTCAAATTAAAATAAATGTGTTCTAAGTGAAGCTCTTAATTAGATTTGTTGGGAGATGACATGGGTTAGCTTAACCTTGTCTATTCTTTATTTTTGTTCATTAATAGTGCAATAGATTAGTGCATTAAATGATTATTGTATTGCATTAGACAAATGACATTTATTTGATTGCATCAACAACAACAATCAATGTGCTTCGTTTGATATGCGATAAAGCACCATGCTAAGTTTTATTATGTCTGATAAGTAAATTTTAATCAATTAAACAATAAGTATTATCCATGACTTAAGCTGACATGAACTCAAAGAATATTCCTAAAGCTTAAGTTTGTGATGTAGGAAATGTCTTCATCTGTTACCAAAAGAATTATTTCAAGTTCAACCTTCATTCAATATATCTTACGATTCGAGCTAAAGCTGAAATATTCGCCACCTTCATTTAACATAAGCACATGGAAACTTAGGCCCAACAATATACCCAAGTATGGTGAGTAGTTTTATCTCTCTTAAAAGTAAAAAAATATGAAATCTTGGGAGATAAGTATTGTCAAATATTAGAGAGATTGCATAAAAGAAAAGAGCAATAAATATTGCATGAAACACATTTAATGCATCTTAATGTCAAAGCTAAAAAAACGATAACAAAAAGAGAAGAAAACATCCAAGTGTTCAAAGCTACTCAATGACTAGAAAAAGGACTTGTAAGATCACTTATATAAAGACACTTTTTAAAGAACAACTCTCATTTTGCATGTGTCAAAATTCTACTAAATTTCTCCTTGTCTTAAAAGTTTTGTAAGAACATTATTTGTGTTAATCCTAATAATCTAGTAAAAAGAGCTTAACCAATGTATGCATTAAAGGTGCTACCCTTTTTGGTAAGTAAAAATTATAATTTTGTTTATCACTTAGACATTGTTTTTGTCTTGAACCAGGAGTGACTTGTTAAAATAATATTTAATTAAGTCAAAAGGGGATAAGGAAAAGAACAATTAAAGTGAGTCAGCTAAGAGTGATTTGGAATCAAAAGAGTACTCGGGTTAAGCTAGGAGTGACTTGTTGAAAGAATACTTAATTAAGCTAAAAAACGATTTGTTGAAAGAATACTTGAATGATATCAACAAAAAAATGGCCAGGTGACGAAGAATACTTGAATGATGTCAACAAAAAAGTGGCCAGGTGACGAAGAATACTTAATCGTATTTTGCAATGTTAGTTAACATAGAAAAACTTGTCTGGTTGGTCAAGAACTAGACATATAATCTATGTAATCATATGAATTAATGTAAAAATACTTTGTATCTTATCTTCTATCAACCTTGATGGCCTTCCTCCTAGTGAATCCATGAAAACGCAAGGTGGAAGCTCCATGGACGGTGTGAGGTTGCATAGAAGCTAAGGGATGGAAGGGAAAGTGTCTCAATTTGATGGTTTGGTGTGGTGTTTAGTGAAGGTTTTCCTAAGAGAGGTGAGGCCAACTTTAAGGAAAGAAGCTAGAGTGATTCTAGAGAGAATTCCACTCTAAGATGAGCTCAAATAAGAGATGTGCACCAAATTTGACATCATTTCATTTCTTAAATTCAAGCTAGAAAATACACGAGCAGAGACCTCTATTTATAGGAGCAAGTTGTTTTAAACCTAAATGAGCAAACCCATAAAAGAGTCATCTTGGAAAACTTGGAGAATAAGCTAGAAATCCTCTCCAATGAGAGGTGGACATGTGACCACTATATGAGAGAATCCTCTCCACTCATGGAATGACACATGACCACTACTTCTAGCAAATCATTTCCATTAGGAGAGTACCACATGGCCTCTACTTCACTCATGTCTTGTTCATCAAATTTCAAGACTACTATTTGACCCTTGGTCAACTCTCTTTTATGCACCCCTTTTTGGTCAACCTTGGGCGTTAACCCAAGTTGACTTAAGTTGACCAATATTCCTAATCTATTTTTGTCCATTATACAAAGTCCAAAATGAATTTGCTATACTACTTGGTCGAGAATGCACAATCCAAATATTATTTAAATATATACAACGAATCTTAGACTAGGTCTTCATAATTTTTAGTCCATGTAAACATCAATTTGAGCCTATTTAGCTTAGTCGAATCTCAATCTTCTTATATCCTTCTTATCATGATTCTTGTAGTGGGTCCTTCGGCTAAAAATTTGTCATCAAACCTCTTATATTGTAGGTCATAACTATTAATCTAACAAAGAAAAGAAGTTAAAAATTGAAATTTTAAAAATATTAAAATTAAGAAATTATAAATTTATAAAAATATAAAATTATGAAAATTATAGGATTATAAAATTAAAAATAATATGTAATAAAAACAAAACAAGGTGATAAATTAAGATTACTTTAACATAAAATTTAAACAATAATGATTTAATTAAAAAAATATAAATTTTTTAAATATTTAATATACTACAAGAGTTTAATAAAGACTTAAGTAAACATTCCCAAGCTTATTATAAACTTAAAACTTAACTAAACCTAAATTTATATAAAAAATATATTTTATTTTTAAAAAAGTAAAGTAACTGTAATAATAGTACATTATAAGCAACACGCAAAATGTGTAATATAATTTGACAATGGCAACATGAACACATCCCTGCGAATATGAACACAACCCTGCACCCATTGGTTAACAAGGTGAAGTTGTCAACAGAAAATGAAGTGGCACGAAACAGGTACCATAGGCACGAATGTGGTCACAACGACCCTTACGTTAGCAACAACCTTAATCCACCCCCAAATATCTACCACACCCATTCTCTTCTCTTCTCATTCTCATTCTCAACGAGTTCACCATTGCGTCTCTCCAATTCAATGGCTTCCACGCCTTTCTCCACTCTCTGCCACTTCCACAAACCCTCCCTCCGCTTCTTAGCGTTGGACAGGTCCACATTTTGCGGCGCGCCGGCAATCTCGTTCCCAAAGGTTCGGAAGAACCGCAAAATGGGAACCTTACCCGTTTGCAGAATTAGTTCTGCTGTCGCCTTCCGAGACCTCGACGCTGACGATTTTCGCCACCCGCTTGATCAACAGGTGCGTCCAATTTATTTCAGGTTTCTTCATCCGTCTTCGACAAATATCTTACTTCTTCTGAGTTAAAATCATCCTACTAACTTTTTCTATGAGTTGTGTAAATAGTTTTCTCTTTTATGATTTTTTGTTTTCTGGGAAGCGCTAATGATTGGTGGTGAGATTTTAATTTTGATGTTCCAGAATACGGTGATACTGAGAGCGATTCCAGGATTAAACGAACTTGGAAAGGCTCTTCTAGGTAACAAACAGATACCTCGTGTTCTAAGTAGCGGTGTTGTGGTTTATTGAGTTCTTGTGATGTTTAATAGCATGTGTAATTTGTTGAGATCTTAGTTGACGAAGAGTATTATGAAATCATAGTATATGAATGAGAAAAATTATGAGTCTTAAGTTCGGTTTTGTAGAATTGGGTTTTGTAGGTTTGCGTTTCACTAAAACTCCATATTTTAAGACTGCTCTAATTAGTAGTTCTGGTCAATTCTAACTTCTTTTTTTGCACCCCACTTTTTTAGTGGACGATGGAGATTTATCGAGCAATGGTACCTGTGAAAAATTATATTAACGTAAAGATTCTTATGTAATCCTCGTTTACTCAACTTGGGTGTTCTAAGTATAAAGTGGTTGGAAAGTCACGTTGAGTAGTGATATGTCTAAAGTAGTCTATATAGAAGGAGGACAATCCTCATACTAGCTAGCTGAATTTGGGGATTTGAGTTAGAAAAAGTGTTGGACAAAACCTATATGAAGTTATTTAGGTGTATTTAGTGTTGTTCTCACAATCAGAAGTGAAATTTTACCATCGAACTTATGCTGACTATTAGAAATGTAAGATAATATCTAAATATCTTTGGATATTTCTTATATTTCTAACTAACCTTTAATGCAAACATTTATTACATAGAAGTGAAACTATGATTCTGATAAGAACATAACACTAAAATTATATAGGAAATGTATTTAAGTTGTCATAAGTATTGAGTCATCATCAACTGGTAACTACAAGGATCATTGGTGTCAATAGTTTATCGACCCAGTACACCTTTGACAGGTATGCTAAGGTAGAATTTGGCCGCACACCAAATGAATTAGAAAGGTTTTGCTCTGTTCTCCGTAATATTCCAATCATTTAGTGGAACCAAGATGTGCCATCTTTTTTAACTCCATATTTTATTGTATTCTGTTTTTAGAACGTACAATCATGGAATTTACCATTCCCACATGTTGACCAAACGCGCCCTTGATATACAAGAATCTCTATGACTCATACCCCTAATATATTTCCATGCAAATTAACGTAGTTTATGCAAGCATCTGAAATTATTTAAGTTGGTAAAAAAGTCACAATATATATTTGCCCACACAGCTAGCCATTACGTTATATACTTTGTAGAAGACCAGAACAATCAACCGTAAGTAATAAATAGTTACAATAAGTGGCCCATGAATGGTTTTATTATATCTTTTAATATCAGGATCTCCACATCTGTTCACAATTTTGTGCATGGTTGTGGAGTGGTTATTCTTTTCTATATAAATAGTGAATTTGTCTGCTTTTCTATGATGATCAATGATGTTCAATTGGTTTTTTGGGGCACAAAACACCACCGCTATATACTAATTAAGAATATTCATAACTGCAACATGCTTTCAGATACCAGTGGGAAAATAGTTGTCATTGTAGTGTAGGTCCATGTTTCGGACATGGGTTTTATTGTATGACATGGTTCCTTAAAATGAAATGCAGGCACTGTAGCTGAGCAGGTTATGCTCCTTGAGAACATCGGGACATCTGTCCTTGTTTCTAAAAATCAGGTATCCTTTACACTAATCAAAATCCTTAAATAAGTACCTGCAAAGGACATTATAGGAAGATGCGCAATATAATAGATAAACTTTTCCTGCATCGGATAGTCCTTGCCTATTTTGTGGTGATGAAGGATTTCGTTGCAGTTCACTGTTACTACTTGCAAAAGAACGAAAATACAGTTATGATGCAGTTGTCAATGAATTTTTACATATTTGAATTCAAATATGACAATGTATATGCATTGGAAAAAACAATGCATGTCGGAAAACTATAATTATTTGTGTGAATTCCACTTTCTTTTTTTTATTCTTCACAAATGAAGAATCAGACTGTCAGAGTACATTCAATTGATTGTGTACTTGTAGATATGAATGTGCATGAGTCTGTGTAAGCCTCCTTGACAGATGAGGAATTTAACTTGTCCAATTTATCTATGTTGGTTCTGATTAAATATGAGAACTGTGAAGTATCCTCCCTTCCGATTTTTATTTCCACTCAGTTGAGCTGTGATATAATTATCTTTAATTAATGCAATTAGTTTCTTTCTGATTCGTTGACATCTAATATTACCTCAAGTAATTAAATAAACTTTTCCTCTTGTTTTGTCAGCTTCCTGATCTTTACCACCTAATGGTCGAAGCTGCAGAAATATTAAATGTTGATGCCCCTGATCTATATGTTCGTCAAAGTCCTGTACCAAATGCGTATACTTTAGCTATAAGTGGTAAACGACCTTTCGTTGTCATTCATACTAGCCTTGTGGAGCTCCTTACAAAAGCAGAGTTGCAGGTTATAATCTATTTCGTTTTTACAGTTTTTTAGTATCCACAAAGTGCTCCCATCTCCCTACTCAATGATGTTGGGTGTACGATCCATTGCATGATATATAAGCTTTCTCTTCAAAGATGCCTGATCAATTATTATTCAAACCATCTTTGTCTATCGTGTCCATTGTTCTGGTTCTGAATGTTATTTACTTGTGATCACTTCACTTTAACAGGCTGTTTTGGCTCATGAGCTAGGTCATCTAAAATGTGATCATGGTGTGTGGCTTACTTACGCAAATATTCTAACCCTTGGAGCCTATACTGTACCTGGTAGGTTACATAGAGTATTTTTTTTTTTTTCATAGACGTATTAATACCCACATAAATGGATATGTATACACTGCTTAAGTAGTTAGCTAGATTGAATGATCAAAGTTGGAGAAACATTTTTTTCTCTTACTCCGACAGGTAGAACAGGGAATAAAATCCATGTCACTCTTGTCACTAGTTGAGTATAACAACCTTAAAGGCTTGCTCATAATGCAATATTTTCGAACTTTTCTCTTTGACCTTTGAAAGGGTACCTTATTTCGACAGTGAAGTCTTGTCTTCTTTGTTCAACTCAATTTTTCATAACTAGTGCCGTTTGATGTAGGCATCGGTGGTATGATAGCTCGAACTTTAGAAGAGCAGCTATTCCGCTGGCTTCGAGCTGCTGAGCTGACTTGTGATCGAGCAGCTCTTCTAGTTGCTCAAGACCCTAAGGTATGCTACTATGCTGATACATGTAGATTGGTTATTATTCTATATTGATTAAAATACTGAATTATAAATTTTTCATTCCCCAACCCCACAAGAGGTCGTCATCTCTGTCCTCATGAAATTAGCTGGGGGATGTCCTTCTATGGCTGATCAACTAAATGTGGATGCATTCCTGGAGCAAGCTCGCTCTTATGAAAAAGCTGCTTCCAGCCCAATTGGATGGTATATAAGGTTTGTAGAATCTTGTTTAGGGCACTGGAAAATTATGTTGAGATTTTGTTTCCATTCAGAAGCTAAACTTCTGGCTGCTGATTAGGAATGCACAAACAAGGCAACTGTCACATCCTCTACCTGTTCTACGTGCTAGGGAAATTGATGAATGGTCAAGAACTCCAGCTTATAAATCCCTTTTGAAACGTGGAATTCAGATCAAACCAATAGAACAGAGTGTCTAGCAGTGTGTGCATGGATTTTGTTCAAAGTGCTCGGCAACTCAAAGGTTCTTCGAAGGTAATTTCTTTGAACTCTAATTTCTGCTTTACTTTTCTGCCCGTCATCCATGTCGGCAATATCTAAAAATATTTTGTAGGCTTAATTAAATTTAGTATTACGGCTGTAGTTAAATTCAAATTTGGTCTTACTTTTTTTTTCATAGATTTAATCCCACTAAATATTTTAAATATGCAATTTTTGGTTCATCTAATAATTTAGCATCTCATATTTAATGGGAATGTTAACTTGACCCTATCTATGTAGGACTATTGCATCGGTACGTCTATGTTGACGTGACATATTATTACACTTAGCATTTATGTTTAGAGTACAAAGTTATGTTAAGAGATGAATAAAGAAAAATAGCTAGAGAAATAAATTCGAAAATGTAAAAATAGGGAGACTAAATTCAAATTTGGACAATGAGAGAAAGACACTAAAAGGTCTATTAATATATGAAGTCCATTAATCTGTTTGTGTATAGGATGCAATTAATGTAATTTGTAGATATGGTATAGGTAATTTAGGTAAATTTATACGAAGTGTTTTTCAAATAAAAAAATAACAAAATGAAAATAAAAAATAAAACATATTTTTCAAAGGAAAAGTTAAAATTAATTTAGGTATAAAGTAGCAAGTTTTTTTTTATATTAACTTTTCCAAAATCAAATTTTTAACACGTCTAGAAATAAATTTCTTTATTATAAAACTCATTTTAGATATATCACTATGAATCTTGACACATTAGTTTCGGTAATTCAAAGTCCATCAATCGTACTTGTCACTTGAAAAGTTATTACATATAAAAACGGAAACAAGAAACATGGGAACCAAACTAAAGCCATGCCAGGAAACATAGAAAAGCAAACTCAAAAGGATAACAGAAAATGATTTGATATTTATTATGATTAATCTAGAGGTAAAACATTAAATCACTTCAAATAAAATCTATTATCGATCCTAAAATTAGATAGCCTCTTTATAGAGTGATTATTTTAATGAAAAATGTGATGTGAGATATCTTAAGTTTCATATCCTCTCAACTTTTAATACATTTTCTCTATCTACTACTTCTGAGGTCCCGAGGAGCAAAGAATTACACTCCAACATATAAATGTCTATCTCATTCTATATTATGAAAGATAATTAATATGAAGATTAATTTGAGTTTAACTTAATTTTACGAAACCAGAACCTGAGGTTTATAATAATCGGTGACAGATCTTGATCATAAATTTTAGACTTAAAATTTATATATGTTGCAAGAATTAATATAAAACTCCTCATATGCATCTATAATTATTTAAATATTAAAGAAGAGTTTTTCTAATTCAACAATCGGATCTTTGGATCTTTAGTATGATGCTTAGACGGAATCATTTTATCATTCTTAAATAATAAATTTATTATTTTATTTTTTTATCAATATATCTATTTTACAAAAAAAGTTTGAAAATAATATAATTTATCAAAATCTAATAAAAATTAAGAGATGTAATTGGTAAAAAAAGTTTATAATATTCAAATCAAATTAAAAAATGATTATAAAAGAATATATAATACATCATTTTTCTTTTTATATTCATAAGAAAAACAAATATACAAAAATTTCATGAAATAAAAAAATGTTAATTAATATTTCATTATCAAATAAGGTAAAAGATAATTATATTTTTTTTATCTTCAATAATAAAAGAGAGTATATGAGAAATGAGTAGATAAAAAGTGAGTTTGTACCTAATTTATTTTTTCTGCATAAAAAAATAAAATAGGTGAGTGAAAGATAAATACAATCTTGTGAGAAATCCAAAATATAACAAGAAAAAACATAAAAAATATCTCTTTCTTATTGAATTAATTTTATATTTTTTTATAAAAAAAATTAAAAATTTACATAATTTAATTTTCATTAATATAATATATATTACATAAATTTAACAAATTTTAAAAAATTTAGGGCCATGGGCCCTGTAAACCGCCATTTTATAAAATTATATTTACAATACATTTATATATTATGTATTTTTGGTCATAATCCAAGACGCTTGCCCAAGGAAGGAATGAATATTTTGAGTGAGAATATAGAAATCCAATATCGAAGGACTGAATAGGCCTGATATACCTTATTAGGGACAGACAATGATAGGTTTTGATATCATATTAGAAAATAAATTTAAAGATTAACTAATTTATAAATTTAATTTAAAATTTAATTCAATATAAAAAATTAATTTTATAAGGTGATGTTTAAATTTATAATGTGAAATTTCTAACAAGAACAATGAAAAAAAAATGATATATATATATATATAACCGTGCATGGGAGAGAGATCTAACAAAAACAATGCATAAACTTTTATTTCGCATAATGTCCCTTTTCAACACTTGGTAGCATTTTTATTTCTCACTATGTTGTTTTATTTTATTTAGTGGAACAGCAAGTGCTTGGTGGCGGTTGATTGTAGCAGGCTGCTGCAAACTTCTTGTGTAAATCTACAAATGTGTATTCAGTTTGTAATATAAGTGAACCTGTAAGTAGAGTTTTGATGACATTGATTATTATTTCATAGAAATAGTTACCCTTATAAAGGTAAGGATTACCTGTATAATTCTAGCCTAGGAGGGAAAAATAAATAATAAACCTTTTAGTACCTCAGATTTGAATTAAATTTTATTTTAATCTCTGAATCTTAAAGGGATATTTTAGTCTATCAAATATAAACCTAATATTTTAAATCTCTCTAATTTAAATAATAGTTTTAGCAGTCCTCTAAATTTAGAAACATTCCTTTAGTTTCAATTTAAAGTTCGTTTTTAAGTTTTCTAATCTAGAAATAATTCATTTTTATTTTTAAAGATAACAATTCATTAAATTGAGTAAGAAAATTTTAATTTTAATTGTCTTTTTCATATTATTTTCCTTTCATTGTAATAATGGTACGAGTGAATGCTATTATGATTAAAATGGTGTGGTCTCTGGTGACAAAGGGGACAATTTGGATAGATTTGATTTTGATTTATAATCAACATGGTAAAATAATTTGGATAAATTTGACTTTGAATTATAATGCACTAGATAAAATAATTTATTTTAATTCATAAGAAATTGATCCCATTTTCATTTAATAAAAACTCAATCAATTCATCTATGGAGAATTTTTTCATAGAAAGATATCCAACTCATCCGTCAAAAATTTAAAAACAAATTATAATTTAAAAATGTTCAAAACTAATATTTTTAAAATAAATTTAATATTTTTAAATTAAAAAATATATGAAATGTTTAATTATAAAAAAGTTCGGATTGTAACACTCATTTAATTAATAATACTAATTAAAGGAAATGTCACACAGGATAAAATAGTAAGCACGGTCTTGGAGTATAAATGCTACTCCTACAGTTATCCCAAAAGGAATAAGAAGGATTAAGGCACACCACGATGCCAGTAACAAAGTATAGTAAGAATCAACAATAATTCAAAATAAAGCCTAGAGGTAAGACAATACATGGGTCGTAGCCCTAGGAGAAAAACCCAAGCAAAAGGAATCCAGCCCGAGCAGGCTATGTAGTGGAGTCACCATTTCTGTTGACCACGAGAATTTCTCGTATCTGCTCACATCATTAAATTGATGATCATTGCAAAGAGAGAAAACCACACAAATAGAACATACAACAAACAAAAGGGGTAAGCTAGACCAGAAGATGATTTATCATACAATTACATACAATTTTATAATTCAAGATGTATAAGCCAACCAATCATGTTATGACTTGCAAACAATACATTAAGACTCAGACACGACTCATCTGAATACATATAATTAGTCGGATTCAGCGAATGCTTGCACTTGTGGTGGACTTCCCTGCTCTATTGAGCTAAATGTTACAGTGTCTCACCTCCCACACACAAGGTTAACCCTTAATGGGTTCCAAGCCTCCTGCTACTCTCACCACTAGGGTCAGTACGCTCTATGTGAGACTAACTGACTCTTTAGAGTGTCAGGATGCAACCTTACCTTGAATCCTTACTAAATTATATAGATGGGACACCATCATGAACTCCCACTAACAGGGGTCATGGAATTACATCCCAACCAACTGAGGCACCACCATGAGGTCTCACCTAGAGGCTCATGAAATTACGCTCTAACCAATGAGGCACCACCACGAAACTATTGTGGAATTACGTCCTAACCACAAACGAATCATGTTCCACCAACCAATCAAATACTTATCATGCATATAAATCTCATGCTAACCTTTATAACCAACCTTCATTCATATTCCATGCCAAAACCATACCAAGTTCATCATTCTCAATCCATGAACCAATCCATACATGCGACATCACTCCAAAACATACTTTAACATACTAATCCAAACCAAACAAGTGGCATACATCCAAGAACAGAGGAAAAGCATAACAAAACACTCTCTCGCCTAGCTCCTCGCTCAGGCAGAAAGGTCTCGCTCAGGCGAGAGGTTTCCCTCGCTCAGGCGAGCTCCCTTCGCTTAGGCGAGAGCTCGAAAAGAGGAACATGGAGCATTCGCGTTCTCTCGCTTAGGCGAGACCTCCTCGCCTGAGCGAGATGGATCTCGCTTAAAACAGGAGCTCGTCGCCTGAGTGACAACTCACGTAAACTCCAGGGAGAAACCCCTAGTGCTCTCGCTTGGGCGAAAATACCAGGGTTCTCCACTGTTCTCGGGTGTACAACCAAGGATTCACAACCAAACAAAGTTTTAGCACTTTTTTCAAGCACTCACAACATCAAATAAGCCACCATAACATAAAACCACACCAAAACAAGCATAAAATCGAAGAACAAACAAAACCCTAGCTTCCCTTACTTGGAAGGAGCTAGTACAAGACCTCGACACTGAACCGCGGAGCACAGCAGCTCTAGAGTTAGATTTCACGAGGTGAGCAGAAGTGAGGTTATAACGAAAACCCTAACAATGACCACAAAAACTAGACCAGAGAGGAATAATATGAGTTGATGAACACTTACGTAAGTAAAAACGAGGTGGGGCTAATCTTGGATCTCATTGAACTCTAAACCCTAACAGAGCTCTGAAGTGGAAAAAAGAAGAAGAGTAATCAAGGTACTATTTTGCAAGAATGGAAAATGTGAGGGGGTTTGACTACCTTAGGAGCTTTGTATACCCTATGGGCCAGCCCTAGGCCCAACTATTTTGGAGCAACCTTTAAACGTAAGGGCAGAAAAGAATGGGCCATACAGGGATTGAATTATTTTTCTTCCAAACTATTAAATTTTGAAAAGTAATGTTGAACCATTAAACATCTACAAAATAAAAATAGATTAATTTAGTTTAATTTATTTTTTTATTTTTTATTATGGATAATTTTAGTTATCTATACATAATCTATTTGAAGGGAGCACAAAGTGCAAAATTTTTAAAATGTTCAAAACTAATATTTTTAAAATAAATTTATTTTTTTAAATTAAAAAATATATGAAATGTTTAATTATAAAAAATTGGGATTGAATTAATTTTCTTCCAAACTATTGAATTTTGAAAAATAATGTTAAATCATTAAACATCTACAAAACAAAAATAAATTAATTTAGTTTAATTTAATTTTTAATTTTTAATTTTTATTATGGATAATTTTAGTTATCTATAGCACAAAGTGCAAAATTTTTAAACATCAAACAAAACACAATTAAAAAAACTAAAAAAAGAAAATTTTCAAACACTCCACAACATGACACATGGTTAGATAATAACATGATGACATGTGACAATGTCTCTTCTTGATGTGTTCACTTATTTTATCTCTTATTTTATGACTTTTATTATTTTTAAATATTCAAAACAATATACATATTTAGTTATGTATAAGTACAAATATTTTTTTATAATATATATTTATATTTAAATAAATAAATAAAAATATAAATAAAAGGTTAAAATGATAATAATAACAAAATGAAATAAATTTTTAGTACTGAAGTCATGATTTTTATATTAAAATTTAAAAGAAATATATAAAAATATTAAAATGAATAAAAATAACATAATTTAAAAATTATAAATATCTAAATAAAAATATTATTTTTACAATCAAAACAACACAGTTAAAATAATAATAAGAATACATTTGACCTCTATTAAAAATTTAGTACCACTACACCATGATTTCTATATAAAAAAGTTCAAATAAAAATTTTGAAGGGAGCATATGTTCGAATGACATATCTATCTATACATAATATAATTAATTGAAAAGCAAAATTAAAAAAAAAATCAAAAAACTAGAAAAAAAAAACGAAATTTTCAAACATTTCGACACACGATTACATAATAACATGACATATGACAATGTCTTTTCTTACAATGTATCTATTTATTTTATCTCCTATTTTGTGACTTTATTATTTTGAAATATTCCAAATAATATATATATATATATATATATATATATATATATTTATGTATAAGTATAAATATTTTTTCATATTAATTAAATAAATATAAATATAAATAAAAAGTTAAAATGATAATAATAACATAAAGAAATAAATCTTTTTAGTACCGTAAACATAAATTTTATATTGAAATTAAAAAAAATATAAAAATATAAAAATGAATAATAATAACGTAATTTAAAAAATATAAATATCTAAATAAAAATATTACTTTTACAATGAAAACAAGAAAGTTAAAATAATAATAACAATAAATTTTACATGTGTTTCTATTAAAAATTTATTACCACCACACTATCAAAACGTAAATCCCACAATGGGTTATGTTAAATATGCATAGAAATGATAAAAATTAGTGCAAAAACATAAAAAACGAGTGGAACACCTCCACAGACACCCACCAAAGTTTGAAGAACGAAAATGGAGGTTCGAAAGGAGTGAAGAAGAAGGGAGTGCGACTCCCTTATGCATGAAGACCTAATTTTTGTGGTCACCTCAAATCTGCTAGCATTATTTAGCAAAATGCCATTTTGTCACTCAGAATTACAAAAATGTCACTACTAGGCCTCAAGTGTTGGCTCATTCACTCAGATGACGTGGAAATGACGTGGAAATGACGTGGAAATGATGTGGCAATGATGTGGCAATGATGTGGCAAGTCTCTTCAACTAAATATTAATGTCCAAGCTCCAAAATTGCTTCACCCAAATACCTAAAAATAATTAAAAACGAAAATTAGGCCAAATAATATGAAATTAACCCAAATTCGGAACAATGACCCAATAAAGCCCAACAGATGAAAACACACTAAAGATGAACAATTAAGCACTGAACAACTGACAAATAGGTACACAAAGGCTAGTGGAATGAAGGAAAATAATGACTCATCAACCACCTGGCGGCACCTTGCTAGCCGTTAGGCGCTAGCGCAATAAATTTGGAAATTTGTGGGTTATGAGATGGAGTGCGAGGTTGGGAGTGGTTGTTTGCTTTTGATGTACGTGGTCTACAAGGCTTTGGTGATACCTCAAAAGTCAACTTGCTGGAGTGTTCCTTGAGTTGTGGCTCGAAACATATCCCTTGAGTTGTGGCTCGAGATGGCAGATGAACACAAGGAACTTTTGAGTTGTGGCTCGGGTTGACGAGTGTTGTCGGTGTAAGTGTACGAGTTGTGGCTCGTACAGATGGGTCCTAATAGATTGCCCTCTTTAGTATTTATTTAACGAGTTTGGTAGTCTTGGGACGTTACGAACTATGTTCGTATTGAGAACTCCACCTGGCGTTACATAAAACAAGAGAGAAAAAAAGAGACATAAGACAAACAGACTCAAAACAAAATAATGGAGACACATCCAACACAGAAGGGTTCAAAGCTGCTAGGTATCCATGAACATCATCCATGCAATTCAAAACATGTCAAGTACTCAGTTTAGCTCGAAGAGAGAATCGAAAGCAACATAACCTCACAAAATATGCACTGTATCAGTCAAATTTGTAGGCTACTGTTTACTCTCAAAGCACCCTTGAAAAACAAACATCAAACGGACTTAGTAAGCCTTTAGAACCAACAACCAAACCAAAACGCATGCAGGTTAAGATCAGAAGGACTTTTCAAGGTTGTAATAGGACTGAGGACAAGGTGTGGAACATATGGATAAGTAGCTAAGCAACAAAGGAAATAGAAGAGCAATGAGGAATAAGTCTCAATCAAGCATGAAAGTAATCCTAAACACCAACACTTCCGAATTCGGTTCTCATACAGTGCTCAAATCCAAACTTCTTTTATTTCTTTTCTTTTCTTTTCTTTCCTTTTTGTTTTATCACTTCTCTTTTTTTTTTCTATACAAAGAACATGCAGAGAAGCAACAATTTTGAAATCCCATATGGGTATACAAATGAGCAATTTCAAGAACCAATAACAAGTGCGCGCACAACCACACTTGTTGTGCGCGACCACACTTAATTGAGCACCCATTCCCAAAACAATTCCAAAGCTCCAAAATTTCCTAAGGCAGGAATAATCATGGTTTTTCAAGCTAAGGGCTTGTAATGAGCTGTAGAACAATGAAAAGGTAGGCATGCTCAAAAAAGGGTATCAACGGACACAGTTCAAGGTGCGCTCATCTGGCTATAGGCTCACAGAACAAAATTGCCTAAATCATATCCCAACATGCATTTGAATCAGAAAAGCATCAAAAAGAGTCAAGCCAAGGCCATTGTGCAAGCATTCAAGAGGCATATATCACACAATCAAAGAACAGAGAGTGGCTCAAATCATCACACAGGGTAAAACAATTTAAAAGTAACTTGACATGCAAAGAGAAAGCAAGGATATCAGTCCACAGAATAACCAACAACTCATCCTCCAAAAGTGAAGTGAGTGTCCCAAACAGAAAACAAAAAATAACACAAATTAACACAAATTAACAAAAAGGAAACAAACAAAAGGAAACAACAACGGACATACCTGGACAAGTGCAATAAAAGTAAAGAAGGAGAAAGGAAACTCCCTGAATCATAGTGAAATAGAAGTGGGATCAAACTGGGAAGTCTCCTCTACAACAATATCCACCAAGGCAGGATTGCTGAGGAATGACTTCAGACGATGCCCATTCACTTTGAAGCTCTTATTGGTGGATTGGCTTTTGATCTCAACTGCACCATAAGGATAAAAATTAGTCACCACAAAAGGACCAATCCACTTTGACCGCAACTTACCCCCTATGCGTCCAAGTCTAGAGTTATACACAACAAACTCCTTATAGAACATAAAGTTCTGATATGCTTCTACATGGATCTCATCTAACTCGTTCAACTGCAGCTTCCTTTCCTCACCAGCTTGATCAAGTGAGAAGTTGCATGACTTGACAACCAGTAGGCTCGGTGCTTAATCTCCATTGGAAGGTGGCATGGCTTATCAAATACAACCCGATAAGGAGACATCCCTATAGGTACCTTGTTAGCAGTCATGTGAGCCCAAAGAGCATCCTGAAGTCTTGATGAAGGCGTGGTTCAGGATCGTCATAGGGATTTCAGAGCAATTGATGGAATCATGCCCAAGACCTTCAAAGAGATCTCAGATTAGATTCAAATTGTAGAATATGAACTCTTTTATAATTTTTGTAAAGTTTTTTTTGTTTGGGCTTTATCGGACCTTTATTTGTGTTAGGCCTTTTTGTGTTTCTGCCCATAGTATATAAGTCCTTGTGACACACATTTGTAGGGAGATTTGAGTTTTATGAAACAGTGAGTTTTCTCTCAAGTCTCGAGGTTCTCCTCAGAACCACCGATCCTTATCTTTGAATCTCCAATTCAAAGTGGCGGATCTTCCTCACTTATCTTGGAATCTCCTCCAAGTGGCATGAATTCCTCCTGTTCCGAAAACCCCCAAATCGACGTCCTCCATTTTCTCCCATTCGTTCTAGGGTTCATACCCATTTTCGTTCTAAATGAATTTCCACCCCAAATCCGAGACGATCCTTCATCATATGGTATCAGAGCTCGGTTAGTTGTACTTTTGATATTGGTTTCAGATTTTCTCGCTTGTGCTTCCAAAATTGTTCGTGGTGCATTCGTTTGTTAACTGTTCTTGTTCGTTCTTCGGGGTTTTGTTGTTTTTCTTCGTTAGTTCTCGTTCATCATTATGTTTGGATCATATTCGTAGCTCTTCGTCTGGCTTGCTTTTGAATTGGTGAATGGAGCTGGTTGTTTATCCATAGCGGCACAATTTTGTGGCTTTCAAAATGACAGTGTCGCAATGGTCGTTCCGTGGTGTTTGGGGGTCGTGAATTGCCACAAGTAGTTGTTCTTGGTTCAGTTGTGGGTTTCTAAACCTCGACAATGAATGGACTGTGGTCTTGGTTCATCTTTTATTTGAAGTTTTGGTAGACGCACAACACTAGAGGAGTGGATTGTGTTTATTGCAATTGAGTAAAGAGGAGTTAAGAATGCATACAAGATGTTTGCGAAAATGACTCACTAAAGATTTTTGAAGATTTTTGTCTCATATTAAATTGGTGAAACTCCAAACAATTGGCATATTGATGTGGTTGGATTGGCACTGAATTTGTGAACACAACAGGGTGTGTGGTGTTGAAGCATGCGATGTGTTGTGTTGCTTGAAGCGATGGATACTAGTGCATAGTAGAAACTTCGTACTTGAGGATTTGTTGGCCCTATCTTGAAGCAACAAAGGTCTTGGTGCAGTAGAGAGAATTTGATTGGAACAATTGGAGAAAGTGCAGCCAGTGTTGATTTTTGTTTGCAGATTCATGTGATGGCAATTTTGTTGCAGCAATAAGTTTGTGGCCTTTTGGTGTAGAATTCTCAGTGGTGCTGCAGCAGTCTGATGCATTTGGTGGCAGCCAACTTAAGTCTCATTCGGTGCACACCAAATTACAATTGAAGTTGATTCATTCGGTGGTGGATGAAACTAAAATTTTCCCTGACAAAGCAAACACGTCGTACACATTGTTTTTCTAGAATCATCAAAAGCCACATGAAGTATTGGCATTGGTGACAACGTTTTAATCTAATTTAAAGGGGGGCTGGTCTAGTAAGTGAGTGGTTGTGTGAAGTTGTTGGCTGAGTCAAATAGTTAGAGACATAGACAATTTTTTTTTTCTGAATTAGTGCGGTCCGAGCAGCGGATTTATCTCATTATATGATCTTGTGTTTTAGTGTTGCACTTGGTTTAGCTTGGTGCTAGTCTATACGGTGACAACAGCGGGTCTAGGCCATTGGGTGCAAAATTTCTTCAAAACCTCCTCGCTTAAGCGGGGTTCCAAGCGGTGCAGTGTGGTTGGCTCCTTGCTACATTCGGTGGCAGCCTTTTAGGCAATTTGGTGAAGTAGCTTGGACTCCTTTCTGTGCACATTTTAGAGTGTTCCAAGCGGTGCAGATTTGGAAATGGTTGTTGCTTTCATTGGTGCAGAACAAGTTGGGTATGACAGCCAACTAAATAGGTGAATGAGCAGTGTGCTTGCTGAAAAATTCAGTGCAACAATCACATTAGGCAGTAAGTGGTGTGTTGGTTACTTCCCTTTATCCAAAGTGAGTTTGGTGCAAAAGGAATTCATCATATGAATTTGGGACGTCTAGTGGCAGCAGCGAGAACTACCTTGTGGCAGCAAAGTCAGCAAGATTCATTGATTACATCGTTTTATTTCTTTGCTTTTGGAATTCTTGGTGCAATTTGGATTCTTGCAGCTACATACCAGATCGGTGAGTGATGTTAAAGGAGGGACCACTTAAGATAGCTAAACGATGTAGCTGGACAGCAGGCAATTTTGTTCTTCTCAAGCGGTGACAATAACTTTTTTTTTTCTAGTTCATTGGTTAAATTCACGTGAATTTTGGTTGGATTGGCTGAATCTTTTGGAGGCTTAGATTGGATATTTTGTCTTGGTGCATCGGTGACAAAACATAAATTTTGTGTAGTGTCGCAACCATTTATTTATTTCAGTTGGTGTCAGCCTTTTTATTTTGATGTGGGAGTAACCTATAATCCTGTTTCGGTGCAACAGGTGTAGTGAATTGCCACGTGAAATTGGAGTTAGAAGTGCTAAAACAGTTTGGACCAACTATAGTAGCGGTAGTGCAACAGTGCAAAGAATCCGTGAATTAAGCGTGGCTTAGTCCTTTTGGTGCAGAAATTTCACTTGAGTATCTAGTTCATGCGGTATTTCTTTGATTGGCACGTGAAATAGGCTAGCGGTGGAGCATGGTGAAAGTAGCAGATTCAAGTTGTTGGTGATTGTGATTGGCACGTTGTTTGGTATTTGGGTTCAGTGAATTTGGTTTGTTTAATGTCAGGTGCAGATTTGTTTAAGCTGCCAGTGCTTAGTCATTTTGATGTAGGACATCAACCCCCTTGCTTAAGCGAAACAATTGGGTGCAACAACTTTTGTTTTATGCAATTTCATTCGGTGCAGAATTGGCAACAGTGCAACAGTAGGCTGATCCAAAACTAGCCCCTGCAGCCACATGTTCATGACTGCAACTTGCCTAGGCCATTTGGTACAATTTTTTTTTTGAAACGTGTTGGTGCAGAACATTTTGACCAAAGCCGTGATTCTAGTGCAACACTCTTCGTTTGGCTAGTGCCTTTGTGGTTCAATGTTAAGTTAGTGAACGTGGATTAATGCAATTTGGTCCCTGTAGCATTTTCATGTTCTATTCCTAGTGCACTCTCACATTTTGGTTTGCCTAGTCTTGCCATTTAGAGTTATTATTTGTTCACCTTCGCTTTGCTTGAGTCTTTTGTCTATCACATTCCTTTGAGTTTGCTTTTCGTTTGTTTCTTGTGTTGTGGGACAATGTACCTTGAGCTAAATTGTTGGAAGTATTGCTTGTGAGAGTTTGAATTAATCATCACATTTTAGCTTGAGTATGTTATTTCACATTTCTAGTAGTAATTCTAAATACACTTGTGAACACCCAATTTCGTCCGGGTAACAATGATAAAAATAATAAACAAAAAAATTAATTAATTAAAGTTCAATTGAGAAGAATAAATAAATAAATAAATAATAAAAAAAGGGAAAAAATATGTTTTAGTTCGAGAAAAAAATAATAAATATCTATGTTTATTTTATTATTATTATTATTTTTATTTTTTGATTTAATTTTGTTTTATTTATTTATTTATTTGGGCTTATTTTATTTTCCTTTCTATTATTACAACTCCATTTTTGTTTTACGTCTCTCATTTTAGTTTAATAAAAAAGAAACAAAATAACAAAACAAAAAAAAAATAGTAAAAACTACAGAAAAGGAAAAAGGGAAAGAAAGAGGTAACGTAAGGTCTCTTTGTTATCAGACCCATGCCTGCTATGCTATCATGGTTTTGTATTGGGAATGATCTGTAGCATGGTCATGATGGCTGAAGGAGCAGGAAGCAACATCTGCTCTCAGCCTTGTCCCAAATTTCGAGATTGGGAGGTGCATAAAGTTACGTAATAAAAAGGGGAAGATTCATGAGAAGAGGGGTCTTTTTTTTTGGGATTACTACTGAGAGGGGTTTGGGCACTAGAAATCAGTGAGGGAGAGAAGGAGTCAAATTTTAAAACAGAAGCAAAAGCTGTTAGTGCATTAAGTTTTATTTTCACAGTAAGTGTTCTTAACCCCTCCTTAGCTTATGTTACCGTGACTTGATGTTGCTGTTGATGTTCATGGGTGTATGAATTAGAGCTTATGTTAACGTGACTTGATATTGATGTTCATGAATGTATGGATGAAAGATGGTATGAGATGAGCATAGTTACATCTGTTATTCATTTTGTTTATTCCCATCGCACCTGGGTACAGTAAAGAACAGAGCACAATGTTTTTTTTTTTTTTATTTTTTTATTTTATCTGCCAAAATATGTTCTTGTTTGGGTGTTACTGCTGTCCGAATGAGTGCTGGAAAATAACCTCACCCTCAATCTCAATCTCTCTCGCCACCATCATCTTTCCCTTATCACCTTCTACCTGCGAGAAATTGCCAAACCAGAACCCAAACACATTTCACCAACAATTATATTTTGCAGAACACATTTTTACTAACTTTCTCGTTCACCATCATCTTCATGTCACACCTGCATATAAAAAAAAGGGACATAGACCCAAAAGCAGTACTCACACGGTCATCCACACTATTGTCCCATCATCCTTCGTTGTCCACTCATCCTTTCATTTTCACTCCACTCCCATTATTTCTGCACAACCGAAACTCTCCTATCATCAGCCTCATCATAAGCCCGCACCAGTCCGCCATTAATGAACCTTCATCACCAAATAGCAGATTCAATTTTGGACTCTTATTCTGCACTACAACCACACCCATTCTTCATCATCAATAGAAACCACCTTGTTTCTGTTACAACCCATCCCTACGATTCGTCATCACAACCCAACACAAATCGAAAAAGCGAAACCACAAGAGGAAGGTGGTGGCAACTGGCATCTCGGACAGTGCTCTTTGTAAGTGGCTGTGGCGCCGTGGCGGCAGTCCAGGCCGCGGCGGTTGGAGATGACGAACACGAGGCTAGACCGGCATGGTGTGCGACGGCGGAGCTCCAGGATCTGGTCCTGTCTTGCGCGAGAGAAGAAACGACGATGAAGGCGATTTGGGGAGCTGAGTTCCCGCCGGCGATGCTTTCGGTGGAGGCTGGCGTTGACGGCAGCGCGTCTCGCCAGCCGTGGGACTTGCGGCAGTGGCACATGCGGCTGGAATCTTGTGGCTCGGGAGAAGAGAAGAAGAGCTGCCGTGGGTGAAGTTAAGAGAAGGTAGGCTTGAATTAAAATTAGTTTTCTCCTTTTCCTTATTTCAAAATCAGCCCACTCCTGCTCGCTGCACCTCCATCTTTATCTTTCACACCCTCTTTGCTTTAGGAACTCCTTCGCGCAACCCCCTTTTTTATTTGTACACCTCCATTCATTTGTTCTATTTTTGTTGTGTATTATTTTTCTCCGTTGCACCCCCATTTTTAATCCCTGCGCACCCCCTGTTTTTAATTTATGCAGTTTCACACATTCTCTTTATCCCTGCGCACCCTCTGTTTTTAATTTATGCAGTTTCACACATTCTCTTTATCCCTGCGCACCCCCTGTTTTTAATTTCTGCAGTTTCACACATTCACTTTGTCCCTGTCCACCCCCTGTTTTTAATTTCTGCAGTTTCACACATTTTCTTTATCCCTGCGCACCCCCTGTTTTTTGATTTCTGCAGCTTTACAATTTGTATTACTTGCTCATTTATTGCAGCCCTTTGTTTCACTATGCATACACCTCCCAACTTTCACTTCCTCGCGTACCTCCATAATTGCTAATCCCGCACCCCTGCACACACTTTTTACTCCTATTTTGGGTTTGTTTTATACTTTATTTACTACACCCTCCACCCTTAATAAACACACCTCATTTACTTCATGTACCTCCCACTAATTACTCATATACTCTCATATTTTGTTTTCTAGTTTCATCTTTTAATTAAATTGTCTTTTTTTCATTATTATTATTAATTTCTTATTTATTTATTTATCTTTTATTATTTTATTTATTTTCTTTTCTTTTATTTATAATTTTTTTTGAAAATTATCAAAAATTGCAAAAAATAGAAAAGTAAAAAAAAGGGGTAAAAATACTCTCTTTCACTTTATTGTGTCTGTCCGGTCGCTCGCACCATGTGACACTTACTTTCTAAAAAATACCAAAAATAGTTTCTTTATCTTTTAGTATTTGTTCGACCGCTCGCGTCGTGTGACATATTTTCTAAAAAATTCAAAAAACCCAAAAAAATACAGTTTTCAAAATATAAAAATATCAATATTTTCAAACAAAAAATGTCGTTTTAAGGAACTACGTAACCCTGATTTCTTATTTTTAATGAGAATACGTAGGACAAAGGTCAATCCTTGTCGGGCCCAAAAAATTAAAAAAATATATTTTTGTTTCTTTCTAATATTTTTGTCTTATTATTTTTGGGCAAAATTAATATTTTGAAATCCACATCAACTTTGCATTTTTAATTAAAGGTACCGCCCTCGGGCGGACGTGGTAGGATGCTAACACCTTCCCTACGCGTAATCGACTCCCGAATCCAAAATGTGGTTTTTCGCAGACTTGTCTTATCTTTATGGTTTTCCAGAATAACTATGGTGGCAACTCCAAAATCTTTTTTAAACCTGTTTTCTTTTTTCGGTTCGCCTTCCCGTCGTGATTCCGGTTGCGACAGCTGGCGACTTCACTGAGGAAGCTAGAGAGTCAAGCCATTTAATTAGATATGCGAACTTCATGTGGTTTTTTCCTTATGTTTTATTTCCTCTTTCTTTTTCTTTGTTTATTATTGTCTTTATTTGCATGTGTATATATTTGTCTCTTGAAGTGATTGTGTGTAAATTGTTTTGCATATTTTGCTATATATCTGC
>Ga0214544_1002967_pt1 | contig 35441 bp, 15 predicted proteins | sample CNSS3metaG_FD_160074 | JGI IMG/M metagenome (GOLD analysis project Ga0214544, IMG submission 160074) | Root nodule microbial communities from cowpea collected in UCLA plant growth center, Los Angeles, California, USA - CNSS3 | ecosystem: Host-associated > Plants > Roots > Nodule | place: USA...
AGTTGATTTAGTTTTTAATCGACTGATTTCACTTAAGTCAAGTGAAATCAACCGATTGATTTGAAAATCAACCTGTTGAATTTCGTAACAGTTTGACTATAAAAGCTGTGATTTTTGAAAGAGAGGTCTGTTGATCATTTTAGAGCACGATTTGGTTCTGGAAACTTGTTGAAACTCTCTCCTTCGTGATCATAGGTGTTGCAGCTGTTGAAGATTGATCTTGGATCAATTCTTGAAGCTTTTGGCTTGGTTTGAAGCTTGGAGAAAGTCAAGCTTTGTGTGTGTGCCTGGTGGTTTTCCAGGTCTGCAAGAGGATTCTTGCTGTGCTGGTGTGATTCTTGTGTGATTCAAGAGTCTTTTGTGGTGTTTTTGCATATTTTAGAAGTGTAAGGATGGATACTTTGTAAAACTTTTGAAATAGTGCAAAGTCAAGCTAAGGTTGCCTGACAAACTGGATGTAGCTCAAATTTGAGTGAACCAGTATAAAAATTCGTGGTGTCCTCTCTTCTCTAACCTTTCTCTCTTGTATTTTCATTTTAAAGTTTCAAGAACTTGTGCTTTAATCATATTTTTCATGTTCTTGCATGTTTTCATAGCATCTAAAGCATTAAGCATGTTTGTATAATCATTTGGAACTGGTCTTGATCATTCTTGAGCATTGTTTCTGGTTTAAAATTCAAATTCGCATTTTTGCATTTTTCCCAGTATTTCAGTCGACTGTTATTCAGTTTCAATCGATTGATTATACCATAACAGAATCTGTTTAGTAAAATCAATGTGTTAACTCTGTTTTTGATCGATTGAAAGTGTATAGTTCAGTATTGTTTGCATCCTAACTTGGTGATCTATTTGATTCAATTAAAGGTGGTTTTTAGCTTGCAAAGACAGCCTAAATTTTTAACAAGCCAATTCAACCCCCCTTTTTGGCTTTTCAACCATTTCAAAACTAACAGGTCCCGCCATGAGGATGAGATGCGATAGAAGCCCTGGATGGCGCTTGGCGCTGCGTCAGGCGGTCTGGAACCAAGTTCCGCCTAGCGACCGGAAAGGCACGCCAGGCGGTCTTGGACGTAGAATCGGTGCGTGAGGAGGATTTCTTCACAGCTTTGGATAAGTGACATGATGTGATGCTTTGGCTGGGGGCCCTGTTACGAGTGTAACTTGTATTGGGGTAACACGTCGTCACTCTAGGTTGTAGCCTGGTGGTTTAGGAAGTCCAGTGGAGTGTGCGAGATTGTGGCTCGTACGATGAGGTTTCAGACAATTACCCTCTTCAGTGTATCTGAATGAGTTTCGTAGTCTGGGTACAACTACGGATTTCGGTTAATTTTGGGGAACTCCACTTGGTGTCATGGGTGGCAGCCGTGACAATTGATTCTCGCGTGTGGACTATTAGGTGGTGGCCTGTAGTTGGAGGGGCGAGTAGACACTCGTGCATCAAGGATCGATCAGTGTACTCAACAAAGGGTAAAGAATGAAGAGGCAACTATCGTAAGGATTGAAAGTCGAGAAACTGAGGAATGGGGAATGCTAACATGAATTATATTTTTAGGATGCTTTATTTATGTTATGTTGCATTTGTCCATTTTGTGTGAGCTCACCCTACTTGTGTGTGTTTGGCGATGATCATGTAACTTGTTACATGGGAGCAAATTGTGATGCAGGTCAGCGTGCAGATGCATAGTGTCGAAGTAGGGACCAGCTATGGGAGTTTTATAAGTTTTATTCATGAAATATTTTGTAATGGTTTTGAGAAACGGTTATGGTTGTATCAATTGAACGCCACAGTTTTTAGTTATATTTGGCGCATTGACATTGGGTTTTAATTTTCCCGCATTTTTGGGAAAAGAGTTTATTAACTAAATTAGGTTATTCACATATTATCTTGTTTTAAATAAGTAATTTCTGGCTAGGACGTTACAAAATAGGCTATTTCATATGACAAGATTTTCCTTGTTTTCTTTTCTCTTTTTTTTCCTCTTTTTTCTCTTATTTTTCCCTAGATTGTCCTTTAGAGTTTTTTGTCTAGTATACTTTCTTCAGTTTTTTGTTTTGTTTGTTAAAATAGTGCTTTGCAATCACCAGTGCAGTAAAGGCTTTTGGCCGCGGTTATTTTCGTAATTTTGCCCCGGTTTTAGAACCGAGGCATATTGGGGTGAGGCCAAAAGGGGGGCTTTTTGGCCTTGGTTATCACCCAAGGCCATAGATTCATTTTTTGCCTGGGTTGTAGTGGGACCCGAGGCCATAGAGTCGTTTTCTCTTTGCGTCTGGAACGACAACATGTCACGACGATGCTTGCTTCTAGTCTAGTTTTCTTTGCAGGTCTGTCGTGGTGCCTACAACACGAGGAGGTGTTGTTCTTTCGCCTCCATGGAAGTGTCTCCATCTACGTCGAGCTGCAACTCCGATGGCTGCGTGGTTGTCGACATCGTAGTGGTGGGGTTTCGCGGTGCGTTCGCTGTAACGGTGGTGACCAGTGCTGTTGCTGCTTGCTACTGGTCGTGGGAGGTGTGCTGCTCCTTTCTTCTTCCTTGGTAGAGGCGTCACGACAGTAGCAGTGGTGGTCTCTTTTCCTGCAGCGGTGGCTCACGCAGAATTCACATTTTGCAATTTCGTTCGCATCTCCGACGGGGTAATGTGCTGGTTGCGGCCGTTTCCCGTGAGTTTGCTGCTACTCGCCAGTGGTAGTTTTCGTTTTCGCATGGTGGAGACATCCTCGTCATCGTTTTTGCGTAGCAGCTTGTAGAGAGAAAGAGAGGAGAAATGCAATGCAGGGAAGGAGAAGAGGGGCTCGCAAGTTTGTGCCCTAATTAAACTATATGGCCTCAATTCAATTAATAATTGAGGCATATAGCCCTATTTGGCCCCAGTTCAGTGCCACCCGAGGCCAAAGATGTTACGGCTAGTGCATTTTTGAAATAACAAGCCACATTTTTGGCTTCGGGTCTGTGCAACCGAAGCATATGAGCCACCTTTGGCACTGCTTTTTTGAACCAAAGCATATAACCCTTTTTTGCTTCGGGTTTTAGCTGAACCGAGGCATGAAAGTTGCCTGGAATTGCAAAAATGTCAGCGCGCCATTATATGCTTTGGTTCCTGACCAACCGAGGCATATAAGGCAAGGTAAAAAGCAAAATCTGCACTAGTGAATCAACCTAAGACAGTGCCCCTTTTGTGATAATCCTTCATGAAAAATGAAAACAAGGTTTATGATGAAAGAGAGATGGAAAGGCAAATGGATTTGAGCAATTTCATGTATGCAAGATTAGATGGATGCTTCAAAAGAAATGATAAAAAACAATATTTTATTTCTTTATTCAATCCACTAATTTGACCAAAAAATGTTTTATTATTTTCTCAATTTTCATCAGAAAAATTCCAAGAACTTGGTGATAAGCAAAATTGGAAAGAATTTGAATTTATTTTAATGTAATTTTTTTTTTCTTAAAAGTATGCATATGCATGTTATGTGTTTGAAACTATGGACAAGATGTCGTGAATGACCACAAAATGGAAATGTAATGCATGGTTATGCATCATAGGGCATTTATTCACTTGATATGCTAATGAAATGCATGTTTATGCCTTGTGAAGCATTTTTCCTTTTTTTTATAACGGTGTGATGATAAAAATTGTGATGGATTTATTACTATATACAAGGAACAAAGACGGCAAAGGATGCAAATAGTCTTCCTTTTGTGCCTTAGAAAAGATTCGACACTTAAAGCTTAAACATTTAAGGCAAAGTATATGTGCTCACAATGATAGTTCCTTAATACCTAAAGATCAAGGTCACTAGAGTTATGACCCACTTCATGGAATTTCCCACCATAGTTGGTAAACAACAAGAACTGGGAGTACCTTATGAAGCAAACAAACTCTAGCTAGGGTTCTCATAATGACTACTTGGGAAGTACATCCAACGTGACACTACTACACAATCCCCTCTAATTCTAAGCAACACAACCCGGGTATAGCGCCCCACTTATGTAATGAACAAAGTATGTGTGTGAAGGGAGAATGCAATGTATGCCCAAACCCTACTTGCAAAACAACCAAAACAGTCCTAGATAGATATATAAAAATGTCATCTACCATGGGGTACAACATTCAGAAATCATTCCAAATACCAAAATAAAGAAGAATATACACATACAACTATTCCAAATATCAAAAAGAGACAAAATATAAATTCCCAAAGAGAAAAAAAGAAGTAAAGAAAAACCACATCAATTTTGCACATCCAAATAAATGGCATGACTCTCTAGTGTCCTCAGTTAAGTGGTCATTTGTCGCAACCGAAATCACAATGGGACAATGAACCAAAAATAAAATTTGAAAAAATAGAGAGTTTGGAGTCGTCACCATAGTTTATTCTGGAAAACTGCGGAAAAAATAAATAAGACAAGGTCTACAAAAACCAGATTTTGAGTTCGGGAGTCGAATACGCGTAGAAAAGTGTTAGCACCCTACAATGTTCGTCCTAAGACGGTACCTTTAATTAAATGTACAAAAATTATGTGGTTTTTCAAAATATTTATTTTTCCCAAAAATAATAAAAAAAAATGTACAAAAGAAACAAAAATATTTTTTGGTTTTTAGGGCTAAAAAAGGATTAATACTCACTCCTATGTATCCCCATTTACAATGGACAATCAGGGTTACATAGTTCTTCCTAAAAAACCTATTTGAGAAAACATTTGATTTTTATTTTTTTATAATTTTGAAAACCTCTATATGTGAAAATGAGTGTCACGTGACGCGAGTGGTCGGCCAGACACTAAAATTAAATAAAAAAAATTATTTTTTACTTTTTTTCTTTATATATGTTTCTATATTTAAAAAAAAATAAATTTCAAAATAAGTGTCACGCGACGCGAGCAGTTGAACAAACACTAAAAAAAATAAGGAAAACTATTTTTTTATGATTGTTAGAGTAAAATATATGTAAATAGTAGAAAATAATGTACTTAACATAAATGTCAAAATGTTGTGTAAAAAAAGGAAAACACGTACAATATTAAAACAAAATATAATAAAAATTGAAATTCACAAATCAAAAGAAAAAAATAGAATTGACGTACCTTTTACACTCTTCAATCCCTCTTATTTTCTATCAAATCCCACTCTCTTCTTTACATCACACTACCTTTTCTCTTCTTTTTTCTTTTCTTTTTTACCTCCTTCAATAGGTATAGAGAATATTTTTTTTATCCCTTTTCATATGACAAACTGTGTATTTTATATCCACACATTACATTATCAATGTAATCTTTGTAACGTCCCATTTAAAATATAATATAATTAAATGAAACATTACACAAAATAGTAATAGATGCAAGGTCTTGGAGTATAATCACTACTCCTTACAGTTATCCACGAAAAACAAGAAATGATCTAAGGCACACCATGATGCCAGTAACCAAGCGTAATAATAAATCGACAGTATTTCTAAATAAACCCAAAGACAGTGAATACATGAGCCATAGACTTGAAAGAGACTCAGATAAATAAAACCCAGCCCAAATGGCTACGCAGGGAAACCTCCATTACCCTGTTGAGCATGGGTGTTTCTCACATCTGCTCACATCAATAAATTGATGATCATCGCAAAAAGAGAAAACCACACATATAAAACATACAACAAACAAACAACAGTGTAAGCTAGAGTAGAAAAACAGTTTATCATACAGTATATAATATTTCACAATCCAAGATGCACATGCCAGTCAATCATGTTATGACTTCTCAAACAATACACTAAGACTCAGACACGACTCATCTGAATACATATAATTAGTCGGATTCAGCGGATGCTTGTACTTGTGGTGGATTTCCTGCTCTACCGAGCTACTCTCCCCCGAGCTAAGTGTTACAATGTCTCAACCCCCACACACAAGGTTAGCCCTTAATGAGTTTCAGGCCTCCAGCTACTCTCACCACAATATTCAATCTGCTCTGTGTGAGACTCACTGACTCCTTAGAGTGTTAAGATGCAACCTTATCTTGAATCCTTACTAAATTATATAGATGGGGCACCACCATGAACTCCCACTAACAGGGGTCATGGAATTACGTTCCGACCAACTGAGGAACCACCCTGAAATCTCACCTAGAGATTCAACGAATTACGTCCTAACCACATACAAATCATGTTTCACCAATCAAATAGGTATTCATCATGCATGCCAATCTCATGCCATACTTTATAACCAACCTTCATTCATATCCCATATCAAATCCATACCAAACTCATCATATTCAATCCATGAACCAATCCCATACATGCACATTATGCATTTCATGCCTTTAACATATCAATTCATCCAAAAATATAGTAAACATACAAGGACAACGGAGAAAATAGAACCTAGTGCATTCTCACTCAGCTCTTCGCTCAGGCAGAAGAGTCTCGCTCAGGCGAGCTCCTTTCGCCTAGGCGAGAGCTCGAAGAGGGAACAGTGGTGCTGTCATGTTCTCTCGCTTAGGCGAGACCTCCTCGCCTGAGCGAGATGGCCTCTCGCTCAAGACTGGAGCTCGTCGCCTGAGCGATAGCTCGCGCAACACCAGGGAGGGTTTTTTTATAGTCTCGCTTAGGCGAGCTCCACTCGCTTAGGCGAGATTATCATATCTCCTCCACTGTTCACGTAAACCAGTACACAGATTCATCCAAGACAATGTGGAATACGCATTTATATCATATTGAGCATCATATACACACCATAAACACGAAACAGAACTGAAAAACAAGCAAAACACATTTAAACTCAAAACCCTAGCTTCCCTTACCTAGAAAGAGTTAACTAAGACCTTTGACACCTAAGTCGTGGAGCACATCAGCTCAAAGAGTAGCTTCGAGAGCTGGAAAACAGTGGAACGAATTTTAAAGGAGTTCACTAAGACAAACCCTAGTTGGAACTACAAAGAATGAACTGAATGGAGCTAGAGCATGAGTTGGGAACTGACTTACGAAGAGTAGAAAACTGGTCTGAGCTCGCTTGAAGAGAAATAGTGGTTGAACCCTAGTAGAGCTTCTGGGGAAACAAGGAGAGCGTGAGAATATTGTTTTCGCAGGAATGACAGAAGTGAAAGGAGTTTGGTTGCCTTAGGGGCCTTTGACACCCTATGGGCCAACCCTTAGGCCCAATAAGGTTTGGGGCAGCGCTTAAACATAAGGCAGAAAATATTAGGCTTGACAATCTTAGCCTTAATTTTAATGAACAATATAAAGAAGGAATTGGTCATGATAGCAACACATTACGATAATCAAATCACAGCAAATTAGAGCACAACATAAAATCATCATTAGTAATATTGATTATAATTAATAGAACAAATATTGCTTCTAACTATGATAATCATATCACTATTTTCTCTATTAGGAACAAAGGATGGAAAAAACAAAGAGTGAGGACAAAAATTTGTTGGTTTGTTGAGCTTATGAGGAGGGGTGTGATAATTTAAAACAAATTAGGTTTTTTTTTTCTTTTTTTCTTTTTTTTTTTGCTAAAATTAAAGTTTGAAAATCTTTGAAGAAAATTTTCTTTCACCTCTTTTTTATTTACCATTAACTAGAAAATATTTTTTTATTTTTTAAAAAAAATAAATTTATTCTCCATACGAAATTGGACGTTTACACCTCATTTGAGAACCTCACCTAAACACCAAAATTGAACCATATCTCCTCCATTATACTTGCTTATGCGACTTCATTGCATTCATGTATTCTTCTTTTCTCATTCTCTCGAATTCATGCTTGAAGACGGACTTATCATCCTTCGAGACTACCTTTAAAGATGATCTATATGTTCTAAAAAAAAGTAAGAATGCTATCAGATAAACATGTTCCTTCAATTTTAGTTTTCAGTAATATTGTATCTTGCAATGACAATAAATAATATTACTCAACATCTTTTTAATAGCCTTTACAACGGCAAAATAAAAATTGAAATGTTAAACTATCAAAAATAACTCAACAATTGTCCTCAAATAACATCCTTGTATAAAATATGTACCATTGTAACTAAGTCACATCGTGATAGTCTAAATATTCTACCATAAGGTATTATAATAAATAAAACTTCACTATGTATACAAGAAAGTTAAATATGTATACAAAATACTCTGATCAATTATCTAAACATACCTTTATGATTCTAGACTAGTAGAATTCATCTTATCCAAATCTTATCCTAGAAGGGTCACATATGCAAAACTCCTGATCATGTACATGCAAAACTTCCCAAAACAAACTTAAGAAAAGTGATAAAAAAACTTACTCTAAAAGAAGTTATGATTGGATAAATTTGTTCTGTTCTCTAATAGGATTCCTAAGGTGAACTCTTATAAAAAAAAATAGTATATTCTTCATAAATTTAGAAATAAAATAGGAAAGATCAAAATATAAACTTTAAATTTACCAGTTAAAATAAAATAAAATTTAATTCAATAATCCGAATCAACCTAAAGAAATATAACTAAGTTAGACTAAATTGAAACAAATTATGTGGAACTTTCCACCACCATTAATAGCTATTATATTATTCAAGCTGTGAAAGTCTATTATGGAAGTGGCCCCTTTAACGTCTGAAAAATCATATAAGTTTTGCGTTTTTGTTTTTTTGTTCTCGCCGTGCTGGGTCCTTCAATTTTCGTGGAGGATAACTTGCAGGGTCAGAAGATTACACCATGAAACATGTCTGTCTGTCCATACTATGAAAACACTCTTTTTTCGAGTCTGATTAAAATATAATTCTGAGAAAATTGCTGGTAAAATCCCTTTTGTTATAATATCTATCATTACTAAAAATAATTAAGAACTATAACATTATTACTATCATTAAAAACTTACTAAATAAGAATAATAATTATACGTATCTTAATTAACAATAAAAAATAATATAAAGTGTATTGTTGGTATTTTCGTTAAAACTATGTCTCTATGCTTCTTCATGAGCATCCATTCATGGACCCATTGTTCCTCCATGAAAACTTGGTATGGGTAACAAAAGTCCCCATTGATAAACTGTTTATGGAGCACGATACGATGTAGCATTTAGTTATGTGATTAATTATGACATGCAATAACATATGAATCATATTTCTTATTCATGAATCATGTGGTTTGATCCAAAGAGGACAACACAGCAATAACTAGCCATCTCTCTCTCTCTCTGTCGGTCACATTCTTCAGAATTTCTCATTTAACAGTACAAACACTTAAAACCCTATTTGCCACGAAGATAGACCAGGAATCCTTATCCGTTTGTTCAAAACATTTGTGTTCCTAAACTCAATTATTGTTCAGTAAAATTTCCTTCAAACTTCATTACTTTTAGTATTTTCAAATTCGATTTTTTTGAACCATTTCAATGAACTAAGCAAATAGAAAAAAGTTCCATTTAAACTATGAAGTGTAGTTAATTTTCCAAAAGATATATAAATCAACCCCATTTATCTAAAATTATTTATGAAAGTATCACTCTTGACCACAAAACTAAACTTTTCAACTTTAATTTTTTTTTCTCAAAATCAATGATATCAACTCGCAATTCTTTCAAATTACAATTACAACAAAATCTAAATGCTTTCATATTTTGCGTGCTTCTGGTTTAGGACTATAATTACTAAACATGATGAATTGAATTGCAAGTGGTGATGGTTAAGTCTGTCACATGCAAAGATGCAATTATGGGACCTGATGCTCTTTGGCAACGAAATTAAGGTGACATATGTTTGTTTCTGGCGCAATGATTCATTCGTTGAACAAAGACACACGCAACTCTTATTATAGTGACGTTTACAGAGCTGCACTCTTTTCTTGAATAATGGAAGTAGTTGAAGGAATTGTTGAGTGGTAGTGTGAAAGTGAATGAATGAATCTTAGGGCAAGGTAGGGTTTGTGTTTGTGTCAATTCTCTAAATATGGCCTCCGTTTGGGCCAAACAATAAATGAAAATGATCCACATGTGCTGGAGTGATGTGGTTGACTCTCAGCATCAAGTGGATATTTTATTCTAGTTTCTTTGTAACATAACAAGCCTTTTTCAGGATAAGATTCTTGGTGTAGGAACATGTAATATTCTAGTAAAGGCTTATGAGGGTTAATTATTGTTTAATTCTTCAGATTTAATGTAAATTGTTTATTTTCTTGTTAACAAATTATTTTTTTATTAGTATTCAGAATTTGGAAATAGTCATTTTTTATCCTTGTATAGTAACCATGTTGCGAACCTTTCTAATGTCACTAAAGGTATGACTCAACCTATCACACGTTAAATTGAATCATTTTTAAAATATACTTTGTAAGGAGAAAATTTTAGGAGGGAGAAGACAAGGGTGAAATCATTACTCTAATGATGGTGGTGCTCACCTAAGCTACAAAGGAAGAAGAAGGAGAAAAATAGTGGATAAATAGTTTATGAGAAAAAAAAATAAAAGAAAAAATGACATTAGAAAAATGAAAAGAAAAGAAAATAAGAGGAGAGAGAATTATAGATTTCTTTTAACTAAAAGTCTCACTCTATATTTATAGAAATAGTAATCGCATTAATTATTTAATTAATTTATTAGCATAACCTTGTTTTTCTCTTTTTAATAATTTTTCTGTTAAAAAATGTTTCAAACAAACTTACTCAATATATCTTAAAAACGTGTCTAACAACAATAACTATATCGTATAGATTACATTAATTTCTCATTTATTATTAATACTTCTACTCTGTACTTAATTTTTAATTAATTTACCCAAATGTATATATGCGCAAACAAAGTAATTTTTACGTAGAAATGAAAAAATATCAATAACGAATTATTGTTTTATATTTAATTTATAAATGTTTATTTCAATTTCAATTTTTTGATAAATTTAAAAACTTTTAATTAAGTCCTTATTTGATTTTTGTACTCTATTGAGTTCTATACACTTTAAAACTTTTTCAATTGATCCCTACTATTAGATTTTTCTGTTTAATTAGGTGATGCGGTGATTATCTAGGTGATTTAAATGTTATCTTTGCTACCTAATTTAGTTTTCACCACATGTAATATTTTAATTTTATAATTTTATAATTTATAATTTTTGTAATTTTAGAATGTTGTAATTTTATAATTTTATTTCTTTTAATCTTATAATTTTGTAATTTTATAATTTTTAATTATAAAATTTTATAATTTTATAATTTATAATTATAAAATTTTATAATTTTATAATTTTCAATCTCTTCAACGAAAAACTTTCAACCATCTCTTTGGCTCCCTATGTTTTCTATACCTCTACAACATCGTCTCCTTTGACAAAATTTCAGTATCCAAATATCAATTTTAGTTGATCAACTTCTTCTAAAAAAACTTAATAGGAGGAATACTTCGTGGGACATTACAAAATCTACTTCTTGGGACATTACAGAATCTACGGTATTTATGATGGAACTTCAATCCCATCCACAAAATCAAGGCGAAGTTTTAGAGATTTTATATCAACTAGAGATAAGGTAATTTCATAGTATATAAGTGGGTACAAACCTCCCTTTACAAGTCACAGTTTTGTAGGGTTAAGTTAGGCTTAAAGTCTACTTCTTAACATAGTATGAGAGTCGTGGCTTAGAGCCTAGGCTAGCAAGATTTATTGTTTGTTCAGCCTATTGTATCACCCATTATCAAAAGATTTGTTGTTGTTTGAGCCTATTGTTCACCCACTATCATACTGCTACCAGACCACCCACCTTACAAACTGGTTTTGTAGGGTTAAGTTACGTTTAAAGTTCACTTTTTAACATATAGTTTTACATGCATTTTGTAACTTATTAAAAATATATACATAACCATTTTTTAATAAAAAATATTTTTTTTATGTGTTTGTCTAAACTGATTGTTTCAGTTTTATCAAAAGTCAATTTTTATTAATTGGCTTGCCCAAATAATTAAGTTTTTTTTTTGAGATCCAACATTGACTAAAAATAACGGGAGTTTACAATATATAAGTGAGTGTAAACTTTACCTTACAATATCTATGAACATTATTTGATGGAAGTTTGTAATATATATTTATATTAGTGACTTGATGAATAAAGAGGAATACGTTTTCTTGCCGTAAAACTTATCATGGTATTAGATCCCATGAAAATCCTATGGTAAACTTCTTTTTTTTTTCTTTAGAACCATAAGAGATGATGGTGGAAAACAATGGTAGGCAATCTCATGCTCCATCAAACTCAAGTGATCAGCCAATGGGAATATTTGACATCACTCCAGTACAATGGTAACAACTTCTTTACCTTTTGAATGTTTCCAAAAATAAGGGTAGTTTTCATTGTAAGAAGGACATTCCTTGGACATTACATGCACTAGTAATATTTTGAAACCGTATACAAATATTTTTATATTAATTATATTATAATATATATTAAAGTATGCCACCTTTATGTTATAATTAGAACAAATATAAAATGTTATATTTTATATTGGTTAGAACTACAATTCATACATGTGATATTTTTTAAGAATATTGTTATATTTTTTAAATTTCTTATCGATAACCATGTTCAAAAGTTGATATCTAAATTGATAAGAATGACAATAAAAATTTAACTTTTCATATACAAGAAAGATATAAATAATATAATTATTTGTATTTACAAGAAAAATACATGAAAAAAGGTTTAGATATTAAAACCTAAAATACAAGAAATGAGAATTTAAGATAGTAAAGAGTTATGAATGATGGTGCAAAAAGGATATTCAAGTAGATCTAAAACAAATATTGCGTATAAAAGAAAAATTGTTGTGCAATGGAGAGTGAACGGTGGGAAGGAGGAGAGAGAAGGAGATAATGATACTTAGTTGAAGAGGAAAAGATGATGATACTAGGATAGAGAAGAAGGATGTAAGGTTTCATGGTATTTAGGGAAAAAAGTTAGTGGTAATTAATGGCAAGAGGTTACTAAAAAACTGCAAGTTGATAGGAAACAAAGGAGAAGAGTTTCTAGTATAAGGTTGTTACGAAGTGAAAGAATAAAAGAAATAAAATGTAAGTTGGCTACTTAACAAAAACTATATTCTATAATTGTAACCAAAGGAGAAGAGCTTCTTGTGTTGTATTTATATTTTATATATATTAGGAAGTCAACTAATAAAGGTAATCATCGAATATGTTTGTAATCTCTAAATTTGGACGTAAAATTAGAATTTGTATTCAAAATTTTAATATATTTTGATCCTAAACTTTAATATTGAGTAAATATAATTTTTTTAACCCATTCAACTATGTTAAATTTCTTTTACGTGTGAATCGGTGTGAACAAATCAAACGCTAGCCTAAAATGTTGTCTAACACCTCAAAAAAATTTAATGCAATTAGTTAGGAGAACTATATTCATTTTAAAAGTTTGAGAACTAAAATATATCAAAATTTGGGATAAGGGTGAATTTTAATTTTGTGTCAAAGTTTAAAAATTAAAAACATATTTAACTATATAGATCTTAATATTTATAAAGTTAACTAAGACAAACTTATATTAGTTACATTTAAGTTATTAAATAATTATATTTATAACTGTGAGGCTTTTTACGAGGGGAGGCACCGAGAGATTCGGTACCAATAAGATCATGAACAAGCCTATATAAGATACTAGGACACCACTTTCAATTCAAAACCTTAAAGCAATGAGGTTATGGATTCTTCTACTTATATATTAGTCATCTTACTCTTTTTTAACCAATATGAGACTTCAAATCACTTGACATCGATTTCTTACTATAAGATAAACTTTTTTAATTACAAGATGAACTCCTCAAAATTGGTACTCGTGTAAACGAGGTGCTCTACCTAACTAGGCTAATAGATGGTTACCACTGTGAGGTTTTTCATAAGGGGAGACACCGAGAGTTTCGATACCTATAAGTCATTGTTGGGTTTTTTTTTCATATAAGTTATAGTCATTGAGAGATTGTGGTTTTATATATAAATAACATTGGTGGTACACATATAAGACATTTGACATCACTTTTACCCTAAGACAATTGTGTTATGGGTCTTTATTCTTATATAGCATTTAACTTTGTTTATTCTATCAAATGTGGGACTTTGACTCACACTTGAACTATTCCCAAGACTCATGAACAAGCCTATATAAGAGAATAGAACACTACTTTCACTACAAAAAAAATTGAAATTACCGACGGAATTTTACCGACGGATATATTTCTGTCGGTAAATTTGAATTACCGACGGATTTTATCGACGGATTCTCAAATTTTAATTACCGACGGATTTTTCCGTCGGTAAAAAAAATTTCATTTACCGACAGAAAAATCTGTCGGTAAAATCCGTCGATAATTCAAATTTTTTTTACCGACAAATTTACCGACGGATTTTTCCGTCAGTAAAAGAAGCGGGAAATTTCCCGCCCAAATTTGAATTACCGACGGATTTATCCGTCGGTAAAAGAAGCGGGAATTTTCCCGCCCAAATCTCACCTTATAAGAAGACGAGGAGAAGAAGAAAATAAGAAAAAGAAGGAGAAGAAGAAGAAGAGAAGAAGAAGAAGAGAAGAAGAAGAAGAGAAGAAGGAGAAGAAGAAGAAAAAGAAGGAGAAAGAGAAGAAGAAGAAGAAGAGAGGAAGAAAGAGAAGAAGAAGAGGAAGAAGGAGAAGATGAAGGAGAAGAAGGAGAAGAAGAAGAAGAAAGAGGAAGAAGATGACAATGGCGGCGGCGGCGGCGGCGGCGACGGCAGCGACGGCGGCGGCGGCGGCGACGGCAGCGACGGCGGCGGCGACGACGGTGACGACGGCGACGACATTGACGGCGACCACGAAAAAAAAACGAAAAAAAAATTGAAAGAGGGAGGAGGAAGAAGATGAATAGTGTAACTAATTTACCGACGGATTTTTGGTAATTACCGACGGATATTTAGGTCGGTAATTACCGACGGATATTTTCCGTCGGTAATTACCGACGGATTTTTCCGTCGGTAATTACCGACAGATTTACCGACGGATTTTTCCGTCGGTAATTACCGACGGAACATGATTTCCGTCGGTAAAATTTTACAGACAAGCATTTTACCGACGAATTTTTGACCGTCGATGATCCGTCGGTAATGTTGATTTAGCGACGGATTTTGGCCATTACCGACGGATTTTGACCGTCGGTAATAATGGTTTTTCTTGTAGTGTTTTAACCTAAAACCTTAAAGACAATGAATTTATGAATTTTTCTACTTGTATATTAATCATCTTATTGATTTTTGACCGATGTGGAACTTCAATTTACCTTAAATTCTTAATAATATTAAACTAGTAAAAATGTATTATGCACATGTGTGTTAACTTTTTTCTTTTTTTCCTGGTACCAAAAAATAATAAATTATATTATAAAAGTAAATTTAAATAATTTAAAGTATTAATTTTTTTTAGACATTTTTTTTGTAAGGCCCCCTTTTTATTCCTGCTTCCTTTTAAGGGCTACCCCAATCTTGTGGGCCTAAAGGTTGGCCCAAAGCGGGAGGGTCAGACCTAACCTACCAACCCTAACCTTGTGCTCATTTTGGTAACACAGAACTTTCACAATCCTTAGAGCGGCTGTTGTTTTTCCTCTGCTAGGGTTTACTCCTAACCCTGAACCAGTGAGCTCAGTTGCATTTCCTAGCCTCATGTAAGTGCTCTACACCTCATGTCTTGCTTTCCTTTCGCCTTTATGTTTGTACTTCTAGTAGGGGTTCATCGTAGGCTTACGTATGCTCTTCCACATCTGTTCCGCAGCTCTGTAATCTGCCGCTGGAGCTTCGCGTTCCGCTGTTGGAGACGCACCCCGCTCTTAGCCCTTTTCCAGGTACGGGAAGTTAGGGTTTCAGGTTTAAGTTGATTTTTGGTCTATCCTTGAGTTTGCTTGATGTTGTACGGTGAAATCATTGTTTTTAGTGCGTAGAATACCCTGTATGGTTGTTTGGATCGGAATGTACATCTGTTGTAGGAGAAACCAGGGCGAGAACTGGTAATCTCGCCCAAGCGAGTCGGATTCGCCTAGGCGAGTCTGACGACGGCTCGCCCAAACCCCATTGCGTGAGAGGTCGCCCAGGCGACCCATTTGAACTTTTGAGCGAGTGAACACCTCGCCCAAGCGAGAGGGGTCTCGCCTAAGCGAGATCCCGTGATGTTCCCTGGGTGCTCCATCGAACCCTTGCCTAGGCGAAGGGGGGGCTCGCCTGAGCGAGCACGTCTCGCCTGAGCGAAACCCTTCAGCCTGAGCAAGGGGTTGGGCGAGGCAGTACACTATTTGGGTGCTTGTTTATTCTTGGATGATTGATATTGGTTTAAGTGTGAATTGTATGATGAGAAACATGTATATAATGGAATATTATGTGAACTTGGCATGATTCATGAATAGTAGATGATGGGTTAGTGTGAGAATTGGCATGTGAATTAAATGAGACGGATAATATTAAAGTGGCATGATAACATGATGAGTTGGATCTTATTTACATGGATAAACTATGAGGTGTTAGAATGAGTGGGGCCTGGATCATGAAAGGCGTTGGCTTCAAAGGTTGGTACGAGTGATGTATATCTATGCGTGGTAATTATTATTTTGGCTATGTGAATGAGGTCGATCTGTGTCAGTGCATAATTCCTTGGGGTCTCTAGGTGAGACTTTCAGGGTTGCGCTCCAGTGGTCGGGACGTAATTCCATGGCCCCTGTTAGTGGGTGTCCATGGTGGTGCCCCATCTGTATAACTAGGTAAGGATTCAAGGTAAGGACTGCATCCTAACACTCTAAGGGGCCGGTTAGTCTCACTTAGAGCGGACTGACTCCTGTGGTGAGAGTAGCAGGAGGCCTGAAATTCATTAAGGGCTAACCTTGTGGTGAGGGAGATTTGATTCATCGTAACACTTGTAACACATAGCTCGGAGATGAGCAGCTCAGGGTTGAGCAGAGGTATCCACCACAAGTGCAAGCATCCGCTGAATCCGACTAAGTTATACGTATCCGGATGAGTCGAGTCGAGTCGTAGTGTATTGAATGAAGAGTCATAACATGCTTGGATGCTATATGGATATGGGATGATGATAGTGTACTTGACTGTGTGATGAATATGTGTTGGCTCTAGCTTACCCGTTTGTTTGTATGGTTGTGTTGTATGTGGCTGTTCTTCTTGCGATGATCATCAATTTAATTGATGGGAGCAGATGGGCGAGGTTCCAGAGGTCAGCAAGGAAGTGGAGATTCTGCTGCATAGTCCGCGTGGACTAGTTGTTATTTCTGCATGAGTTCATTTAGGGTTGCGACCCATGTATCTGTTCGTCCTTGGTTTTATACACTCTGGTTAACTTTTCCTCTAGTCTCTTTTAGGCATCGTGGTGTGCCATGGGTTGTATGGAGTTGATCCCAGACTGCGTTTTTATGTTATCTTTATCGTAACATTCCTTTAATTTCACGTACTTAATTAAATGGGGTGTTACATTTTTCTTATAATATTTATTTTAGTTTTAAAAAGTAGTTAAGTTTTAGAAAAAAAATGATCAAATTGAAAAAAATAATTAAATTTTAAAAAAATTACTTAAAGATAAAATTGGTAAAATAATTATTTAATTTTAAAATAAAATACCCAAGAGATAAAATTAGAAATAAAATGTGTACACTGAATGAAATAATCTCTATATATTATGGTATAAACATGACATAACGATGAAGTGCGGTTTTTAATTTTGTATTTGGTAAAAAACATTAAATGAATGTAGAACTTATTTATGAAAATATAAACCACCATTATAAATATAAGCGCGGTATATGCGTATGTATTTTTTAAATATGCATACTATTATAGTAATCATCAAATGATTAGGGTCGGCTCAACGGTAAAACAAGTGCTTTGGGCCTCAAGGATAAATATGTGTATGTATTTTTTAAATATGCATATTATTATACTACTAATATTTATCTATTAAATTAATTATAAAATTATATTTAAGTAAAAAAGACCTCAAAAATTTTTTAGTACTAATTAATATACGTCTATTAATCTAATTCAAAAATTATGTTTAAGATAAAAAAAAAAAGACCTCACAAAAATATTTTATTACTAATATAGCTCTATTAATTTAATTATAAGATTATGTTTTGTAATAAAATTTAATTAAATTATTATTAGTGTATGTTAATTTTTATTGGTAGTAAAAATTGTAATTAATGAGTTAAGACATTCTTTTAGTAATTTATAATTTTGTTTACAAGAAATAAATTAATTAGTTATCTTTATCCTCTTATAATCAATTTGGATTCTATTTTCTTCCTTTATTTCTCTATGACTTCTCTTATAAATATAATTCAAGTTTAGGAAAGAAAAAAAGACCTAGTATTGAGTTTAAAAGAACAATGTTTTTTTAATTATTTTTATTAATGATTAGTCTTAAAATAATTTTTTTTTGTAAGTTTGTTAAAAAGTTGAGACTTAAGAACGAAAAAAAGACTTGAAACTTCAAGATACTACAAGTCTACCATCGAGTTTATTTTCTTGACAACCAGAACCAGGTTTTATTGTTTTAATTCATTTGTTTTATATATTTATCTTTATTAGTGTTTTATATATTATCATTTTTTATTTCATATAAAAATATATAGGTATGTCAACTAGAAAATTGGAATCAGACTATTTAAAAATTCAAAAGAAAATAAGAATTGAGACTTTAATTACATAACAAAAAGAACCTATGAACAAAAAAGAACAAATGTCTTGTGTATTACGGTTTGTAGATATTTCATTTTTAGAATAAAAAAGTTTAAACCTTGAAAAATCTTTAAAGCATGATAATTCGTTGGATATTGATGGATTTGATTTAATTTAAGAATTAAATATCTTAAGGAAAATTATAGGTTTGGAAAATCATAAACTAATTGACATTCTTAATTATATAAAAAGAATAAATTATTTTTCAAATGTGTATATAACTTATAGAATAATGTTAACAATTTTAGTGTCAATTGTTTTCGTCGAAAGGAGTTTCTCAAAGTTAAAGATGATAAAAACTTATTTAAAATCATCAATGTCTCAAGAAAGATTAAAAGAATTAGTCTTATTATATATTGAGAAAAAATGTTAAATGAAAATAATTATGACAATTTAATAAATAATTTTGCATCAAAAAAAGCTTAAAAAATAAATTTTAAATAAAAGGCCTTATTTTTTAAGTTTGGTTTAGGTCTCCCAACTCGTTGGGTCGTCCCTGTAGATGATAATATTGAAATCTTATTAAGTTAATATACAAATTAAATTTATATTTATTAAAAATAAAATAAAATAAACGAAAAAAGATGGAAAAATAAAAATTAATAAATAAGAACAAAAAAAGAAAGGAGAACAGACAATTATATAGAAAACATGTATAAATAACTGTTAATTGTTTAAAATATAATAAATAATTATATTAAAGAATAAAATTAGAATCATAAAATATAGACACAAAAGAAAAAATCATAAATCATCTTTATATATAGTGGTATATTGTTACCTTCTTTTTATTTTTTAGTACAAAGTAATTATCTTTATTATCAACCTCGAACACTTCATTCACGGTAAAATAAATATTTTTCTTTCATATGATATTATTTAGACTAACTATACTTTTACCCCTCTTTTATTTGACGTTACAAAAAATCTCTAATTATACATCAAAACGTTATTTGTTAATTTGAAGAAAAAGTCTGTAATGATCTCGCATCCCTTTATTTTTAAAATTACACCCAACCCCCATAAGTTAATTTTATTAATATATTTATATAAAAGGTTCTTTTTTTACACTTATTTGTTATTAGTTTTAAGTTTTTGGGTGAAAATTCTTTTTATGTTTAAATCTGGTCTACAATTTTGGTATTTTAAAAGAGTTTGGAAGAGTCCAAAAAAGATGGATCTACCGGTACTACTAGAAACGTTGGTAGATCTACCATAAAATTTATGAGTTGGGTGATATTATTAGTCAAAGCATCGACACAAAAACAAGAGGGAAGAGGCCAACCTCATATTTTCAGTATTTGACCTTCTCACTCTCTTCTAATGGGCTCCATTCTATTAAATTCTCTTCCTTTAAATAACCAACACTTTTTCATTTCAGTGAAATGGTAAATTTAGAAGCAACTTTGGAGTCAGATTATGGGTCAGAACTCAGAAGATCCTCTGCACTTTACCCATTGTAAATTCCTCGAACAACGCAAAACCACCGACTTCACTATTTCCTTCTACCTCTATAATTCTGTCAAATGGAATTTTCATATAAAAATATTGTCAAGATAAGTTACAATTTCAAGGAAATTCCCAAATACATTATCAGGTTAAGATTTTTAGTCCAAATTAATATATTGCTTTTTATATATAGTAATGATGGACTTGGGAAAGACATTAGTTTTGTTTTTTTTTTTAAATTCAGAGATGAGATACAGATCAACAAGATTTTTATGTTTTGTTAAGTCTATTAAATTATTCTTAATGATTAATCTCATATTATATATATATATATATATATATATATATATATGAGATATTTATATATGTTGAAAATCATATATTAATGAAAGATAACATAAATTATAGTTTATAAGTGAGTATAAATTTTATTTTATAAATAAGATTATTTAAAAGTTTAGAACAAGTATTTATTGGAGGTTAACTTAATAATTTTTTAAAAATTTTTTATTCAGATTTTATATATAAATCTTTTTATATATCTTATAATTGTGTTGGACTTTCTTGTGTGTAGAACAAAAATATTTTCTCTTAATATTTTTTTTTAATATGGTTAAGAAATATATATATATATATATATATAATATTAAAATTTCAGTGATTTTGGATATTTCTTCTAAAAATAACCCAACAAATTTAATGACTTCGATTGTTTTAGGTAAAAAATTATTGTTCTTACAGAACAAAAATTAGAAAAACTGGAATGAAAAATTAAGGAGAATTATATTGTAATTGAGCAAAGCAAGAAGAAACAGAAAGGTAGGTTTTAAATTTTGGGCACCACCTATGAAGAAAAATCATTGAAGATATGATGTGGTTGGTGTAGAACTACAGATTGTAGGGCACTCAACCATTTCTTTAGTACATACATAGACTTTGGTTTTGGTGCAGTGTTCTGTCCACTACCTCTCACCCTTTTCTTTTTATAACTGCTTCGTACATGTCCGAATCTACTACATCTACCTTTTGAAAAGAAAACAGTTAATAAATATCTCTTAAAAATAATTATTGAAATTAAAGGTGTAATATGTTTATTTTATTTATTCAAAATTAAAATAATTATTACGTAATAGAACCATCGGCATTGAGAACGAAAAAGCTATATATATTAAGCTTTGGATCCGCAGATTATGCATGAATTAGTGGGGCATTTACTTTGGATTCACACTGAAGAATAAAATAAAGACAAGAAAATCGTCAACATATGAGATCTCAGATTTCAATAGTTTTAATAACGGTGAACACGACAACGTTAAGTGTGATTAGGTATACTCTTTGCCAATTAAGTGTAATTTCGTGCTGACATTCTTTTTCTATAATTTTCTGATCCCAACTAGTATCAGTCTTTGACCTTCACAGTGGATTCTGCATCAAAATTCGTTCTTTTCACATCACCAATTATTAAAATTGATATAAAGTTGTACTGAAATTTGTTGATTAACCTAACTTGAAACTCGGTGCTGAGTTTTTATTTTTCATTGGTAAAATATATTGAGCGTTAAATTATACAATAAGAAAGTGGAGAAGAGGAAAATTTAAAATCTTTACTATCAACTGCTTTATATATATAGGTGGTGTTATATTATATTACTTTAGAGTTCAAAAAGGTATTACAATTTACATTATCATATTTTTCTCGAAACGTCTATTTATTGTCTTTACATTTTTTAAATGTATTTTTCCTATTCTACTCTATTTGTTTAATTAAATGTTCTAAACATTTTTTTCCGACATATCACTTATTCTGAGACGATATTACATCTAATTTCATCTTCTTTTTAAATACTCATCTAAAGTATGTATATACTTTTAAAAATATTATTCAAATTGGAATGCATATTTACTTTCTTTTAAATTTAAGTATTTACTTAGTTTCAAAAGTTAAAAATCAAAACAATGAAAAGAATTACGTACGGGTATGTCTACTTTTTAATTAATCAAATCAACGATACTTAGTTGAAAGTGTATTGGTTAGTGATTTTACTAATCAATAAATAATTTATGATGAATGTTTTTAATAATTTAAATTTTTACTTTTTTTCAATTTTTCAATTAATTTAATATATTATTAAATTATCGTTGTCCAAAAGCTGAATAAGGGATAACAAATTTAAATTACTGGATTACGGTTTATGACAATTGGATGCTTACTTTGTCGTCTTATTTAAGGATAAAATATTTTAATTATGATGTTTATTTTATGATAAGTTAGTTAATTTAGTTTTCATTCACTCGTAATAATATAGGTGATTTAATGATTTATCTCAATGTATTTATTTGGATTTTTTTTTCATAATAGATATAATTTGCCACATCTTGTAAAGTATAAATTTTATTACGAGTTTGGTGTGGTATTCATGATTTGTATTATTTTATTTTTTTAATAATTTTTCATGTGATAATAAACACTTAATGGGTTTTAGAGTGTGAGCATAATTGAAATGTCGAAATTTATAATGATGTCTAACATGATCTTATTTGGGATGTTTATTTTATGATAATTAAGACCTTTTTGTGAAAAGAGAAAACAAATAGGGAACAAATAATAATAAGAATTGATGTACCATTTTATTCACTCTATGGTTGTGTTTACAAAAGGAAATGCAAGTCACGACTTAGTGGCAGCAATCAAAAAATAGAATTCCAGAAAAGAAAATGAGAGATAAAGTGAGACAAGAGAAATCACAATGCTTTAGAATGGAAACTACAAGCAGAGGTCACACACCCTTTCTATATTCCACTCCACACGTAGTCACCCTATTGTATATTGGGAATCTTTTCTGTCTCACTCCTTCGCGTACCCACTCTTATCTGTTGTGCCAAGTATCTTTTTTCTTCAACAAACTCTGATACTTCCTTTTTGCTACTTGGTCCCTCGCTTATATCGTCTTGTTTTGCATTTGAGTCCTTTTCAATTCCCCTTCATTAAAATCAACCTTGTCTTTAAGGTTGAAATTAGGGTAATGTTGTTGGAGCACTGTTACATCTTCCTAAATGGCTTACATGTTAGACACACCTTCCCACTTAATCAAAGCTTATGGTATATGTTAATTGTTTTGGATAATCATACGACTACACAACACCATTATTGGTTGCAGTAATGGACCATTTTCATTGGTCAATAACAACAATGGAATATAAGGTTCATATGCATCACCTTTAAATGGTTTAAGAATTGATACATGAAACACAAGGTGGATCAAAACAGATCTAGGTAAATTGAGTTTATAAGTCATTGCCTCTATTCTTTCCATTATCTTGAATGGGCCAAAATACCTCATTCCCAACTTCTGATTATTCCTTAAGGCCAAGAAGTGTTGTCGGTATGGTTACAACTTAACCAAAACTAAATCACCTTCCAAAAATTCAAAATACTTTCTCTTCTTATTAATGTATCTTTTCATATGTAGTTGTGCACATTCTAAATTCTTTTTCAATTGATCCAATAAAATTTTTCGTTGTTGCAATAATTCCTTAATTGAAGAGGATCCAAATAATCAACAATGTATTTTATCAATGTGGGGGTCTCGACCGTATATTGCCTTAAAGGGAGTCATCCCTAAACAGCTATGAAAAACAATGTTTTACCAATATTCCACCCATGCTAACACTAGGAACCAGTATCTAAGATTTTGGAAATGTGAAGCATCTGAGATACATTTCTAATATTTGTTGAGAACTTTAGATTGACCATTAGTTTGTGGATGGTAAGCAGAAGACATTATTAAAGAAGTCCCCTTTAACTTGAATAAATGCTGTCAAAATTGACTATTAAATACCTTAGCTCTATCTGAAACAATAGATTTAGGTAATCCATGTAACTTAACAATATGTTCCATAAACACCTCGACAACACTTCTACTGTTGTAATATATTTTAAGAGCAACAAAGTGGCCATATTTTAAGAGTCAGTCTACCACAACCATGATTATTGTGAAACCAAAAGAATTAGGCAACCCAATAATAAAATCCATGGCTATATCCTCTCATATTTGAGTTGGCATAGTCAATAGTTGCAACAATCCTATAGGCGACATATTATGCAACTTTGCTTGCTGACAAACTAAGCATTGCAGCACAGATTTACTGACATCATCTTTCATACCTTTCCAATGGAACTTCTTTTGAACTTTAGCTAAGTTCTTTTAATGTTTGTGTGCCCCTCATTATAGAAGCATGATATTTCTTCATATGTCAAGTGTCATTTTTCTTCAACAAACTTTGATGCTTCCTTTTTGTTACTTGGTCCCTCCTTATATCTTTTGCTTTTGCATTTGAGTTCCTTACATTTTGCTCAACTCTATAATCTTTTTTATAGATTATAGTTTGAATAAAGAAAATTGACATTACATTTTATTATATATGTCTTTGTGTTTTTTACTTTAACGATCATTTCATTACTTAAGTTATCATTCTATTGCTTAGATAAAAAAGTACAAATATATATTTTAAATTAGAGTGCATATATTTTTTTATATAAGTTTTAGCTACATTTCAAAACTTAAAAATAGAAACAATAAAAATTCCATACGAGCTAATTAATAAAAAGGATAATTTTACGTTAAAATAGTAGTTAGTAATTTAATTAACCAAATAAATAATGGTTGATGAATATGTTTAATAGTATTTAATTTAATAATTTAATTTTTATTTATCCAAGCTTTCTATTAATTTAGTATATGGTTAAATTGTTTTCATTGTAAATTTTAATAAGGAGTAACAAATTAAGGTAAGTGACATTTTATTCCATTTTATTTATGTTTATTTATTTTTATTTGTCTTTCAATTGTGTTAAATATTTCAATTAGGATTTTTTTATGACGGTGTGTAGTTTTCTTTTTTAACTCTTTCATCTTTTTCATATTTTGAGTTGTGACTTAAGTAAGAAGAATTAACATCATATTTTGAATTGTCTTTTTGCATTTGGGATCATTTCATGACTTGAGTTGTTATTGTATTATTTGAGTATTGAAGTTTTTTGGTGCTTCACAACTAGAATTCATCACTCAAGTTTTGTTTAGTCATTTGAGTGACTATTGCTTTACAAGATAGTTGACATTGTCTTTTTAAGCGATATAAGAATGCTCAAACGACTACTTCTTGAAATATGGAGTGAGCTATGAAAAAAAAGACAATTTTGCTTTATATATGAAAGAAGATATCCATCATTTTTTATCTCCGGTATTGGTGTAAGTTATATGTCAAACACTTCACAAATATAATGCATGTGGAGAAATGTAAGTATGAATACCTTAAGTAGAACACTTCTCAATATTAAAGGAAATATGAATGATATCTTTCATATAAATTTGATTGAAATAAATATATGAAAGGAGTTGGCACAATAAATGTCGGTAACTTACATATTTTCCCTTATATTTTCATATTTCCTAAAAAGTAGAGAACAATTTGATGCATTGAGAGTTTTTGGGTACATGTCAAAAATAAATCCTATAGAACTTCATGATGAACCTTGACACATTTGACAATCCACATATAAGTGCTCACGAGGTGTATATATGGTAATATAAGTGCTCACAAGGTGTATATATGGTAACCAAATATTGTGAAGAAGTGCTATAGGCATATTTGTATATATTGGATAATATAAGTGACATAATAGCATACTTATCCACACAAAGTCATTATGAAGGAAAATAATGTAAGATAATAAAAAAGTCAATTTTGATACGACAACAAGAATTTCATGGTATGGTTTAAACTATAAAACAAAAGAGTTTTTACAACATATTTAACATTAACTTGACTTACAAATATACTCAAGTTTGATGCCTTATATGTTGTTTTGAATATGAAAACAATTGTTGTTCATTCTATCGAAGTCTCATTATAAAAAAGTATATTGTAAGTTAATGGGTCATTCTTGAGATAAATGTTAGATATGAAATGGTGATTTAAGCCAAGAAAGAGGTTGAATTAGCTGTTTAAAACCTTTTCGAAATTTTAAAATCCATTTTAATTGAATCAAATAGATCACAAAATTTGAATGCAAAGGTTGCAAGACATTACACTTTCAACCGGTCAAAACTAAAAACAACATATTAATCTGTTTATAATCTTATGAATTAGTTTATTAAAACTTCAAAACAATCGACTAAAATTCTAGGAAATTATGCAGAATTAGCAAATTTCACTCAAACAACAAACTTTTACATGCAAGACTTGTTCCAAACAGTATTTCTAACAAGTATGCATAATCAGATTACACATAAACGCATTCAAACACAACAAAGAGTGATTTACTTGGTTTTCTTGAGATTTTAAAGTGAGAGAGATGAAAGGAACATAATGGCACAAATGTTGTTATACTGGTTGACTTAATCACAAAGCTACATCTAGTTTAACAGGACAACCTAAGTCTGGTTTCCACTATATTCAAAAATTTTACAAATCACACACTAAGATTACACTTTTGAACAAAGAAAAACACCAAGATTTTTTATTCACACAAAAATCTACACTACAACCTTGCAAGAATCACACTCACAGACCTAGAATCACACCAGGGATACAACAAGAGGCACAAAAACTACAAAACCTTATGGTGGCTCTCCTTAGCCAACCATACACGAGTTCTTTAAGCTTCCACCAAGCCAAAATACCTTAAAGATCAACCAAGATATTTAATATTCACCTTGCAACTGTTTAATTTAGAGAGAGAAAGAGAGAGAGAGAGTTTTCCAGTGATTAATAACAGGTTTTCGAGCTCAAAAACTCAGAATCGTGCCTATACTCTCGATTGAATTTATAGTACAATCTGTTGATTTCACTTGACTTAAGTGAAATCATTCGATTGAAAAACAATTCAACTGATTGAATACATTCATAATAAAAACTATATACAACAAGTCTTTTAACTTGTTAAAACTCATTTTAATAGATTAAAAAGGACACACTAAGACTAACAAAACATCTAACTTATGTCATATAGTCTACCAACATGATATAACATGTAACCATTACATTTAACACATCATTTACAAATGTAATCCAATAGAAACATGATCTTTAAGCGGATCTTCATCGATTTTCGTCAATCAGATAAGATCTTCACACACTTTGCTTTGTCAAATCTTTGCACCAAGCTTGCTTGTTCCAACAATAGAGTCAGTGCAATTCTTTAGTTTGAAAGATCAAACTCAGTTATTAAAACAATGACACATTATAATGTCTGTAAAGAGATTTAGGAGGATGATTACACCAAGTTTTATGTGTCTGTTTTCAAAATGAAAATGGATTGACAATAAGAATGATGAAAAAAATGATGAATGAGGATTAACATCACTTACTTTTGAAAGATGGGATATAAGGATAAACCATTTGTCATGAAGTAATAATATTTACAAGTGTTTTATGTTAGAAATCCTTTGTTCGAAAACTAACTTTGTTGTTCTTCATAAAAAAGAAAAAAAAAGATATTTTGCTCATGAAAGTCAACTGCCTAATTTTGACATTTGTCGCATAATCATTTACAACAATGATGATTTATAGAGATTAGCACGATGTCATAGATGATGTAAATGACACTCAACAAAACCATTAGAGGGAACATATGTGTGTGTCTTGATAACAAACATAAATATATAAATGAATAATTGTTCAATTTTGTAAATTTTCTTTAACTTCATAATCTACATATTGTTTTATTATTTCCTTTTATTGTTGTTAACATTTGTTATTTTAATTTCTTGACAAGAACATGACTGATGATCATCCTTTATCTACTTCTAACTTACTTCTATAAAATCTATTAAAACAGCTACTAGATTGAGGTTTGTCACTAAGACATGTCCATCATGAGAGAACACCACTTAACATTGCTATAACACTAGTTTGACCTCTTGGCCAAATGTTGAGCCTTGTAGTAGCTATCTTGATGTAGTGGTTTGTGTGAATAGTTTTTTTATCTTAACCCGATCAAAGGATCATGTCATTGAGTAAGAGAATAGTATCATATGGCAGGACATACCTGTAAATCATCGAATCGTACTTATGTATTTCTTAATCTTACAAAACTTAATTGTAAAAATCAATTGATAATTATTTTTTTTTGTCTAAAATAAGTGCATTATTATATTCTTGCTATCCAAACATTGAAATAGAATGTTCTTTCTTTAGTCACAATGAAATTATGTCAATTTAAGTTAAAATTGATCATAAATTATGTATTTGATGTACAAAGAGATGAAAATTTATATTAATTATGTATACAAGGTTCAGTGAAGAAACATGACAAAAGTTTCTTTATAACTATTGCGAAGTGGAAAGTTAGTACAAATTGATCTACCTTGCAATGAAAGTTATGATTAATTCTATTATCAACTAACATATAAATATTGTATATAATGTTGACATATTGCTAAGAAAAAGGCATAAGTCACTCATATGAGACCCCATCTATTATCTTGAGGAGGTTATAAAAAGCTTTAGGAGACTACGTGAAAAGAAGCAAAAAGCCTACCTTCATTAGTTGGAGATGTTTTTGCTACAAATGATATATCGATTCAACTTCCATCGCATTTTATTTCCATGAGAAATGAAAGGAAACCCATCTAAAGCTCTAGGATTCATAAATTTATGATGAATTACGTCTTACGTCAATTCACTAAGTGAATTATAAGTAAATATGATTCAATTTATTTGTTATTAATATACATTTGACATGAATCATAATCGTAATATATTTTGGTTATGTTGTAAGATTCTTTAGTTGAACAAAACACCCAAAGTATTTTGATTATTTATGGTCTTTACAATGTACTTACTACTACCTTTATATAACCAATGAATCCTGATCGTGTTCATTGTACTAATTATGGTGTAAGAACTCAATCATACTTTTGATATCCATCACGTGAATTTGGGTTCCCAATGACATTGATTCCACAAGTCAATGTAAGTTGTATGTTAAAGACACCATATTCTCCCAATTAGTGGTCCTTAAGGAAATTTTCAAAAGGATCAACTTTTACATAGTTAAAATGGTTGACAATAGAAAAATTCTTCTGAATATACTTTAGATGCAAAATAATAGTGCAAAAATAGGATTGGACATTGCCTAATATGCTCCGTCTTTAAGAAAAACGAAGTCTATAATGACGTGGTGACATTTTTTAAAATATTTCAACAACTATAGGATTAATATTTGAATGTTTACAACCCATGAAAGGTCCTATGTCATAGCATCGTTGCAGAACTAGTTGTTCTTCTCTTGCACCGCTATAGAACTCTCATTTTTCTCCATAATAGCTTTCGTTAAGGTTCGTGTATCTCTTCCTTGTTTTTTTTTTCTTTCATAGAGGTTTATGTAACTCTAACATTGTGTTTCTCTGCTTTGGTGTCTTTGCATTTCATGTTTTCCTTTGTTATCGTTCTGCATATGAGGCGTCGCTACATTACATGTTCATGTAACTTGCTTTGGGTCTCTCTTCTCTCTGTCTTTGTTTGATGTCATTGCATTCCAGGTTTCGTGTTTGGTGTACTACTACATTGCATGTTTTCACTTTGGGTCTCTGTTCTCGCTCTCACTCTCGTGTTTTAGATGTCGTTGTGTTGCATGTTTTTGGCTTCGATTTTAAACTGAAGCCTATTAGAATAGGTTTCGGTTCTTAATTGAAAGCTAAACCCTCTCATTTCTTTACATTGTCTGAAATACTTTGATTGTATAACCAAAATATAAATTCGAAAACAACCGATGCTAAAGTTCGCATTAATAACTCTGATCTCCCACAATTGACGTTGTATATGAAAAGAAAATAATCTTATCTCTCCTCAATAATAGGTGTTGAGGTTTTGAGATGTTAGGTTGAAGTTATAGTCATGAAAAACATTAATGAATTCTACAAATAAACTATGATAATGACAATTTAAAATAGCTAGTGTGAGTCTCTTTCACATGTTGGCCTATTAGTGGCTAAACCAATTTTCATTCATAGACTTATATTTGACATGTCAATAATCAAGTAAAAGAAAAACGTTTAAATATGTGGAGGAAGAAACATCAAGTTGTTCCATACTAAACATAGTTTTTACTGAAATCTCAATATTTAGTTTACGAATATTTTTATATGAGTAAGAGAAATATTATCTTCTATCATTTTTTTTTTCTCTTATTAAATTTTAGTTATGTTATGATATTTTGGTGGAAATGTAGGTTTTTTTTTTTATAGTTTTATCTACTTTAACTAAAATAGAAACTTAAGTTTTGAAGTAAATCTTACATGTTTTATTTAAAAATATTAAATCAAAATATTTTTTCGCGCATCATAGTGACAGTTAGTAAGATATACAAAGGAGAAAATAAGAGTCCATGAAACATCTTTTTGATCATTTATTGATAAAGAGTTCATGTCTCTTTTGTCGTGAAAAAAAATAGTAATGTATTTATTTTTTCTTTCTCTTTGTGTTTGAGTGTTGCCATAACAACTAAAATATTATTATTTTTTTATTTTTCTTCTCATGATATAATTTACTTTATATCAACCATAAATAATTATACACAAATCAACCTCTATAATTTTTTAGAGTTACAGCAATAACACCTGTTAAGTCTCCAACAAAACAGTGTGTCTCATGGCCTTCAAGACAACACCACCACAAACAAACCCGCAACACAATCATTGTCAGAAAACAACAACACTTGGCAAACCACCAACACAAGAGATAAAGCATACACATTTTCTTCCTTTTATCATAACAAATTTTAACAAATATTTGTTATACACAAACATAAAATAAAATTATTAATTTTATACATAAAAAACAGGGTTATCTAAGAATTGTGTTACGTTAGTTTTGCTTGACACGTAAAGTTTCCCCACTCTGTGGGTCGCCGACCCGTCACTGTTTGTGTGTACCCACACAGTTAACGCCGCACTACTGTGGACCCAACTTTGCCTCCATTTCCGCTTCTTCTGACCTTAATTTTAACCCTTACTTTCCTTTTATTCAAATTTGGTGGATTGTTTTATTTATATATTATTGATATTAATTAACATAGGATTTTTTATCTAATAAGTTGGAGAGTTATAGCAGAGTATTGAGAATGTAAGTGTAAGTGAAAATCTTATATTGAATAAAAAGAATAAGAGAGTTGATTAATATACAAAAATAAATAAATTTATTTTCGTAAGATTTTGAATTATTAAATTGAAGATGATGTCATTTATTGACGTAATTTGGTTATTCTATATTACTTTTTGGTACATTACATCTTATCATCTAGAATATAAGATTTTGTTAAATTCTTTCTCTAATAATTAAAGATCTTATAGGTAAATTGTTGTGAGTCTTACAATATTTCTTCAAAAAAATAAAATAAAATAAAATATATATTTTTATATTTTTCGATAGGTTTAGAGTTCTTTTATAGAAAAGCTCATTTTTCATGCTAAAGATCGTATCTTTTTTATGCAATGTAGAATTTGTAAATAATATTTCTGTTTTTTATTTTTGAATAGATTCTTAATCTTATCATAGTAATAAGTAAAATTTCGACATATTATTAACAAATTGTATTGTGTATTAATACATAATTTAAAATATATTTATATAATATAAATATAGAAAAAATTTATCACATTCAAACTAAAATAAGTACATAATATGAAAATAAATCTTAAAAATAATCTAATAAATCTGAATACAAATAATCAACATGAAATTAAATAGGCCCTCCAAAACTAAAATTATAGAAACAAGCTTAGTAGTCTATGTTAAGAAATCCCACACTCGTGGTGAGAACATTTACCATTAACATATCTTCCTATAATGCACCGATACTTCAACTTGGATCACGTATCGTGTTTGATACTTATTAATGAAGTATCTAATTTATAAAGTCATAGTACAATACAATAAATAGTGACAAATTTTAGTGAAAAAATATTAAAGTCATCGTACATGTATCTATTACGTATCATATCCTATCATTTTGAAAATAAACGTATCGACATATCGATTAGGTGTCGTATCTGATACACGTATCATATCTGTGTATCATAGATAAATGTCGACGGTTACCCGACAAAAATTCGTTTTACACCTTCTTATGTGTATGCATTTTTCTTTTTTCATGTTGTTTTCAATAGTAGATTATCAAATTTGACTCCCCTTTCACCATCGTGACTTTATTTCGTAAGGATTTAAGAAAATGTTCATACTTTACTAATCAAATAATTAATCATTTTCAACAGGGTAGTTAATTAAAGCTATATGTCTCTTCATTTTCGGTGAAACTATAAATTAAATATCTTACAAAAATCAGATGTAATTATATATAATTTTTTTAGATTAGTAATATTTTATAATTTTCAACTTTAATTATATTTTCTTATAGCTTTTATAAATTTAAAGGTACATAATTACTTGGAGTGCTTGATTCATTACTATAAGAATCACAATTTATCCTTACTATTATCAAACTTTCATTCTTTTGATTAAAAATACATATTAAAATTTAACCATATTTCATTATTTTATAATTTCATGATACAAACTTTAAAGAAGTAAAATGACTTGACTAAAGAGAACTAACGATAAATAATGTATATGAATTTAAAACGATTGAAAAGAATAGCACAAATATAAATTGTATACATTAAAATGATAAAAAAGTAAAATGAAAAAGAAAATAATTGAGCAGAAAGAACAAATCAGTTCTAAGTTCAATAAAATAAAAACAACTTAATGGAAAATAGTTTTCAAGAAATTAAACTAAAAATAAAAATGATAAATACTATAGGTGATCTTTAAGTTTGTTTTGTGTGATGTATTTTTCACATTAAATAGAATTTTCGGGTGATTCTATTTTTACATATTTTGAAGAGCTAGAAATTCTCTAATAAATCCATGACATATTCATATTTGATCTCTACACAAAAATAAAGTGTTAGTAGTATTTTAAATTTAAATATGCAACCTTTCATATTTGCCTAAAGTTTGTTTTTACTTTATTATTTCTGTTATTAATTGTTTAATTGATGACATGATTTCTTGATGGAATACTTTAAAAATCTTTAATTCAATCAATTTTATGGGTAAAACCTCTCTATAATTCCCTTCCTGAATTGAAAAATCAATTAACTTCCTTCATTTTTCTTTCTTATCTATTTTTGATATTTTATTGTAATATTCTTCCTAATGAACTTCATCCAAAAAGATGATGGCAACGGATGGAGACTGGTATCAGTGCATATGACCCACTACGTGAGTGTGTATGAATGACTTTCACCAAAAAAACAAAAGAAACAAAATAAAATAATTTTAAAAAGGGCTCAATTATTTGGCACTAACAAATTTGTTAATGCAAATTAGATGGGTGTTGAGAAATAAATTACTTGATATATATATTGTTAATTCATTGCATTGAATTATTGAAGCAAACAAGCACTCCCATCATTCCATTTATTTCATACCTAAACAATTCTGGCAACTCAACACATAAAACACAAACTATTGGAAGAAGAAAAAAAAGTGCCTAAGCCCTATTGCAAATTGTGATTCTGATGGGTCACTTTCATCCTAAATGCTTCTGACCATAAGCATAATAAGCTTCACTATGTTACCATACCCATGGCCTAGACATGTATCATGCAAGGGGATGGGAATGGTAAGGAAAAAGAATGGAGTAATATAACTTTGAATGGCTCAACCAACAACTCTCAATTAATTTCTTTATCCTTTTTTTTTCCTTCTTCGACCCATCCTTTTTTTTTTTTAATTTTTATTATTATGCTTTTAAATGATTTATATATCTATATATACATATATATGTGCTTCATTTAGTTTATTTTTAAAATTAAGAGTTAAATATAAATTTTTTACTCAAATAAATTTAAAAATTTGTGTTTTGGTCTTAAACTAAACCGTTCATCTCGTGCTTGCACTTCAAAAAAGTTATGTAAAACATTCTCTTTGGTAAACAAATCATGAAGGTTTTATTATAATCCACTATAATTTGTTTGTCACATGAGAAATATTTTGTGTAATATTTTTTAGTGGATGTTTTAAGTGACTTTCATAAAATATAGTTAATGATGTGATTGAGTGCAAATCTCACAGTTTAAAATTTATTTTTTAAGACGATATTATTATCTATTACTAAGAGATGTATTTAGAGGATCTCGCATCAATTAAATTTCAAATCTCAACTTATTAATTAATTTGTAACATAGAGCTAAGTCACTTTACAAGAAAGAAAAATACAATAAATACAAGAAGTAAAGTTTAAGATACTTAATTAAAGAAAATTAAAGAAGAAATAAAAAGATAAATAAATAATTAAAAATAAAAATAAATGATGTAATAAGTTTCACTATTTAAAAAAAAAAAAAACTTCTACTTTAATTTCACTCCACCAAATAATTTCTATTATTTTCATTAACCTTTTCTTTTAATTTCTTACTAGTCAGATGGGATTATTAGGATTTAGTATTTTTTTCTCTATTTTTTTAATTTATGTTTTTTATTTCCTAATTTAACTTCTGATCCGTTCAAGTCTTTAAACTTTGTTTTTGTTCTCAAATTTAGGAGATGTTATATGTCAAGTAATTAATAACGTTAAGGATGATATAACTATGATTTTGATAATTTGGTAACTTCTCAAGCTATCAAAGTTAAAGAGGATAACCATGTGAAATTTGGGTTTTTTAATCCTTCATCAAAACTTCATCAAATTTATGAAATTAAAAGTATACTTTACAAAAATAATTAAATGTGATCGTCCTCTTAAATTTATCGATAATCTAGTAATTTATTTATTGGACAAGAGAATTAGAATTGTTAGAATTTTAAAAACTCATGTTACCTTGTAAATTAGTTCCACTTTATTCCTTGTCAAAACACAATTACTTCTTGTTGATAATCAACAAGTTCAGACAAATGCTCTAAGAATTTTTGGATAAAACAATATGTATTGAGTTCATACCAAATGTATTAGGTGACATGCATGTTTTAATCAAAAGAAAAATATTCTTGTTTTTTCATGAATTCAAATTTGAAAAATTAAAAATAAATCACATTACATAATATGAAATATGGGAGCCATAGATCTAGCAATGTTACATTCAAAAAATGTTGGGAAATCACGTACTAAAAATAATCTCTTCAAGCGGAAGCACACCCACAAATAAGAGCAGAAAAATAAATAAAAGCACACAGGATCTCTTCAAGCGGAAGCACACCCACAAAT
>Ga0214544_1002968_pt1 | contig 35438 bp, 12 predicted proteins | sample CNSS3metaG_FD_160074 | JGI IMG/M metagenome (GOLD analysis project Ga0214544, IMG submission 160074) | Root nodule microbial communities from cowpea collected in UCLA plant growth center, Los Angeles, California, USA - CNSS3 | ecosystem: Host-associated > Plants > Roots > Nodule | place: USA...
AGTGAAAAAGATTTAAAAAAAAAAAATTATATATATATATATATATATATATATATATATATATATATATATATATATATATATAATAGGGCTTAATTTGGTGTTCTTTCTTACTCTTTTATTCAATTATGGCATCCTAGACTCCTATTTGTTCAAAGAAGGATGATATAGTTGTCTTCTGACAATGCTATGTGCAAACAGTAAGGAATGTAGTTAGGGATGTTAGTTTGATGGCATGTTTTAGGGGGTTGGGAGCATGCCAACTTGTGTGCACCTTATTTGATGTTGTGAGTCAGAGGTGGATGGTGTGTCTAAGTCAAATTCATCACCCCAATATGTTAGTGGGAATGGTGCCTCTACAAAAATTATAAAAAGTGATGGTTCTAGGGATTTCATAGGGGTTTGGGGATATCAGCTTCGACCTATGAACCTTCCTATGTGGTAGGTTTCATATTCTGTGGTACAGAGAAGGATTTGGAGATGGGTCACACTTGGGAGAGAAAGGTGGTGGTGAGAGTGAACAGAGGCCAGATTCTAAGACAATGATGGCAGTTCAAGGAGTAAGTGTAGCAATGCATAGCGGTAGCATGTCTGCTTTGATTACTGTCATTGGATACCATCAAGACAGGGTGGGAAGTCTTGGACTGAATGGTGTTTTCCTCTTCTTAGCTATAATGTCACTAGGTAGCTTCAACATATGCTCTAGTCTTAGTAGGCACTAAAGCACTTCTTGTACTATTGAGACTACCCACCACTGACAATACAAGATGTGTTTCGTCTACTAGAGGCTTTGTGGATGTTAGATGGTCCAGGAAACGTGATGAAAAACCATCAAGCCACAACACATTATGAATATAGAGACAGATGACCTATCTTGGTCTCTTAAAATTTGGATTTCCTATCCTCTTCCTTGAAAGTTGGCCTAACCTCTCTCAAGAACACTCATCCTCTTCCACTTCCATCAAGCTTCCACATCCATCTTCATCATTCCTCCAATTGAAAGAGTCTCACCTTGGAGCAACTCCATCATTAGTAAACCAATCTTTATAGTTAAAATATGGTTCGGTGCTAGGTATCGGGTAGGATTGTCATAGTTTTATAAAATGTATTTTGGTTTTATTTCTAGCCATTGTAGGACATCTTAAAATATTCCCGTCATGCCAAGACTATATATCTTCCATTGGCCCAACATTTAAGGCTGGATAGACTCTAAAATCATATTAGAAATGAATTGGGCTTAAGCCCAAAAAATGTGGGAGCATTATCCAAGTCTTATAAGGAGTGTTTTTTCACTCTCTTCCTAATTTACATGAGATATCTTAATATAGGATACTAAAGGGCAATGGAAAAGTAGTGTTAGATGCACATAGTTGGAATATTTTTATATACTGCTGACTATCTTGACTTTCTTCTTTTTTATGCTATATGTTCATGTAAATCACCCGGAGGTTGTTTACTCATTTCATATTTATTGCTTCGTCAATGACTCACATACCAACACATACTTGTTCATTTGGGTGCATTTGTAGTTATTTATTTTGTACCAACTGACTGGATTTCACCTGCAAGATTTATTTTGTGTCAACTGATCTCATATTCATCAGCTACTAGATTGTTTTGGGAAGTGAAGTATACTATAAGAAAAATTAAGTGTATTTTAATACAGTTCTGTTTCGAGAAATTTTTGTTGAAGACAATATAGAACAAAATACAGTTAGACCCCTAGCCAAGTTATGATTTGTGCACTATGTTAACGCACCATAGTGGTTATTCTGGAAGACAAAAGTTGTATTTTGGATTGTATATTTCGGAATACAAAGATTATATTCCAGAATGCAAAATAAAAAATGCATAATCCGGAATTTGTATTTAGGAAAAAGATTGGCGTTAGAGGTGGAAGAACTAGAGGTGGGGAAAGAGGTTACGTGTAATGACCCAAATTAGCATATAATACTACTAATTTAAATAATTACGTAATTAGTAATCAGCAGTACATAAGTGTAAATCTATATAAACCATGTATTCACAATCTTGCAAAAGATGGGTTAAATTTAAAAAAATATAAAATTTCATATTGATGAGGAAGTACATAAGTGTAAATTTATATATATATATATATATATATATATATATATATATATATATATATATATATATATATATATATGTATTCACAATCCTCCAAAAGATGAGTTAAATTTAAAAAAATATTAAATTTCATATCGATGAGGAACTGTGGAATACTAAAGTATATAAATATATACATGTGTTCTTACTATTAGTAAGCTAACCATCTCATTATTGATCCCAATGCCACTTGCATTTTTCCTCTACCCCTGTATAATATACGATCATCGCAGGTGGAAATCATATCCACAACATTACAAGGGTAAGCTAGTGAACATTAACAATACTACATATACATCAGCATCATCAATAAAGATTCAACAACACCAATCAATACTCATCACTCTACCACCTTCACCGCATGGGGGTGGCAATGCGGGCCGGCCCAATCCTTTTAGGCCTGCCCTATATCTGACCTGCTAAAGTTTGGGACGGGTTAGTCTAGTCCGCATTAGAAATGCGAGCTCAATCTTCTAGCCCGTCCCGAGCCGACCCACTTTGGTTTGCATGAGTTTATTGCTTATGTGGAAGCTGGCAGTTGTATGGATTAATTGGATGCTTTTATCTCTTATTAAGCTTGTTTAATTCAATCTTCAAACTGCAGAAATTAGTTTACGAAATACATTTCTTAATTATAATAAAACATCTTTAATAAACATATGAAACTAAATTGAAAGGGCTACATGGAAATTGCATTTGCACACGAGCCATTTTCGTCTGCAGTTGGAATGGTGATAAAATTGAATTCAACTTAATGAATCATTGCCATGTGAAGACAATAAATTGAATCTTAAAAGTGAAACTTAAATAAAAATGTTTTTATGGTGCATATATATAAAAATAGTCCACAATTTCTAAGATGTGGAACCGTGTGAGAAAGAAATTATGGTTGCCATAAAAGAATGATAAAAAGGAAGTAGTGGAAGAAGCAGAATCATCAATTATTTTACAACATTGCACGACACTGGTTGAGTTCAGAGAAAAAGAACGAGAGGTGCGCGTTGGTGGGGGATAGGAGATCAATTTCTGAAAAGCATGAGTATTTGAGTTGGATTTGAGTGATCAGAGATCAGAAATATGGTTGTGTGCATGTAGGCGGAAGAAGAAGAAATGATAACGTGGTGCAAAACTCTTTTATTTTTGTCTTACTTCTTTTATTATTTTATTGCTATCATTTATTATTTTCACAAAGTATAAAATTCTAAGTAAGAGTAAAACTAATTGAGGTGTGTGTATGAAAAACATAGGTGTCTGAAATAAAAATAAAATGCCAAACCAATATAGAGGTGCAAAGCATTAGTAATGGGAGGTGTAGGAAATCAAAGTTGGTCCAGGCCCACACAGTCTCTTTTCTTCCTTCATCACTCACACGAGGGGCTTCCCCTTCCCCATCTTCATCACATGAGGGTAATGGGAGCAACACCAACCCAGGCACACGCCACCATCCACTATGTCAGAGCCACACTGACGTGACTGGAGTTGCTTCTTAAATTGCTGCTTACGCACACCAAAACGGGAGCCACTGCGGATTTCCTTCTCCTTCCAAATCTCGGGCGATACCCCCAATCGGCTAGCCATGTGACTCCAGACTACCGTCGCGCCATGGCCATCGCACACCATACTTCCACTGCGCCACTCTGATCTCCTCCTCCTCTCTTCTCAGCCCCCTTTTGTTGCTGATTTCTAGGTATTGTATTTCTAGGTATTGTATGAATATTGATGGATAAACACCAGAGAACTGTTTGATGATGTATGGATGTTGTAATTGGTGATGAGGAAAACTGTTTGGTGTATCTGTTACTCTTTGTTTTCAGGGATTTGAATTTCTCTCGTTTGTTGTTTTTCGTGTCCGAGTCCGACTATGGTTCAGTCGTTAACTTCACATGTAACATTCCTCCTGTTAGAGGCCTTGAGCTTTTCTTAATCACTTTTTTAGTGCTCATGCTTGAAATTATAAGATTCATATCAATTCAAGCAATATATAAACCTCAGATTTAAATAAAATTAAGAATAAGAACGAACTGTGTTACTTGGGGTTAACACCACTCTAATTGAGTGTTACTTTTTGTTAAAATATTCTTAATTATTTTAATTCATAAATAAAATGTGTGACGGTTAAATTAAACTTCACTACTATTATTTTCTCTTTATACCTTAATTACTTAAGGATATTCTTAGAAATTATTTAATTACAAGAAAATTTAGTTCTCAAACTAAAAGTAACCTTTTTTTAATTGGCGAAATTAGTTATATAAGTTATAGGAATGAAGTAGTATATTTTGTAACTTGATCGAAGCTGACACTCATAACTAGGTTGTTTATATATTTTTTAATCCTTTTTATATTTTGAAATAATTCTGGCTTATTAGTCTCCTGAATCAATTTTTTAAAATTTAATAAAGTAAAAAAAAACAATTTTTCCTAAATTTGGATTAATGAAAACAATATTAACAACCCTAAAGTTTTAATGTTAAACTTGAAATCATGAAAAACTTTTTTTTTAATCAAATTTAGTAAATCACGGAAGTTAATTTTAAGGGAGTAAAAAAAAAATTAGGATCAAATCACACTCAATTTTAGAGAGAAATAAACGTAATTAAGCCTGTATTTAAAAAACATCATACCTATATTTATTTATTCAATTCATATTATCGCGTTTTAATGCTTAAATAGAATTGGAACAGGAATGAGCGATTAAACAGTTTGAATATTTTAGTTACACCAAAATGAATGTGTATTGAGAATTTTTTTGTTAACTTGAAAAAGACGCACGCGTGAATATAGAGCAAACTTTCTGTCTCTTGAATAAAGATATTGTTTACAAGCATTAACGGAGCAAAACAAATGCTAGCAATTCTATGCGAGTTCAATCAAGCAACGGGTTCCGTTGATGTTGTTGATGTTGATGATTCGGTGGTGGTAGTAGGAACCTGGTCATTCTCAAGCTGACTGTAGTTACCCTTCTCCTTGAAGAGTTGAATGTGATGGTGCTTGCAGTAGAGTTTTCCCTCGTGCGTGATGAAGTTGGAAGAGCTTATGGTGCAACCTCCATAGGTACATTTGAAGCAGCTCTTATGGTAGGGTGTGCCATTAACGGTTACCCTCTCAGTGGGATACACCGTCTTTTTGCAGCACACACATTTGTCCCTGGTTCCCAAGAAGACGTTTGCGATGCCCTTAGAGTTCTCACTTTCGATGATTGGTTTCTCTGGTTTCTGAACTTTGGGTGTTCCCTCGAAGCTTTTGTCCAAGCTTCCGGTTCGCTTGTAAAGTTGATCGTAATGAGGTCTGCAATATAGGACCCCCTCAAAAGAACAGTAGTTGCTGAGCTTAAGGGTGTTGCGGCAATGGTGGCATCTGAAGCAGGCTTTGTGGTAGACACGGCCATCAGCAGTTAGCTTGTCGACAAGGTAAACGGTTTTGTCACAAGCCATGCACTTTTGTGTGGTTCCTCCGAAGCTGGCCATGGCTTCTTTCTTTATTATATTATTATATCACCAAAGGGTGATGAGAGAAAGAATGAACAAGAGAGAAAGAGAGGAAAAGCTGCACTCTTTGTTGCAAGAATTTCCTTTGCTCCTTCTCCCTTAAGCTTCTTTCTCTTTCTTGCTGCTTCCGATGATGAAAAAATGGAGAGCACAGCAAGGGTTATAAAGAGACAAATTGTGGACACGAGTGAATTTCGGATCACCTTAACAACCACGAATATCAAGGAGTGGTTTTTATTTCAGTAATTAAATTGTGGTTCAGATGAACGGAGATTTGTATAGATTGTTCTACGTGTCCTACATTAATTAGGGTTTGTTGCAAACCCACAATTTTCTTGAATAAGTCTATTATAGTATTTATGGATACTCTAAATTTAGTTGAAGATGAATGCATAAGTATACATTATTTTAAATAGGAAAATGGTGAGTACCATTTCATTTTTCTTCACCTATCTACCACCTAAAAATTCTCATATATGTACTTTTTTTATTTAATTCTTTCTAAATTATTTTATTTTTAAAATATAAATATTTTTTTATTGGTGTTAAATTGTAAATTAAAAAATAAAGTGTCTATTTATCATTATTCTTTTAAATAAATGGTATCCATAAGTTTGTTCTTTTATATGAGAACCAAACAACAGGTTTACCAGCAGCAGAGTAATCCAATGGCCAAGAAATATGAGAACGTTATTAAATTCAAATTCAGATGAAATCTTTTTTTTATGTTAATTAAAATAAACATTTAAAAAATTATTTATTAAATTAAATTTGAAAAAATATTTTTAAAAAATAAATCCAGTTAACATATATTAAATTATATTAATAAAATTTATTTAAATTTTTATTAAATTAAAATTAAAGTGAAATATATTTTATTTTTATGTTAATTTAAACAAATATTTAGAAAAATTATATAATTAAAATGTTTATTAAATTTTTAATTTAAAAAATACTTTAAATAAATATTAACCGAATTTTGTAATTTGGAAGACTGTTTAATCAAATTCCGATATCCACTGAGCTACTTAATACGATTTTGAATCCTGATAAATTTCTAAATCGAATTTCAAAATTTGGTAGAAATCTTAACAGAATTTTGAAATTTGGTGAAATTATTTATTCATCGAATTTTGAAATCTATTATTTTTTTTAACTATATTCCAAAATGCATTTATTTTGGGATGAGTGAATGAGTGCCGAGTGTTATGAGAGAGTTAATATATATGGAAGAGAAAATTTTTACCGTACTAAAAAAAGTCAAAAGACTATTCTGACTTTCAAAAATAAAATTGGAGGTACTGAAACTTTCCTTTGAGGAACAGGAAGAAGGCCCCACGAGTTGACCATAATGATCGGGCCTTCAAAATAACCTGCTAATGGAAAAATCGAAGTGAAGCCTTGTAACGTTCCTATTTTATTTATATCTATATTTATGAATTTATTACACAAACAATTTTAATATGTAAATTTCATATACAATTTAATAAATATTTAAATAATTAAAAAACTACTTCATAAAATTGTTTTTTGTGGTGTGATATATATAGTTTCATTTACCTATATATATATACATTTGACTCACAAAAGAGATCAGCGATATGATACTAATAAGTTTCGGATTAGATGATGATTAAAAAAATGTTATTAACGTATAATATTTTAAAAATAACTCGAAATAACGGAGGGCATTTGTTCTGGTGGTTTGATTCTAGATGTGGGTGCGACTGGCTTTGAGTTCGATGCACTTTTTAATTCTGAAGTGTTTTTTTGTTAAACTTTGCTTTTGAGGGAACTTTTTAAGCATTAAAGCTTGCTACGGAAAAATAATTTAATATGCGGTATAAAGTTTACTTAATTCTAAAAGTAGTAACTAACAATTTTAAGTAATTAAACCACACTAGAGGACTGGGCATTTGGTCTAGTGGTATGATTCTCGCTTCGGGTGCGAGAGGTCCCGAGTTCGATTCTCGGAATGCCCCCAGTTTTGATTTCTGTAATCTAAACCTCTGATTAGTATTCAAAACAACTTAAGTTATGGACCTTTTTTAAGGTGAGATTTCAATTATGGGAAGTTAATTGCTCATTTGATTATAAGCCAATAAACTTTTATTGTTTATGCAAATAAGTGAGGACTATATTAGTTTTCATTCAATATTTTAAAATTTACTATTTAATTTTTTTTTATCAATTAAAGGGATATATTTTTTTATGAACCACAGAATTTATTACAAGCCACCAAATGTATATGTACCACAAATTTGATTAGAAGTCACAAAAATCAACACTTATCGCTTGCACTAGGTGGCTGACTTAAAAAAAATGTCAAATCATATATGCAACATAAGGGGAATAATGAACAAATGAGTGGAGAACTGCATATTAACTTTTTAGAGTAAAAAAATAAGTGCGAGTAGAATATTACTTTTTTTACAATTTTAAAAAATTTACTAATCAAACTTTTTTCTATCATCGAAAGGGATGTACTTCTTATGTACCACAAATTTGATTAGAAGTCACAAAAATAACCTTTAATGGTTGCATCATCGAATAATTGTCTTGAAAAAAAAAATGTCAAATCAGATAGGCCAATAAGTGGGAAGTTGCGTATTATTTATCGTACAGTTTTTAAAAATTTACTAATCAATTTTTTTTTATCATCCAAAGAGATAGACTAATAAGTGCGATACAGTAAGTAAATAGGTGGGAACCTGCGTATTTCTCCTCGTACAATTTTTTAAAAATTACAAATAAATATTTTCTAGTAATCTAATGTGATATACTTTTTATGTACCATCTACGAATTTGATTATAAGTTACACAAATCAACCCTTATTCCTTGCAGTAAGTGGCTGACTTGAAGAAAAAAAATAAGTGAAATCATATCTACAACATACCTGGGAATAATGAACAAATAAGTGGAGAACTACATATTAATTTTTTTGTACAATGAACAAAATAAATAGAGAGCTGCGTATTTCTTCTCGTACAATCTTTTAAAATTTATTAATAAATCTTTTTTAGTAATCCAATGTGATGTACTTCTTATGTACCACCCACAAATTTGATTATAAGTTAAATCAACTCTTACTCCTTGAACTAGGTGGTTAGCTTGAAAAAAAAAAATAGGTAAAATCATATCTACAACATAAGTGGGATTAATGAGCAAATGAGTGGAGAGATGCATATTAATTTTTTTGTACAATGAAAAGATAATTTGGAAGTTGCGTACCTTTTTGGTACAATTTTATAAAATTTACTAATAAATCTTTTTTAGCAATCCAATGTCATGTACTTCTTTTGTACCACCCACAAATTTGATTATAAGTTACACAAATCAACCCTTATTTCTTGCACTGGGTGGCTGGTTTGAAGAAAAATATAGGTGAAATGATATATGCAACATAAGTGGGAAATAATGAACAAATGAGTGAAGAACTGCATATTAATTTTTTGTACAATGAAAAAATAAGTGGGGAACTGCATATTTCTTCTCGTACAAATTTTTTAATGAACAAATGAGCTAAAACAGGATATTAATTTTTTGTACAATAAAAAAATTAGTGGGGAGCTGCGTATTTCCTCTCATACAATTTTTTAAAATTTATTAAAAAATCTTATTTAGTATTCCAATCTGATGTACTTCTTATGTACCACCACGAATTTGATTATAAGTTACCCAAATCAACCCTTATTCCTTGTACTAGGTGGCTGGCTTGAAGAGAAAAGAATAGGTGAAATCATATATGTAACATAAGGGGGAATAATGAACAAATGATCTAAAAAATGCATCTTAATTTTTTATACAATAAACAATAAGTCAGGAGCTGCATATGTCTTTTCGTACAAATTTTTAAAATTTACTAATACATCTTATTTAGTAATCCAATGTGATGTACTTCTTATGTACCACCACGAATTTGATTATAAGTTATACAAATAAACCATTATTACTTGCACTAGGTGACTGGCTTGAATAAAAAAATAGATGAAATCATATATGCAACATAAGGGGGAATAATGAACAAATGAGCTAAAAACTGCATATTAATTTTTTGTACAATAAAAAAAATAAGTCGGGAGCTGTGTATGTCCTTTTGTACAATTTTTTAAAATTTACTAGTAAATCTTATTTATTAAGCCAATGTGACGTACTTCTTATCTACCAACCACAAATTCGATTATAAGTTATACAAATAAACCCTTATTACTTACACTAGTTGGCTTGAATAAAAAAAAGGTGAAATCATATATGAAACATAAGAATAATGAACAAATGAGCTAAAAATTGCATCTTAATTTTGTATACAATAAAAAAATAAGTGGGAAGCTGCGTATTTCCTCTCATAATTTTTTTTTAAATTTACTAATAAATCATATTTATTAAGCCAATGTGGCATACTTCTTATCTACCACCCACAAATTTGATTATAAGTTATACAAATCAACCCTTATACTTGCACTAAGTGGCTGGCTTGAAAAAAAAATTAGGTGAAATCATATCTGCAACATAAGGGGGAATAATGAACTAATGAGCTAAAAACTGCATATTAATTTTTTGTACAATACAAAAATAAGTCGGGAGTTGCTTATGTCCTTTCTTACATTTTTTTTAAAATTTACTAATAAATCTTATTTAGTAATCCAATGTGATGTACTTCTTATCTATCACCCACAAATTTGATTATAAATTATACAAATCAACCCTTATTACTTGAACTAGGTGACTGACTTGAAAAAAAAAGGTGAAATTATATCTGCAACATAAGGGGGAATAATGAACAAATGAGCTACAAACTGCATATTAAATTTTTGTACAATAAAAAAAAATCACATATTTCCATTCGTACAACTTTTTAAAATTTAATAATAAATCTAATTTAGTAATCCAATGTGATGTACTTATGTACCACTACAAATTTGATTATAAGTTATACAAATCAACCCTTATTCCTTGCACTAGGTGGCTAACTTGAAGAAAAAAAATAGATGAAATCATATCTGCAACATAAGGGGGAATAATGAGCAAATGAGCTATAAACTACATATTAGATACGTGTGGAGCTGCATATTACTTTTCGTACATCTTTTTTAAATTTACTAATTGTCATAACCTCGGAAAAAATCTCGACAGGACGACAAACATAAAAAAACATTTTAAAATATAAATTTAATAGAGGGAGTCGCCGCCATAGTTTTTGGGAAACTATGGAAAACCTACAAAATGGTTTGCGAAACCGAATCAGGATCGGGAGTCGGTTATGTGTAAGAAAGGTATTAGCACCCTATACATCCCTCCTAAGCCAGTTCCCTTTAATCAAGTGTGCAAAAATAATTTGATTTTAAAATATTTTTTTTCCAAAAAATCAAGAAAAACACACTAATATGAATGAAGAAAACATTTTTTTAAATTTTATTTCAGGGCTCGATAAGGTATTTAACCTTGTTCCTACAAAAATGAGAAATCAGGGTTAAGTAATTCTCTCTTAAAAACAAATTATTAAAAACTTCAATTTGATTAATATCCCTTTTTATCGTTATTATTTTTTATTTTAAATTTTAATGTATATGTATTATTTATCAAGTAAATTTGAGACTCAACATGATAAAGAAAAACATTTAATTATCAAGCAAGTCTGAGACTAGACATAATAATTAAACTTTATTTAAGAAAAAACATTTAATTATCAAGTAAGTCCGAGACTGTACATGATAATTAAAACTTATTTAAGAAAAAAAATTTAATTATCAAGCAAATCTGAAACTAGACATGATAATTAAACTTTATTTAAGAAAAACATTTAATGATCAAACAAATACAATAGTAGACATGATAATTAAAATTTATTTAAGAAAAACATTTAATTATCAAACAAGTCTTATACTAGACATGATAATCAAACTTTATTTAAGAAAAACATTTCATAAAAATGAATTTATATATAAAAAACATAAAACCAAATGAAACATAAAGCATGGGTGTGATAGCTAAAACAGGGGTGCATGCAGCATAAATTTATAATTTACAATCCGATGGAGTGTTAGCATTTACAATGAGTACAAAGGGTAAATGAACAGAGGTGCAATGTACAAGAATGGGTGCGCAAATAATGAATTGAGTTAACCTATATTGAAACATATGAAACTACTTCTCTGAAAAACATTCCTAGCCGATCCAAATTAAGTAACCTCACTTCATTTTAATCTAAATCTCTTTTCAACGAAATTATAAATGGAGTAATCAAAACAACCTAAGTTATGGACTTTTTTTAAGGTGAGATTTCAATTATGGGAAGTTAATTGCTGAACTCGATTTATGGTGTTGGTGGAGGTTAGTTTTTATCTCGTTTTTTGTTTTGCTAATTAAAAAATTACACACTTCGGAAGATTTATTTAAATATTTTTTTCCTAACTGTGTTATTATTATTAATATTAAAATGTGTTAAGTTTACTAACTTTTTTTTAGAAGATTTATTTGAATATTTTTTTTCGTAACTGTCTTGTTATTATTAATATTAAAATGTGTTAAGTTTACTAACTTTCTTTTAGAAGATTTATTTGAATATTTTTTTCGTAACTGTGTTATTATTATTAATATTAAAATGTGTTAAGTTTACTAACTTTTTTTAGAATATTTATTTGAATTTTTTTTTTCGTAACTGTGTTATTATTATAAATATTAAAATGTGTTAATTTTATTGATTTTTTTTTTTTTCATAAGCCCATTCGAAACAAAAAAAAAATTGTAGAAACCAAACCCTGTGCCTTTTAATAATAGGACCAACCATGAGAAACTTAGAATTGTATCCGCGAGCTGATTTATATACTTCTTTTTTCTTATTTGTTAATTTAATTCATCAAAGTTTGAATTTGAATCTGGTTTAATTTTTATTATTAATAATTTAAAACATGTTGTTGTGGTACATTAAATTTGTAAATGTTATATTTGGATTAAATCTATTAAAAGAACTTGTTTGACACAAAACACAAATATAATTAAAGGACATTATTATAACCATAGAATAGTTCGTTACAAATATTAAAAAATACTATGAAACTAAAATGATAACATGATTTTTAATTAATGAACACAAACTTAAATATAAATTATTTGCATTAAGGTACATACCATTTTTTCTTGACTATAACGGTGAGTAGTGATTATGGGTTGAGTTGAATAAGATTTAGATAAGTCAATTACTTAACTTACTAAACAAATATAAAGTATAATTGTGAAGTTTGTATCGTTCATTTTAAGAAATTTAGAGATAAAAATAAATGAATTTAAGAGTAAAATTTTTTAAAATTTGTAAATGGTTTGATTGATGTGATAAATTAAAAATGAAGTTTAATAGAACAAAAATATCAAATTGTTCTTGATTTTGAAAACAATTTAAAATTATAATTAGATGACTTAGATTTATTTTATAAAAAAATATTAAAATAAAATATTTTAATAAAAGAAATTACTTTTTCAATTTTTTTATAACAATTTTGCGGTCGATTAATGTTAGGTATCTTCACCTTTCAGTTCAAGAATCTATTCGTTCATGAGAAATAATTAAAAAATAAATGAATTTCTTTATTCTTTCGTTTTTTCCTCTCTCAAATGCATAGAAGTGAACAAGTTTTATTGCTCTCTTTTTCCTGTGGAAAAAATACAAACGTTAAAGTGAACACAATTTCAAAATAGAGTAAGAAAAAAAAAATGTAAACTCTAAAAGGAGTGCTAAAATAATATGGTTTTAATAAAATAATTTACTATAACATTCATTAAATTAGTAATTACAATTCATAACAATTTTATGTATTATTAATCATATTCAAAGTTTATAATAAAAATATTTGTTATTATTTATCATTATATTTATGATGATATTTGTAAATGTAATATATCATTGATTGTTTAATAATCTTTTGCTAATCACTGCTAAATTTATAAATTTATTAGCATTATAATAGATTTATCATGTGTTACATAGGGGATGTATTTATTTTCTTAGAAATCTAGTATATGTGTTATTTTTAGAATCTAATGTTCATTTATTCGTAATATATATATATATATATATATATATATATATATATATATATATATATATATATATATATATATATTACTAAGAAAGAGATGCTAGAAAACACTTTTCTTAATATATTAAAAGTATATTACGTGTAATTATTTCAAATAATTTAGTTATCTTATTTTACAATATATTTTACCCCTTTAAATATGTTAATTAACATTGAGTTGGAAATTATGTTGAAAATTTAAGTCACAGTAAAACTAAAAAAGTTAAGCAACTTTGTTTGTATTATAAATTATGTTGGAAATTTAAATCACATAATTGAATAATTTATAAGAAGAAAAATTTATCGTCTTAAAATTTTAATTTTAAATTTGAGGTGATGTTATTCTTTTATATTTATGGGATTAGATTTTAATTGTTCTTGAGTTTCTTCAACAAATTGATTTTTCAAAAAATCTATAAATGATATGGATTCCTAATTCATTTGGTGTTATGTCTTCGTAACAAATATTTCCGATAAACCAACCAAATTAAACATATAAGAATTAAAAAAAATATCGTCCATATAAATAAGATTAAATCAAAACAAGAATAGACTTAAGACGCATAAAACAAAATAAAGTATTTCTGATACACATTTATATACACACCAACTTCTTTAACTTTCTCTAAAGAATTTATTTTTCTATTGATGTACTCTACAATAAAAAAATCTAAGAGCTTTTACCAAGCTTCTCCTTTTAATAAGGAAACCGAAAATAAGCCATCAAATGTTTGGTTGATCATTGGAGAGGTTCCAAGTTCATAATGTCCATTTTTTTAAGATTTGGAAGTTGGCAACCTTGACTTGGTAAATTAAATAATAATAAATGAAAGTGATCATTAACAGTGAAAATGTATGTAATACAGAAATGTTTTTTAAATCAACAAATGAACCAGAGACAATGTGAAATATATATACAATTAAAACTAAATGCCCATTATTCTCGAACAAGGGCATTTGGTCTAGTGGTATGATTCTCGCTTAGGGTGCGAGAGGTCCCGAGTTCAATTCTCGGAATGCCCCGTCGTGTTTCTTTATTTTGAAGTGTTTTTGTAAATTTGCATAAAATTAGGCTTTTGGTCTTTGTGATATGACTCTGGGAATGCCCTTCATTTTGATAATTTGGAAATTCAAAACCTTGTCTTGATTTGTTAATTGGCAATTAACTACCAAGATGCACAAGGTATTATTTCTAAATTAGCCTTTTGGAGCTTTGGAAGCTGACAAGCTTCACTTGTTTGTCTGTTTTGATAAATAACAATTAGCATCAGAGGCACATGTGAATGAGGGTTGGGATCATTGATTGCTACATCAACAGTTTTAGCTGCAAAATTTTGAATACCAACTACCAAGTGACAAATTAATGCAATAAAATATTATGTTACAAGTCGTAGTTGATCTTAAAATATTAGATCAGAGGGGTAAATAAGTAAACTCTCTTTTATTCCTTCACTGTAACAGCAAATTATTTTGTCTTTTTGTACGCAATCCTAATACAGGATTGCACAAAATGTGACGTGCTCAGAAAACTATTAAGATAGATTCATGTTAACTTTTTCTATCTCATTGTGGGCATTTGGTCTAGTGGTATGATTCTCGCTTTGGGTGCGAGAGGTCCCGAGTTCGATTCTCGGAATGCCCCATTTTTTATTCACATTAATCTATGCTTTTTGCTATGTTGGTGGAGTTTATGCAGAAGATCTGAAGCACCAAACTTGCCTCTATCATTGATAGATTTCAGTCGTCTGCACATATGGAGCAAACTTTTTGCCTAGACAATGCTCCAGTTTTGTCAGTATTATCGCCCAAAATCAGCACGTGAATCCAATTTAGTGAAGGTTTGCTCAGTAGTCAAGAATTTCATCTCTTGAGAAAGGTAATTCGGAATAATCAGCAGCTTTAATAACATAACTGCAAGTTCCACCATAAAATTCTGATGTTAGGATACAGATAATCTAAAAGGAAATTATACATATTATGCCGGAAGAAAATGTGAAACTGAAAATTTGAGAAGCATGGAAACAACAAAGGTTAAATTTCTCTTTTGGCAATATTACATTCGGTGAAGTCCAATTTCAATAAATCATATTATACCTCATCAATACTATTTTAGTACGAACTAGATGATCTCAAGAATCTTCTGCGTCGACCCTTCTTCTACTTCTCTATGGATTCCTCTCGGATCTGCTTGTTGTGTGAATTCCGAGGGTGAAGGTACTTGCATGCACTCCGACGCTCAAGTCAAATAGTGATTCGTATGAGGTGTATGTAGTAAAGTGAGAAAACATACCCCTTGTAGTCACTAGACCCTAATTTATACTGTTCATTTGACAAACCTGTTATTATTATTTGCGGGTCGTTCATATTCAAGGATCAACTTTTTCTTTTCTGACTAAGATTGTACTGCACGTATTTGTTCTTTCCTTATTGACTGAGATTGTTCGTATGTACATTGTCAAGAATCAACTCTTTTCTTATTTACTGAGATTACATGCTTCTCGTCTGTACATCATCATCCTTACCTAACTGGTCACTATCTACACCATGCTGGCCACTTTTCCTTTGCCTGCTGGGCTTGCGCATGCGTCTCCTTCCCTCTCCCTGGGACCGGGATATGACCGACCTATTACCCATACACATATTATCCTAATAGTTTTCACTTTTTGCAGTGATGGTATAAATTCCTTCGATAATTTCAATGTGACATAGAACGGAATGATGTGTCACTCTCTTTTGTTTATTCTGAGTTGACATACGATCTCTAATAGATCTTCGGATCGAAACATATATATTTCAAATATAAGACTAAATATTATTGTTGATTTATAGTGATGTGATCTGAAAGCAAATGACCCGATAAATTTTACAAATTTCATTAAGATAGACATTTTAAATAACTATTCTGGTGTATTATAAGTGAACTTTAATGTTAGTTCAACGCTTTATATAATGAGATTTGTATATAATATAAATTTGCCTCACATCTCTATCAGATATATAATCTCTAACATAAATGTACTTAAATGATCATGCATGCATACCGAGATAAATCTAAGCGTCTTCTCTTTTAACTCCTTTAAAATGTAGAATAAAACACATCACATACAAGATGATATAGAATTACAAGAACAAATGAATGCAAAATATTTTGATACCCTGACGAGAAAACACGTGACTTATAATTGCCTGTCTATGTAAGCAAATCTGGTTATTTTATGTGTGGGAGATTGTTGGAGTTTAAATATGAAAGTGAATTCTCACATTAAATAGAAATAAGGTGCTCAATATACAAGTGAGAATGAAAGACAAGTCTAATGCTTTAAGTTTTGGTTGAGTGTAGAAGGAAGCTAACTTGTTTTGGATTTCACTGTTGTTCAACTGGTGAAAATCTGTGTGCCCCACTGTCAGATTCATAGGAATATAGTGAACTTTGCGTCAGGAATTCAACGAGGGCATTTGGTCTAGTGGTATGATTCTCGCTTAGGGTGCGAGAGGTCCCGAGTTCAATTCTCGGAATGCCCCTTATGTTTTATGTTTGTGGTGCCTTTGTTTTTCTGTAACTTCATGCGGTGAAAAAGACAATGCTATTACTGATGTCATGTGGTGAAAACTTCAGAATCCAACCAAATCAATTTATTACTTTTCGGTATAACTACCTAATCAATTTATTATTTCTAAATCTTAACCTTTGACATATGAAAGCTGCCAAGCTTGACTTGTTAGTTTGTTTAATTATAAAATAGGCTGAATGTGAACGCCTTGAAAAGAATGGTGAGATGCATTAAGAGTTCTGATTGGAAATTTGTCCGTAATAAGAATCAACTTGCCACAAAAGTTTAATGACATTAAATGGCCAGCCATAATTGGTCTTAAATTATAAAACCAAAGGGGCATTGCAAAAACTAGTTACCTACCTATCTAGGTAAGCAAATATGGTCATTTATATGTAAACAATTTTAAGGAGGTTTAACTATACATAATTTTAACTTGGCCCCATTTGCTTCAATGTGGGCATTTGGTCTAGTGGTATGATTCTCGCTTTGGGTGTGAGAGGTCCCGAGTTCGATTCTCGGAATGCCCCATTCTTTTTTCATATGCCTTCAGTTCTTTGTTTTATGAGCCATTCAATGACTGTATCAATGTTGAGATCAAGAAGCAACAAAATTCTCTTTTGGTGATGGATTTCAGCTACCTGAACTTGTTAAACAGTTCCATAGGTACAACTAAAGCTTCAACTTGATGCAAGTTAGAGTGCCAACAATTTTTACTGATGTCATGTGGTAGAAGTCAGATATACAAGTTAGAGGCAAAGTTTCAACTTCATAATACATCTTAAAAGTTTTCGCAAATCAATTTAGTAGTATCTATAAAATTGGCACAACAAGGCTTTTCTGTGTAGTGAATGTAATACATCTACAGTTTTAGCTAAAAGATTTTGAGTACCAAGTGACAATTTGCCACAGAAAATGTAGTAGAATATGGTGTTGCAAGTCATAGTTGGTCTAAATATAACAAAACAGAAGGTAAATATGCAACATTTGAACTCTACAATTTTACTATGAAGCAATACAATCAACTATGTTATTTCAAAGTAAATGATGAAGGAGGTTGTGGATTGTCCATGGTGCCTAGTACTAAGACGTATCATACATCAAAACAAATAGATGAAATCATATTACACACATTGTAAGACAAATCAAATGTCGATCAAATCACTCGGATGTTACTCAGACGAAAATTTTAACATATGATTAGATCAAATCACATGTCTGTACTTAAGCTTCTGTCTAATTACTTCTTTTTACATGCCAATCTACAACAGTATCAGTTGATGAAGTTTCAACAGAAGATCATGAAGCACCAAACTTTACTGTCATTGATAGATTTCAGCCCCCTGCACATATAAAACAAACTTTTAACAAATATTATCACCTACAATTATCTTATACAGCATTGTAATTTCTACTTTACTATAATGAAAATGTTTAGGCAAACTTTTGACTTTGTCACCATCATAGGTATTATTTATTTTGATATACTACTTTATAATTTTCACTTTGATAGAAGTTAACAAATATAATTATAATTATATTACAGTCCAGATTCTTTATTGATTTTTTTTGTGTGCTGTCGAACATTAAAAATACGAACATTAAAAATACACTGTATTAATATTTTAAATATTTTTTAATATATTTTAAAATATCAAAATTAATGATAATCAATGTATGGAAACACAATGAAAAAATAACACAACAAAATACAACAGAGAATCCACATTCATTATATTAACATGCTAGATACTCTTTATTAGTTCATAAAAGATATTAATACTATTATATATTTATTAATTTATTACTGATAGCATTATAAAAATTAAAAAAAAAAATATTTTAATAAATATATATATTAAAATATATATATATATATATATATATATATATATATATATATTAGTTTTGGTCTAAAATACTAATATTTGAGGTACAAAAAAGATTTATATGTAGACAAAATAAATTATATGTCATAAAAGATTTATATGTAGACAAAATAAATTATATGTCATAAAAAATGAACTGCTTCAGTTTATTTATAAGGAATAAGTACGCAAACTTTCTTTTTCTTTTGTCTTATTATTTTCTTGCGGATATTTTTAAATAAAAAACTTCTATTGAAAAAGCGATTAGGTTAGGTCAGATTAGGAGAAGAAAAATGAATAGAGGATTGAGTAAGATGATTGGAGCTTAGGGTGCGAGAGGTTCCGGTTCTTCCGCCGCACTTTTCGTTCTTTGACGATTTGGAAGCTGACAGGCTTGACTTCAGTTGGTAAATGGTATAGTCAAATACCAACTCACAAACACCAGGTTTCATTTCTAATTTTACCCTTTTCAATTTCTGGACGTTAAAGAACTTTACTTGTTAATTCGATTAATTAATTAACAATAAGCATCAGAGAGGTTGCTGTGATTGTGCTGCGATGAAAGGATTCATTCTTTAACTGCTTGCCACAGAAAATGTAATACAATAATCTGTTGTAAGTCGTAGTTGATAATTATAATATAAAACCAGAGACAATGGCACAGGTTCGATTATAAAGAAAAGCAGGTAAAGAATCTAAATTAGGAGAGGTCCTCACACATTTAATGCTCAATAGTTCCATGACTTGAACTCCATTGTCTCCAAAACAGGGTATCTATACGGAGAAAGTTTATACATTAAACCAGAGTGGTAAATTAGTAAACTCACTTTGATACCTTGATTAGAAAAAACTGGTTTGCTTGACTTACAATTGCCTATTCAGGTAGTATTGAAGAGAATGTGGCATGCGTATGCAATTCTAAAGTAAAACTCAGAGATTTGACTTTGCCCAAATTCTCTCAATGTGGGCATTTGGTCTAGTGGTATGATTCTCGCTTAGGGTGCGAGAGGTCCCGAGTTCAATTCTCGGAATGCCCCGTTTTTTTGTCTTTACCTTAATTGTCTTGATGTGTTTTTCTCATCGAGAAGGCAAAAGGAAAGCCCTGCATTCTCAGACAGAATAGAATACTTGTAGTTGCATTTTTTTTTTCTTAGAGAACCAGGTGAAGATGCAAATCACAATCTAAGCAATCAGTTCTGTTTGTACTTTGTTTGACTATTGATATGTCTTTTAACAGTTAAGCTTCAAGACACCTAGATTGTATGATTTACCTATCTCCCCACATGTTAGCAAGCATCTGTTTTAATGCTTAGATTGTGGTATCTGGTCTTAACTCTAAGTATGCGCCTTGTGAACTATATATTCTACAAGCAATTAAAATATTGCTTAATCAACTGAATAAGGAAGGAGGTTTTGAGTTGTTGTTGATCATGTAGACACCCTTAAATATCAAATTCTTACAAACAAATGTATCGACACAATTATATCTTTAAATCCTTTTCACATGTAATTAGCAAGTATCTTATTTTGTATTTTACAAACACTCGGTGGAATATGTGATTAACCTTCATATCAAAACATGCGGTGTTGAATTTCAGACCACTGCACTTAGAAACAATATTAGAATTGTGAAGTAAAAATAATGTTTCAACTTGTGTAAGAAAAACAATACTACCAACTTACTGATTTCATGTGTTAAAAGTCAAATTTACAAGTCATAGAGGCAAAGTTTTTAACTTCATAGTATAGCAAACCTTGAAAAAATTTAGCAAATCAATTAATTACCTTTTGATATAATTAGCAAACAACAGATTTTGCATGGTGAGGCTTTTGGTCTTGTCATCTGATTCTCACTTAGGGTGTGAGTTCCCAAGTAACTCGAGTTTGTTAATCCTTATCTTACATACCAACTAGCAATTATTTCTTAATTTTAAGCCTTTGAAGTCTAGAAACTGACAAACTTTACTTGTTATGTGGTATACTTATAAAACAATAAGCATCAGGAGCTGAACGAGAATGTATTGGAAGAATGATTAGTAGTTTTAACTGGAAGTTTTGCAGTAATGAGTGACAACTTGCTACCGTAAATGTAATTAAATTATATGGCAATTCATTGAAAGTCTTTAAATATTTAAAACCAGAGTGGTAAGCCAACCTTCTTTCATGTATTGACTTGGAAAAACAAGTTATCTTGACCGAAATCTAATTAGCCGTCCAGGTAGCCAAATCTTAGAATTTGTATGCAATTTTACTGTAGAACTGAAAACCATGGAGGAAGAAAATAATAATTTAGCCCACATTTTTCAATGTGGGCATTTGGTCTAGTGGTATGATTCTCGCTTTGGGTGCGAGAGGTCCCGAGTTCGATTCTCGGAATGCCCCTGTTTTTATTCATTTTTCTTTTGTGCCTGTTTTATTCTAAAGTATATGTTTGTTGTCCATGATGCCTAACAAATGTATAAGCCAATCAACAATTGTACCTATGTTTTAGGAGTTCTTTTTATTAAATCAAGAAGCAAGAAACTTCTCCAAACCAATGGATTTCAGCCCCCTTAAATTGTGAAATGATAAAACATTAATGCTGTGTTCATTTGGGGGAGAGTAATTGAGAGAGAGAGAGTGAGTGGATGGGTTTGAGTTGATTTAAGAGTGAAATTTGTGTTGTTTTTTTTAAGGGATTTAGAAGTGATGGTGAGTAAATTTAGAAGTAATTTTTGTGAAAGTTTGGGAAAGATTTGATTGATGGGATAGATTAAAAAATATGTTTTAGTAGAAGTAATAATGAAATTACCATTTAGCCCTTAGTTTAATTAGTGTCCGATCCACCACCCCGTATCCGATCCACCACACAATGTATCCGATCCACCATACTCGTATCCGATCCAGCCAAAGGAACGAATCCAAGACCAGCGGATCCGATCCAGCACAAATGGGATCGAATCCAAGAGTAGCGTATCCGATCTAGCACAAATGGGATCGAATTTGTGTTTGCAGCAAGACTTCTCATGGTTGCAGCTCCTCATGGTTGCAACGAGAGTGTGTTTGCAACGAAGAGGTGGTAAATGGGTAAATATTTAATACCGCAAGCCAATCCTACCAAATCTTCGCATTATGCCCGTGATTACAAATTCCAGAGATTCCTGATATCCTCGCTATGCCATCTGCACAAATACTCTTAAAAGAACATCACATGAGCTCTCATTTCTTTCCTCGCAAATATACTCTCTTTAAAGCAAACACAACATAAAAGTACAAGTAATGTTTCAACTCTTGAAAAAGAGAATGCTATCATTTTAGTGATGTAATGCAGTAAAAGTCAGATGTAGAAGTTAGAAACAAAGTTTTAACACCAGAATCTACCCTAAACTAATTTCATCAAATTGATTGATTAATTTTTTATAATTTCCAAACAATAGGCATTAGGGTTTATTTCTAAATTTTATCGTTTTGAAGCTTTGGAAGTTGACAAGCTTATCTTGATAGTTTGTTTGTTTAAATAATAACAGACATGATTGCCTTCGGATGAATAAAATGATACGAAAACAGTTTCAGCTTGGATTTTTCTGTACCATGTAACAGCTTGGCACAGAAAATGGGATAGAATAATGTGTCTGAAGTCATTGTTGACCAATATGAAACCACAGGAGTAAATTTGCAAACTCTCTTTGATATCTAAGTTAGAAAAATGAGTTACCGTTACTGTTATTAGTGCTCTATCCAGGAAAACGTATCTGCTCATTATTAAGCAATTTTACAATAACACTACTCATCAACTACTTTAATAGAAAGTTAGAGAAAGCATTAAGTTGGACATTAATATTTCAATAAGGGCATTTGGTCTAGTGGTATGATTCTCGCTTTGGGTGCGAGAGGTCCCGAGTTCGATTCTCGGAATGCCCCTTGATTTTTTGAATTTATTTGTCTTTGTATTATATTTTTGTACTGCACTCTCAGCGCCCCTTTTTTCATATTTATTTGTGCTGTATTATTCCCATGTGTAGGTTTGCCATTATTTTTAGTGTGTTCTTTACATTTTTACTCGGCACAAAGACATGCACTACATTCACCCTGTTTGCCGAAGCAATACTTGCAGTGCAGTTTTTTCCACCACAAGAACTGGAGATAGCAACTAGTCTTATCAATGTGGCAGAATTAGCCTTTAGAGTTCACCAGCTACACAGATTCCCAAGAGGCACGCAGAAGTTACTTTGATTTTTGTATCTGTCCCATGGTTTGCAGGCATCTATTACAACACTGAGATAGCGGTATGCATTCTTATATTCGTTTCAAAAGCATTTGAACTCAGCATTGTACAATGAAGTGATTACTAAATCAACTAAATTGTTTCAAAATCTATAAGGAAGGAGATTGTGAATTGTTGTGTTGTCCATGATGCCTGTCACAGGAATATACCAATTTTGAAAAAGTGAATGAGTTCAAATTGCATAATTATTTATTCTAGTCCATTCGACATCAAACATTATCAAATATCTTATTTTATAATATTCAACACTCGGATGTTATATGTGATAAGCTACATGTGAAATCATGTGCCGTTTTCAGCTGTTGTATAAGCCAGTCAGCAAAGGAAAAGAAAAACTGTTATGATGCTGAAAGAACTTCAGTCTACATGATTCAGTCTCTAATGCTATTTAGAAACAGATACATATAGAAAAACATAATCTACCTTAAAATAATTTGACCATTTTGGTTTATTAGTTATTGTATAATCAGCAAACAACAAGCTTCAGGATTGATTTCTTGATAATTGTGCATTGCACACAATGCATGAATGAATGTATGTGCACATTGATTTATTCAAATCCATTGCACATATAATTGGCACGCATTTTATTTTTCACTTTACAGCACTAAGATGGCATATGTACCTACATAGCCAATCATGTGGTGTTGGATTTGGTGTAAGCCAGTCGGTAAAGGAAAAAGAAAATTAGTATGTCACCGACATAACTTACTTCCTTGTGCTTGGTATAAATAAAGTCTGTAATGCAACATAAACTGATATATATTGCGAAACTTCAGTTCTTTTGTTTCAAAAGTTTTATAAGCTGATTAACTACTGTATCAATGTAGGCTAACATTTTACAGGAAATCTTGAAGCAACAAAATTCTCTATCATTAGTTGATTTCATACCACCGTACTTACAAACAGTATTAGTATTAAGGATTAAATTGATGTTTCAAGTTGTGGTTAAAAAAGACAATCTCACCAACTTACTGGTGTATGGTGGTAATAGCTAATGCACAGTTCTTCAGTACCAAGTGAAAATTTAACACCCAAAATGTAGTAGAACGTTGTGTTGCAAGTCATAGTTGGTCTAAAAATAAAAAACAGGTGGGTAAATATGCAAAGTCTTTTTGATAGCTTGACTAGAAATGCAAGATACCTTGATTGAAAAAAGCGCTTATCCAGGAAATCAAATCTGCTCATCTGTATGTAATCTTAATATACATAGATTCTACTTAACCCTCTTCACTACAGTGTATACCTTTGGTCTACTGATACTATTCTCGTTTTAGCCTCAAGAGATCCCAAGCTCAATTTTTGGAACGCCCCTATTTTTTATTTTATTTTTTATATTTATCTGTGTCTGTTTTGTTTTTGAATAGGCACAAAGGCATGGACTCTATTATCAGTCAGAAAAGAGTTGCTGCAATGGCGTTTCTTCCACAAAAAAGGACAGAAGATGTGAATTAGCTTGCCATGTATGAGACAAAGCAGTTGCTTTGTTTTCTGCATCTGTCGACAAGTTTTGAAGCATCATCAGTCACAGCTCCGAGGGTGTGGCATGTGATCATAAGGATAAGTGCGACATTATAACTACACAAGTTTACTTTGAAGCAATACAATCAACTATGTTATTTCAAAGTAAATGAGGTAGGAGGTTGTGGATTGTCAATGATGCCTAGTACTCAGAGGTATCAATCATCAAAACAAATGGATTAAAACACGTTACACACATTGCCAGACAGATCACATATTGATCAAATCACTCAGATGTTACTCAGACGTAAATTAGATCAAATCACTCAGATGTTACTTGGATTTTAACATAAATTAGATCAAATCACATGTTTGTACTACAATTCATTGGGCATAACTTAAGCTTCTGCTTAATTACTTTTTTCAAAGCAATTTACAACAGTATCAATGTTGATGGAGTTTCCACAGGAGATCATGAAGCACCAAACTTCACTGTCATTGATAGATTTCAACTCCCTGCACATATAAAACTGACTTTTAACAAATTATCACATATAGTTATCTTACCCAGCATTATAATTTCTACTTTGCTATAATGGAAATGTTTAAGCAAACTTGATTTTGCTACAATCATATCTATCTATAGGTATTATTTATATTGATATGCTACTTTAGAATTTTCATTATGGTAGAAGTTAATAAATATAATTATACCATTATATTAACATGCTAGATGCTCTTTATTAGTTCATAGAAGGATATTAAAATACTATTACTAAATACTAAATAATTGTAGTAAATGTAATATTAAATGAACTTAGTAAATATGTTATTGTATGATAGCATAATAATAATATAACAACAAATATTGTAGTAAATATATTTATATTTGAGGTATACGAAAGCATTTAAATCCACAATATTTATATTTTATCAATTATACTTATTAACAATATATGCACTTATTAATATTTAAGGATAAAAGTAAATTATATAATTTGCAATCATATAAATTGTATAATTTATAATAAATTAAAAATAATATAAATTATACTACTAGTACATATAATTTAGTGTAACAAATTATAAGTCATAAAATTGAAGTGCTGTAGTTTATTTATAAGCTATAAGTATACAAACTTTCTTTTCTCTTATTATTTTTTGCGGATATGTTCATATGTTTAAATAAAAAGCTTACCATTGAGAAGCGACTAGGTTAGGTCAGTCTAGGAGAAGAAAAGTGAATAGGAAAGAAGTGTTGAGTAAGATGGTTGGAGCTTAGGGTGCGAGAGGTTCCAGTTCCTCCGCCGCACTTTTCGTGTTTTGACGATTTGGAAGCTAACAAGCTTGACTGTAAATGGTATAGTCAAATACCTACCCACAAGCACCAGGTTTGATTTCTAATTTTACTCTTTTCGACTTCTGGAAGTTTTTACTTGTTAATCCGATTAGTTAAATAATAATAATCATCAGAAGTTGCATGTGATTGTGCTGCGATGAATGAATTCATTCTTTAACTGTTTGCCACATAAAATGTAATACAATAATTTGTTGTGAGTCGTAGTTGATAATTAAAATATAAAACCAGAGACAATGGTACAGTTCCGGTTATAAAGAAAAGCAGGTAAAGAATCTAAATTAGGAGAGGTCCTCACACATTTAATGCTCAATATGCTTGAATCGAACTCCGTTGTCTCAAAAAAACAGAGTATCTGTACGGAGAAAGTTGATACATTAAACGAGAGTGGTAAATTAGTAAACTTACTTTGATTGCTTGATTAGTAAAACAGGTCGCCTTGACTAAGAATTGCCTATCCAGGTAACATAGAAGTGAAGAGAACGCGGCATGCATATACATTTCTAAAATAAAACTTACATAGATTTGGCTTTGCCCTAAGTCTCCCAATTAGGGCATTTGGTCTAGTGGTATGATTCTCGCTTAGGGTGCGAGAGGTCCTGAGTTCAATTCTCGGAATGCCCCATTTTTTATCTTTACCTGAATTGTCTTGATTTGTTTTTGTCATTGAGTAGGCACAAGAAAAACTCTGATTACTCAGACACGATAGAATACTTGCAGTTCCATTTCTTTCTTAAAGAACAGGTGAAGATGCAAATCACAATCTAAGCAATCAGTTCTGTTTGTATTTTGCTTGACTGTTGATATGTCTTTTAACAGTTAAGCTTAAAGACACTTAGCATGTTATGATTTACCTATCACCCCACATGTTAGCAAGTATCAGTTTTAATGCTTAGATTGTGGTATCTGATCTTAACTGTAAGTGTATGCGCCTTTTGAACTATATTCTACAATTGAAATATTGCTTAATCAACTATATTATTTAAAATTGAATAACTAAATAAAGAAGGAGGTTCTGAGTTGTTGTTGATGGTACATGACACCCTTAAATACATAATTCTTATAAACAAATATCTTTAAATCCGTTGCACATGTAATTAGCTAGTGTCTTATTTTGTACTTTACAAACACTCGGTGGAATATGTGATTAACCTTCATATCAAAACATGGGGTGTTGAATTTCAGACTACTGCACTTAGAAACAATATTAGAATTGTGAAGTAAAAATAATGAGTGACTACTTGCTATTGTAAATGTAATTAAATTATATGGCAATTCATTGGAAGTTTTTAAAAACAGAGTGCTAAACTAACTTTTTTCATATATTGACTTGGAAACAAGTTATCTTGACTGATAATTACCCGTCCGGGTAGTGAAATCTTACAATTTGTATGCAATCTTACTGTAGAACTGATGACCATGGATGATTAAAACATAATTTAGCCCTACATCTTTCAATGTGGGCATTTGGTCTAGTGGTATGATTCTCGCTTTGGGTGCGAGAGGTCCCGAGTTCGATTCTCGGAATGCCCCTTTTTTTCATGTTTATTTGTGCCTGTTTTATTCTCAAGTATGTGTTTGTGGTTACTGACATTAGTATGTGATCTTGTGTTATAATTTGAACTTTGCATTCTACAATGAAGTAATATTGTTGAATCAACTATATTATTTTAAATTGAATTGTAAAGGACATCATGAATTATTAGCTTGTCCATGATGCCTAGCATAGCACTAAAAAAATATCAATTTCGAAAAACTGTATTAGCACAACTTGCACAATTATTTATTCTTGTCAGTTACACATGCAGCACTACCAAGTATCTTATTTTATATATTCAACACAGATGCGGTGTGTGATAACCTGCATATCAAATCACATGTTGTTTGATATTATGTAATCCGTAATCCACTTTGAAATAGAAAAAAACTAGTATGACACATTATTAAATTCCTTCAATCAGCTTGAATCAGTCTCCAATTCAACATGCAAACAGGTACTTGTGGCAAACTTCAATTTTTTATTTAAAATGTTGTATAAGCCAATCAACAATTGTACCTATGTTTTTGGAGTGCTTTTATTATTTCAAAGCAATAAACTTCTCCAAACCAATGGATTTCAGCCCCCTTAAATTGTGAAATGAGAAAACATTAAGAGCACAAGTAATGTTTCAACTCTTGAAAAAGAGAATGCTATATCATTTTTTAGTGATGTAATGCAGTAAAAGTCAGATATAGAAGGTAGAAACAAAGTTTTAACACCAGAATCTACCCTAAGCTAATTTCATCAAATTGATTGATTAGGTTTTTATAATTTCCAAACAATAGGTATTAGTGTTTATTTCTAATTTTTATCGTTTTGAAGCCTTGGAAGTTGGCAAGCTTATCTTGATAGTTTGTTTGTTTTAACAGATACGATTGCCTTGGGATGAATAAACTGTCTGAAGTCATTGTTGACCAGTATGAAACTAGAGGGGTAAATTTGCAAACTCTCTTTGATATCTTAATTAGAAAAATGAGTTACGTTTACTATTAATTCTCTATCCAGGAAAACGTATCTGCTCATTATTAAGCAATTTTACAATAACTCTAGTCATCAACTACTTTAATAGAAAATTAAGAATAGAGCTGACTTGGGCATCACTTCTCTAGCAAGGGCATTTGGTCTAGTGGTATGATTCTCGCTTTGGGTGCGAGAGGTCCCGAGTTCGATTCTCGGAATGCCCCTTGTTTTTTCAAACTTATTTGTCCCTGTCCTAGGCTTGGAATGACATGTACTGCAGTCTGAGCCCCCTTTTTTCATATTTGTCTGTGCTGTATTATTCCCATGTGTGAGTTTGCCATTCGTTTTGAGTGTGTTCTTTACATTTACTAGGCACAAAGACATGCACTACATTCCACCCTATTTGCCAGAAGCAATACTTGCAGTGCAGTTTCTTCCACCACAAGAACTGGAGATGTGAACTTGTCTTATGAATCTGGCAGAATTAGCCTTTACAGTTGACCACCTACACAGATTCCCAAGTGGCACGCAGAAGTTACTTTGATTTTTGTATCTGTCCCATGGTAAGCATCTATTACAACACTGAGATAGTGGTATGTATTCTTATATTCGTTTCAAAAACATTTGAATTCAGCATTGTACAATGAAGTGATTACTAAATCAACCAAATTGTTTCTAAATCTATAAGGAAGGAGATTGTGGATTGTTGTGTTGTCCATGATGCCTATCACCGGAATATACCAATTTTGAAAAAGTGAAGGAGTTCAAATTGCATAATTATTCATTCTGGTCCATTCGACATGAAACATTATCAAATATCTTATTTTATAATATTCAAGACTCAGATGATATATGTGATAACCTACATATGAAATCATATGCCGTTTTCAGCTGTTGTATAAGCCAGACAGCAAAGGAAAAGAAAAACTGTTATGATGCTGAAAGAACTTCAGTCTACATGATTCAGTCTCTTATGCAATGTAGAAACAGATACATATAGAAAAACAGAATCTACCTTAAAATAATTTGTCCATTTTGGTTTATTAGTTATTGTATAATTACCAAACAACAAGCTTCAGGATTGATTTCTTGATATTTTCCACTGCACAATGCTTGAACAAATGTAGCTGCACAATGATGTATTCAAATCCATTTCAATATAATTGGCACGCATCTTATTTTTCACTTTACAGCACTAAGATGGCGTATGTGATTCATAGCCAATCATCTGGTGTTGGATTTGGTGAAAGCCAGTCGGTAAAGGAAAAAGAAAACTAGTATGACACCGACATAACTTACTTCCTTGTGCTTGGAATATAGTCTGTAATGCAACATAAAACTGATATATGTATGATGCGAAATTTCAGTTCTTTTGTTTCAAAAGTTTTATAAGCTGATCAACTACTGTATCAATGTAGGCTAACATTTTACATGAAATCATGAAGCAACAAAATTCTCTATCATTAGTTGGTATCCTACCACCGTACTTACAAACTTATTAGTATTAAGGATCAAATTGGTGTTTCAAGTTGTGGTTAAAATAGACAATCTTACCAACTTACTGGTTTCTGGTGGTAACATATGAAACAAACTTTTAACAAATTAGCACGTACAATTATCTTACACAGCACTTCTGCTTAACTATGATGGAAATGTTTAAGCAAAACTTTTGATTTTGTCACCGTCATACCTATCTATCAGTATTATTTATATTAATATACTATCTATGGTTTTTACTTTGGAAGTTGTGAAAATGGGTTGGAACCTGCGAGCCAATCCAGTCCACCACGGGTTCTGGTGTTGGGTTGAAGTTTTTTTATAAATTTTAATGCAAATTGATTTTTGATCCGACTCACTTAGAACCTGGCTCATCCGGGTTGAACCCTTGGTGAGTCGGGTTGGCTCATTAACCTGCAAATAAAGGATTACGTAAGTGTTTTTTTGTTAAATTGAACTTTACATTTAGGTTATGTTAGTTTGTTTTTTTAACCAACACATAGATAATTTGATATTTTTGTAATTTTAGTTTGTATTTGGATTGTATCGAAGTTTATTTAGATTTTAATTATAATTTAGTTTTGGCTGAAAAAAAATTTAAATACACTGTTATATTAACAATGTTTATATTTTATTTATTTACTCCATTTATGAATATCAGCAATGTGTGTGTGAGAATATATGAATTTAGTAATACTTTAAGGATGCTAGTAAAATAAATAATTCGCAATAATATAAATTGTATAATTTATAATAAATTAAAATAATACAAATTATACTACTATTTAGATATACTTTAATGTAATAAATTATATATCAAAAAAATTGATCTGTTGTAGTTTCTATATAAGTTATACACATTTATTTATTTAATAGTAATACAAACTGTTATAACTAAAATATAAATTTGATTGAATAATATACCATTTGAAATTATCTAATAAAGATAATATAGTATTTTTAGTTGAACAATATTTTTAAAATAAATCTTGTATGAGCGTATTTTGAAATATTTTAAGCTATTGTTTAAAGATAATTTTAAAATTTTAATAAGTTGTTCATATGTCAGCTAAAACTGTGAACAAAATCAGCTAAATATTTCAAAATTTTGATATTTCAAATTTCTTTGGTCAGCTAAAACAAAATCAATAAGTTGTTCATTGATCAGCTAAAACGAAATCAAGAATTTGTTTACTGTGCAGCTAAAATAAATCAAACTCTAAATTATCACACAATTATAGACAAACATTGAATTTAAAAAAAAGGAGAAACATGTGTGATGTTAATACTCAAAGATGATACCATAGAAAGTGGAGCAAAAGAGCCAAAGGAAAGAGTGAAAACGAAAATGTTTATCCTCAGAATTTGAAAGATCGTCAATGAATAAATGACACAAAGTTTAGAGCTAAGAAGACGAGTAATTGGTTAAAATAAAATAAAATCAGTTTTGGCAAGGAAATTTACAAAATGGACTTAGAGAGCTTTTTTTCCGCCTTTATTTAAGACTTGAGGGTTGTGTATCGTCCCAATGTGTCAACTTTTTATCAACCGGAAAATTTGAAAATATAATAAAGTCTGTAGGTACATGAATTTGACCTAAGTTTTACAGAAATTTTGATTTAATTAACGCATCTGTAATCTAAGAGAATCTTTAAAAAATAAATAAAGAAGTTTATAATTTTTATCATCCTTATATTTTAGAAATACATGATTTGGTTCTTAAATGCTTTTAAATAGAAAGCAAATCCAATATTTAGATACTTACATTTTTCAAACTTAAAATACTATTAACTTTGAATGAGATTATTATTTTTATTTTTATTTTTTTATAACCTCAAATTCTAGTGTTGAAGATAAACTTTCTTTTGTCTTATTATTTTTTGCTGATATTTTTAGAAAGCTTCTATTGATAAAGCGATTAGGTCAAATCGGTCTCTCCCTGGTCAGGAGAAGAAAAGTGAAAAATAAGCAAGGAGTGTTGAGTAAGATTATTCGAGCTTAGGGTGCGGGAGTTTCCAAGTTCGTTCGCCGCACTTTTCGTTTTTTGACGATTTGGAAGCTGACAAGCTTGACTTCACTTGGTAAATGCTATAAAATACCAACCAAGAAGCTCCAGGTTTGATTTCTAATTTTACTCTTTTCAACTTCCAGAAGTTGACGAACTTGACTTGTTAATTCGATTAGTTAAATAAAAATAAGCATCAGAGATTGCATGTGATTGTGCTGCGATGAATGAATTCATTCTTTAACTGTTTGCCACAGAAAATGTAATACCATAATTTGTTGTAAGTTGTAGTTGATAATTGAAATATTAAACCAGAGACAATGGTACAGGTCCGGTTATAAAGAAAAGTAGGTAAATAATCTAAATTAGGAGAGGTCCTCGCACATTTAATGCTCAATAGGGTAAGGAATTGAATTCCACTGTCTCCAAAAACAGGGTATCTATAAGGAGAAAGTTGATACATTAAACCAGAGTGGTAAATTAGTAAACTTACATTAATTGCTTGATTAGAAAAACAAGTTGCCTTGACTTAGAATTGCCTATCCAGGTAATATAGTAGTGAAGAGAACGAGGCATGCATATACATTTCTAAAATAAAACTGACATAAGTTTGACCTTGCCCAACTCCTCTCGATGTGGGCATTTGGTCTAGTGGTATGATTCTCGCTTAGGGTGCGAGAGGTCCCGAGTTCAATTCTCGGAATGCCCCCTTTTTTATCTTTATATGAATTGTCTTGATGTGTTTTTGTCATTCAGTAGGCATGCATTTTTTTCTTAAACAACAGGTGAAGAGGCAAATCACAATCTTTGCAATCAGTTCTGTTTGTATTTTGCTTGACTGTTGATATGTCTTTTAACAGTTAAGCTTGAAGACACTTATCATTGTTAAGATTTACCTATTTCCCCATATGTTAGCAAGCATCTGTTTTAAAGCTTAGATTGTGGTATCTGATCTTAACTCTAAGTATGCTCCTTTTGAACTATATATTCTACAAGCAATTAAAATATTGCTTAAACAACTGAACAAGGAAGGAGGTTGTGAGTTGTTGTTGATGATGCCTGGTACCCTTAAATATCAAATTCCTATAAAAAAATGTATCAAGACATTTATATTTTTAAATCCTTTCCAAATGTAATTAGCAAGTTGTAATGAAGGGAAAAAAATGATAAATTACTAAGACCGAATATTCATGAGTATCTCTGCAATGTATTATTATAGTGAATGTCTATACTGGACTGGACTGAAGCATTACTGAACAATAGCAATCTTTACAGAGAATACAGAATGACAAAAGTTACGAAGAGAGAGACAACACAAAATTTTTCCACCCCTCTATTCACCTGTGCCTAGGTTTTTATATGTGATTCTCCACACGGAAACCTTCAGGTGTAAGTTGGTTATTTTTATTCCTTGTGATCCTTCTATTTACCACATTATCCGCAACATTAGATACCTGTCCTTGGATGATAACAAAATTCTCTGATTTTTCTGTGACTTCCAACTTTCCCTCCTTTTGTTGATATGGCATTACTGCCTCCATTAAAAATAACCTTGTCCTAAGGTTGTAATGTGGGTAGGTCTGTTGAAATGATTGTTAATCCTCCCATGTAGCATGTGCATCATCTACGCCTTCCCACTTCACTAGTACTTGTTGCCCTCCATTTATGATAGTTCTAGTCTGCAGAATCTTCACCAGTTGAAGAATTGGACCAATGACATGTTTGATCATAGGAAGGGGAATATAGGTCTACGGGGATCTCCACGGCACGACTTTAATTGTGAATATTGAAAAACGGGATGTATTTTGGCACGAGGTGGCAGAAGCACTTTATATGCCACTTTTCTGCATAATTGGAAATGGTCCAAAGTATCTCATCCCTAGTTTCTGATTTTTTTCTCAGCATTTTTTGTAGATCTGTAGGAGGTAAGCATTGAGGAATAGCAACCACATCCTTATTGGTATGTAGTAACATAGCCAAATCTGCCTCTGGAATTTGCAGGCCTTAATCATCAGCAGAATAAGGCATTTGTAGGTGCATGGTAAAATTGTCTGAAATAGGTGAGTGCAATTCATTCTACGGATGTGATTAAACTGAGTTGGAATTGGCAGTTTAGATTTTTCACCATGTATAGTAATAAACTTACCATTCTCATAAAATTTGAATGTCAATGCATTATAATCTGAGATATGAGGACGAAGTGTAGCTAACTAGGCTACTCTGGGGACCAAATATGTGCCTGCAACTGGAAGAAGCATGGTCCTGAATTTGAACCTCCACGTTTCTAACCATTCCCTCCACTGTCAAGGCATGATCATTAATGTGCAAGTCTAGGTTGTAAAAAATTATATCAACTCCCACCATCACCGATGTATCTGAATTTGCATTCCATTAATGGTGCCCTGAAATTTCATTGTACCGACTCCCAAACCTCCTTTCAGAGCATTAAAAAAGAGATGATTCATGATGCCCTAGTGAAGCATGCTGACTAATCTCATGTTCCTTATAAGATGGATCTGGTTCCAACAAGGTGGTTTCTTCATCTTCAACATGTAACAGCAAGTATTACTTATTGGGACACTTATGGTTAGGTGTAAATTGGTCATCACAGGTGAAAACATAAACCTTTCTCGTGCTTCAATTTTTGAATTTTTTTTGTGCAGTGATGGAATGACAGCTGGTGTAGGTAATAGAGGAGGTAGACTAGTATTTTTTAGTGTTTGGTTGGTCGTGTCAGGTATGTTTCTGGAATTTGCCTTGGAGGGAACTGATTTCTGTCTAGCAACATATTTTTCTTCATATAATTTGGCTGATGAAACCGCATGCAGCGTAGAAGTGGGCTCTTCTGCTATGACATCTCTGCGAATATCTGATTTAAGGCCACTGACAAAACAATCGAGCATAGCATCTGGAGTCACCCCATACTCACACGGTTTGCTAGGGCAGTAAACTCCTTATAGTAATCTCTTGAACCATCCAAAGCTGATTTAGCTTAAAGAGAGTTGAGCGAGTGCACTTGTATGGAGACTGGCCAAATTTGAATTCTAATGCCAGAGTGAAACCCACCCAAGATTGAAATGGGTTATTCTTAGAAATAATCTAAAACCATGGAATTACGTCAACTTCCACTGCATAAGGCGTTGCTTATCCAACATATTGTAATAAGTGAAAACTTGTTCTGCTTTAAATATCCATTCCAAGACATTGGATCCAATGAATCACTGAAAATCGAGTTTTTTTTTTTTTT
>Ga0214544_1002969_pt1 | contig 35432 bp, 12 predicted proteins | sample CNSS3metaG_FD_160074 | JGI IMG/M metagenome (GOLD analysis project Ga0214544, IMG submission 160074) | Root nodule microbial communities from cowpea collected in UCLA plant growth center, Los Angeles, California, USA - CNSS3 | ecosystem: Host-associated > Plants > Roots > Nodule | place: USA...
AAAAATATATATATATATATATATATATATATATATATATATAGGGTTACTTAATTAATTGTGAATATTTTAATAATTTAAAGGAGGATGAAGATATGGTGGGGACGGGTATTATGGTGGGGATATATTCATCCCCATCCCCATCCCCATACCCAATCGAAAAAACTGGGGATTCCCCATACCCATACCCATACCCAGTCAATGCGGGGATTCCCCATCAAAATGGGGACGGGTTCGGACAATACCCACGGGGACGGGTTTATTTGTCATCTCTAACCCAGACTATTTCTACTCTTTTTCTCATCTACTTTTTATCTCTTAATGTTATTATAATTGTTGATCTCTTATTAATATTCATTGATTTATATATATGTCTTAGTGTTATTATTGCTCTAATTATTATTATTATGTTATTTCATATTTTTATTATTAATAGTATTATTTGAGTAATCTTTTTTCTAACACATTAATCATTGTAGTGATTTTCCTCTCTCATTTAGTGAAGAATTTATTACATCTTATGTACGTGGCCATGACCACGAAGGAGATTGACAAATTCCTCATTTTCTTGAGAACTGAATTGATTAATTATCCTAAGTTGGTTGTCAAGTGACCCATATTTTCCCATCATCATACATAAGTGCCCATTGTGTCTAGGTATTTCATCAATCCAGGTTGTTATTGCTAGACTAACTTCCTTTATTATGTTGTAGTAGTAGTTTTTTCTTATCTTAGTCATTGTGCATGTTTTATATTGAAGTAAAAAAATATAAGATAGAATATAAAACATCACATAGAAAAATGTTATTTCTGAAGTAAAAACAAAAGTGATTACCCACATTGACAAAATCTCTTTTCATGGTTGTATTATTGAATCTACTGATGAAATTGTGCGCAATGTGTCGAATGCAATACTTATGCACGTAGTTATCCCCACTCCATCCACTTCTAAGTCTTGTGTGCGTCACATTAATAAAGTTGTGGTGGTCTAAAATTAAGCACAACTTCTCTTAAGGTGTGACATACCTCTTAAGGTTTTTTAAGAAAAATAACCATGCATATGCACTTTCACCTTCAATGATAGCAAATGCAATTGGAAGTATGTTATTCCTCTCGTCTTGAGTAACAACCACTAAAATGGTGTCCATATATTTTCCATACAAGAATGTGCCTCTTTAACTTGGACTAGTGGTTTACAATACTAAAAGTCATTAATGCATAGTTTGAAGGTTTAGACAGTCTTTTAATGTATGCATTTTCCTAATGTAACCCCTTGCCATAAGATGCTTGACCCTAACATGCATTGGGTGAATGGAGTGATTTAGGACATGTCAAAAATCCAATATGCATTCTCAAAGAGACAAATATTTCTTTTGTAAATGGAAGTTACGCATGAAGAAATGTTTTAAAAAGTTTAAGAATTTCCTAGAAAATAAAAGTAACCCATTTTATTTTGTTTGTTATGAATCTATTATAGATAATATTAATCATAACACACGATGAGTTGGTTATGGCTATAATTTATATTTGTAATACCTTGCAAGTATTACAAGGTTTCATTAGAGCGAATAAAAGATCTGGTATATGAACTCATCTTATAATATTGAAGTAATTGAATTATTTTGAATGACATTAAAATTGAAGAAAAATATGAAATTAAATTTAACATATCTATTTTAGCAACTTACCGTTATAAACAATCATTTATAATTCTATATTATGTACAATATTTAAATTCATAATTGTTATTTTCAATATTGGGATTGTATAATGAAGGTTAAAATACTTTTTTAGTCCCAATTTTCGTAAATTTTTTCAAATAAGTCTTAATTTTGGTTGTGTTCAAATAGGTCCCAATTTTCGTCAATTTTGTTCAATTGGGTCCTTTTTGTCTAACACCGTTTAAATCATTAACGGTAATGAACAGTGACTGCCACATGTCACTTCGTGGTTTTTTTGAATTTTTTTATTTATTTTTATTTTATTTTTTTTTAATTTCTTAATATTTTTTTAAATGTACATGTGTCAACCTAGGAGCATGCCACGTGTCACTTCGTGGTTTTTTTGAATTTTTTATTTTACTTTTTTTGAATTTTGTTTAATTTTTTTTAAATGTCCACGTGTCAACACAGTAGTGTGCAACGTGTCAAAGTCAATATTTTATATTCAATTTGGTCCCTATATTTGTTATTTTTATTCAATTAGGTCCCAATTTTTGTTAACATTAACCAATTTGGTCCCTATCGATGTAACCAAATTTAATTTTTATATCAAAGTTATAATATGTGAATTTTAATATATTATATAAAAATATTTAATAAAAAATGTGAATTTTAATATAAAAATTAAATTTGGTTTTAATTTGGAGAGGGACCAAATTGGTTAATGTTAACAAAAATTGGGACCTAATTGAACAAAAATAACAAATATATGGACCAAATTGAATTTAAAACATTGACTTTGACACGTGGCACGCTACTGGGTTGACATGTGGACATTTAAAAAAAATTAAACAAAATTTTAAAAAAGATTTTAAAAAAAATTTTAAAAAAATTCAAAAAAACCAAAAAGTGACACGTGGCACACTCCTGGGTTGACACGTGTACATTAAAAAAATTAAAAATTTTTTTACAAAAAATTAAAAAAAATAAAAAAATTCAAAAAAATTCAAAAAAATCACGAAGTGACACGTGACAGTCACTGTTAATGGCCGTTAATGATTTAAACGGTGTTAGCAAAAAAGGACTCAATTGAACAAAATTGACGAAAATTAAGACCTATTTGAACACAAAACCAAAATTAGGACTTATTTAAAAAAGCTTGACGAAAATTGAGACAAAAAAGGTATTTTAACCTATAATGAATATGTGCCAAAAAAAAAATAATGAATACGAACTAAATATTTTATAATTAACTTAAATAAATTTTCTTTTACCAAATTTTGGAAATGCTTCAATAAATAAGTTCTCATTAAAAATAAATATAAAGTTATTATTCGCTATTAGATATATTAACAATATTTACTACATGGTTTTAATATTCATATAATATTAATAAACTCCTATAAAATTGTATGAATATTTATATCTTTAACTATAAACGGTATTGTATAATAATTTTCATCATACAATCAATATTTTAATGTACAATATGTTGAAACTGAAAAATAATTATTTATATAATTTCAAAAAATTAAAATAATGTTATTAAGCTTGTTTAGTTTTAAAATTATGCATATTTAAATTATATTAATATTATTATTGTGAGACCCATGCTTCTTACCAAATACAGAACACTAACTCTTTTTTTTTTCCTACACTCTCTTCACACACTGAATACTCCATCAGCCACTCCTCCTTCATAATTCTCTCTTCCCTTAGTCACAGTTTCTTACTCTTGCATTCACCCTGGAAGTGAAGCCCCTATTGGACCCTCTGTGAATTTGCAACCTTTGTATCCCTCTTCAGAGTAAGTTAAACCAACTACAGCTCCTTCTTATTCTCCCCACAAAATTCATCTTCAGTTTCTGGGTTAATTAGGTCTAACCCTTCTCTTGCAACACTGTGTTGCATTTTCTTAGATTGGATTGAGGTTTTGAGCTCTCCATGTTGAGGAATTGTCTTGCCAAGTTCAAAAATCAGAAAAAGGTAAGGGAAGCTAACCTCTCACTCTAATTTCGCAAAGGAATCGTTGATTAGGGTTAGAATTGCATGAATTATGTGTGGATTGATGAGTATGAACAATTGTATGTGGTGAATTTCGAGTTTGGCATGAACTGTGTGGTTTGCATGTGAAAACAGATTGAAATTCTGATGGTCTCACCCAGGCGAGCAGCTCTCGCCTGAGCGAAAATACCAAAAATTCACCCCTGATGTTGCACGAGGTCTCGCCTAGGCGAGCTGGTTTCGCCTGAGCGAGAGTCAATCTCGTCTAGGCGAAACAGCTTAGCCTGAGCGAGAATTCGCTCAGATTTTGGGGTTGCTCTCTGTTTGGAGTCTAGCCCAAGCGAAAGTGACTCGCCTAAGCGAGACAACTCTCTAGCTCAGGCGAGATCCTCTAGCTTGAGCGAGATTCACTGCAGAATTTGATTGTCTTCTCTGTTTTAGATTAAATGAAGCTATGTTAAGTGGACTGATGTGATGATTGCCTGTTCTGTATGTGATTTCTGTGATTAATAGTCTATTTGACAGAGTTGTGTGAATTTGGTTTATTTGAGAATGTGATGGAGTTAGGATTTCAAGGGAAATTCTAAGGATGATGGTTTTAGTGAATGTAAGGACATGAGGACTCATATTGGTGGTATCCCGACGCTCCTATAACCATTAAGACTCATATAGAGTATAATGGATTATGTCGGGAGGAGTAGTAGGAGGTCCTAGTCTATGGACCCGATCCATCATAGATGTGAAGGGGGCTTACCCTGGGAATGGTTGGGTGAATACCCCTTATGCCCTAAACTCTGCAGAGTTTGGGAACCGTCACAGGTGCAAGCCACCAAGAGCTCCAATGTCACTTACATAATCCGGATATCGAGTCTAGAATTGTGATTGTGTTATGATTGTGGCGATTTGAACAATTCTGATAAATGTGATAAACCTTAATTGATGCTTAATTATTAAATTGCATGATTTCTCTTTATTTAAGTCAGCTTACCCTTCTTGCATATGTTTGTTCTGTGTGTCTTTCCCTTTTGCAATGATCGCCCTTAATGATTGGCGTGAGCAGCTAAAAGTGCAGGTGAGGATACACCCCTCCTGGATAGGAGTTGAGTAGTGTTTAGGCGCTTCCAGCATTAGCTTTTACCCTTTCTCTTGCTTAGATGTTTGGGTGTTTTGTAACCCTTTCTTAGTATAGGTTGTATGTATAGACAATACATGTATGATTATTTTAAGGATGACTGTATTGATACTTTATACTAGCCTATTCCTATCATCTGCCTTTGAATTATCATAATATAATGTTTTGTTTGATAACTTAAAAACTATTAAAACAGGATGTTACAATTATTACGTTCATTATAATTTATAATTGAATAAATAAAAAATATTTTATTTCAAGGTTTAATATACTGTGTTATTAATTATCTGTAACACTCTAAAAAACAAAATAAAATAACTTAAAAGAGGAGATATACAAAATATATAATACTTTTGTAATACAACTTAAAATTCACAAATTATATATAAATGTAAATATTTACAAAATATAAGTTAAAACAAAATTTTAATTCTTGTTCAAATATTATTCTTACACTTGTACCTATTTATACTTGTTGAGTGAGTTACATCATTCGACGTCATACCATACCACAACAACACATGCAAAATAAATTATTGAAAGTAAAATTATAACATAAGATAATGATATTAGCAACTAGCGAAAACAGATGCGATGTCCCACCTGTGTATTTGCATTTTGTAGATATCTAAAATATATTATATTATGAGTGACAATGTATGTGTATCGGCCTTTTTAAATATCTATAACATTTTATATTATGACTTGATAATATTTATAATTTATCTATAATATATTATTTTATTTTATGAGTGATAATGTATCTATATTTTTTAAATATCTATAATATATTACATTACGAGCTAATGATATTTATAATTTTATGATAATATAATTCATACAAAATTTAAAGAAGTATAAGTAAAGATGATATATTAAGAATATAAATATTACCAACTCATAATATTATATTATAGATATTTAAAAAATGACAAATATTAAGAATTGTATATAGTTATAGATAAAGATTGATAAATTCTTCTTTAAAAGTCAATTACAATTAATGAGAGAAAGAAAATGGTAAACTAAAATATAATTTTTAAATTATTGTTATAATGTTAAATATAAAAATAATTTAATGACTAATTTAATGTTAAGAGTAAAGTAGTGGAGAATATCTAGATGAAATGCAAACAAAAAAAGTCATTAAAAGTATTAAGAAACACTTAAATGTTAGTAGTAGAAACTACAAATACGAAGAAACATAAAAGGAGAACAAAATGAACATGTGGTAGTTTTATTCTAAAATTTTCAAAATAGTGGTTAGTTTTAAAAATTCAGTTAAAAATAATAATTATAATATAATATAAATATGGTAGTCTATGTGACTTAGACTATTAGTGAAGCTATGAAATCACTATTACAACATAAGTGTTAATATTTAATACTCTAATCAAACAATAATTCACATATTATCTCATATATGTTACCACATATTTGTAAAAGTTTTCGTCATTCTCTGTAATCATTTTCATACAACATACTTCACTTAAAAGAAAATCATAATTAAATATAAAAATAATATTTATTTTACGAACATTCAAACATACTCTATTAAAGAAACAAGAAAAAAAAGAAAGAGGAAAAAAAGGATAAAGTCTAAATCTTTGTTCTATTTTTGAACGAAATTATCATAAAATAATAATTATAATATAATATAAATATTTATAGAATCTAAAGTCTAATTTATATATTTAAAATATTTATTCACTTGATAATATAATTTAGGTTTACTTTCAAGTATATATAGATAATTTAACCTATGTTCAATTAAATTATTTTGTCTCTTGAATACTTAAGATTGTTATAATTTTTAATTGAAACATTTTTATAATTTTTAATTGAGATTTTATTATTTGATTTTCTCTTGGGTAAGGATCTTGTTTAGTGACCTTACTTATTTATATTTATAACATATTCAAAATTTTAAAAAGTGTTTAAATTTTAAAATTTTAAAATTTTAAATATATAGAAGTTTAAACTCAAATTTCTTTCCCAATTTTATAAATATATTAATGTGAATGTATATATAATAGAGTAATCATATTGATAGAATATAAGATTATTTTTTCATTAAAACAAGTTTAAAGAGTTTTCTTAATTACTTATACATTTGACTCTATTATTTTTATTGTAATACCTCAAGAAAATAGACACTATTACTATCTAAGGTCATTACATGATCGAGTATAGAAGAGATCTCACCATAGATATTAATAAAATGACATCAGACTATGAGGTATACTAAATATTCTATATTATGCACATCCATTAAACCAAGGAAACAAACATTACTTCAAAGCACATCCACTCATATTGGCTATCACCACTAACTCCTGAAACATCCTATGTTTACGCCAAAATGATGATCATCACAAAGGAAGAGAAAACGCACAGCCACAAACAAAAGAGGATAAGTTAATGCTAACATGAACATACATAGATAATTTATAACTCAATATCTCAACCAGTTCAAAACACAACATTTAATGATTCAGTCATCACATCATATAGATACATAAGCAAAATATAATACTAGACTCGATATCCATATTTATGCATCCCCTCAGACTTTATAAGCTTTGCTTTGTTATGAAAAAAAAAAGTGAAATCCATAGTCTTACAATTCCACTTATAGCTCAAAAGAAATGGAGTCCACGACCTTAAGACTAGCTATAGGAACTTCCTTCCCTCTTTACCACCTAGATTCCTTCCTCTATATGAGTTTGTCCCTAGTAAATGCATAACACTATACTTATATGCCATACCATTCCTCCTTAAGAATTATATGACAGTACAATTCAAACACTACATTCAATCCATATATAACATTCCTCAAGCTTGATAACTCATCCTTCAATCATTCAAATCCACCACGTGCATAACCTTCTTATAAAATTACATATCCATAAAACCTTCATTCTCACACGTATTCTTTGTATATTTTTCATATTATCTACAGTCTGGTAATCAATAATACCCTGTTGGTAATTGATTACCAATTCAAAATTATTAAATTTTTAAAATACATGAAGGAAAATGATGGTATCTTTAATTTGAGATTTGTAGTTAGAAATGTTAGTCTCTTATAATTTTTCTATTTTAGGTTTCTCTTTGATGAAAAACATTTCTAGTTGATATGTTGGTGGGTTGTTTTGCATTTATTTGCCATTTTGGTTTGATCTTAGAATAAAAGAATATATAGTGTGAATGATAGATGTGTGTGAATTGAAATCTAAAGCATGTCAGTGTGATGTATATAGTTATTGCCTTTGCGCACTAGTTGTCGCTTGGCGGCAAACAGGTACCGCTAGGCAGTGCATCAGTTCCTGAGCAAAAGCCCAGTTTTCCCTACACCTGCGAGAAAAACTAAAATCCCCTCAACTCAAATCCAAACATTCCATGGCGCAAAATAACATTACATCAGATTACCAATATTCATGTATATTCAGAATTTGCCTATGAACGTAAAATCACCACAAGTGTGCACATTCAGTCACCCTTCCAATTCATCCCCAAACCCGAATTGATCCCCCATATTAATGCATTCACCAATTCACCAAGATACATCAACCCATAGTATTTCCAATATTTTATATTAGAATTCAGCCAACAAAAACAAGGACCACTTATTTAGAAGATCAACATCATCACAAAATTCAACAAAACACTCAAAAATAGTCACGTAGCTCGCATCGCTTGGCGGGATCATCCTTGCCGCTAGGCGTTCATCTTAAAACCCAAAAAATGGGTTCAATGCACATGCATTGCCTAACGGGCCTTCAAAGTCAGTAGACGATTTCTGGAAAATTTTCAGAAAAATGAAACAGAGGGAAAAAATGAAATAGAAGGGCACCGCAAATGTTCATCATGCTACGAAAAACATAAATTTAAATTAAACAATTAGAGAAACTCCCCTAACCTGAAATTTCTGCTCCAAACGCGCTCCTATAACCCTTCTTGTACAAACCTCGATCTACCCATGCCCTCTTAGCAAAAGACATCCTCTTTAACCTTTTTGCACTCCTTAGCTCAGGTTTCTGATGCTCTCACAACTCTCCTTACACAACCATACAATGTTTTGCTCTTCCTCACCCTAATTCCTCCTTTTCCAGATGTAAAAGGGAAATTATTTTCGCGCTAGCAAGGTTTCAGACCCATGTCCACACCATTAACAAGTCAATACACAACCAACCAACCAATTCATATTTCATAATAATTCATACCCAGCTATGATTATATTATCATGCTCCATGGTCAAGCATACATGCAAAAATAATTCAACAATTAGATTAACACGCTAATGGCATACGTAATATTTAAAGCCAAGACCTCTCAATACAACTAAGTACTCTTAACCACTTAAGCTACTATTGTTCCTTGTTTTAACTCTCTGCATTAATTAACTTAGGAATTCCTCCCCATCGCATTTATTAAATAAATATTAATTTATTTATTTAATTTCCCGGGTCTCACACATCGTACCGTGTCACATTGCATATTCTACTAGATAAAATAAATAAGCTTTAGGGGAATCACAATCTTCTTTGAGACTTGGTCACCGAAAACACATTAATAAAAGTTCATATAATGCATGAAATCACTACAACTTCGAAAACCCCAAAAGGAAGAGGATTGACTCAACGACGGTGTTCGGCGAAGACAATCAATCGTATGAGCGACTCAACTTTTGATTTAGTAGGAGAGAAGAGAATGTAAGAAATTAGGGTTTATTTTTCTATATGAAAGATACAATAATAGATAGGATTTTAAAATTAAGTGGGATGGGGGTTGGCTCGCTATAACCCGACTTGAACCCGAATGACCCATGGTTAAGTGAACCCAACCTGTTTTGGCTCATAATTGGAAAAAAAAATCAAATTTTCAACCTAGTCCATCTTGAACCTATGGTGACCTGGGTTTGCTCACGAGTTTGGACTCGTTTTGACATGTCTAGCAACTGGTAATTTGAATCATAATGTAATAATCTTAACTTAAATCATAATGCAATAATTTATATTCAAACCTGTGAAACTCCATCTCTAGTCCCTGCATCATTTTCTTGTCCCCAATTACCAGTAGGTAGTAAGACTTCCACATTCTTCCCAAAAGCATATTTTCGGAAGAACAAAATTTTTAAAATGATTTCAAAATACCAAAACATAATCACAATAACTACAATGGCAGAAGCACTATTGATATATACACAATAGTCCTAACAATGAATATGCATAACCAAAAGGTAAAAACATGTTTGACCTATATATAGATATTGGTGGCTTCTTTGGAAGATCATCATGTTGTTGATACACCAGCCTGGAACAACGTATCAGAAAAAAGGGAATTAATCATTGCGAGAAGGAAACCAAAAATCTCCATGTTTTTTAGTCTTAAAAGAGAAAGAAACAACAAAGTCAAACAAAAGTATTTGAAATTGAATTTCCCTGTAAGGCTACCACTAAGATATCTTCACAAATATCACCAAGTCTACTTAGCTTTCCATACCAACCAACTATTTCTTTTATTGGGATACCTCAAATCTTATAGCATCTTCAATACACCTGTTTTATAGCAATATGTTTCATGCAGTCATACAAAGGAGTCGATGACAAAGATTTCAAATGCCTTGTGCAACTAATCCAACAATCACATAATATTGTCAACATGATGCTTTTCAATATTCAGTCACATAATTGACATTTTATGGAATTAGCAGTGTGTTTCATGCAGTCACAATGAAGCTTTACAATCACATATTAAACAACCAATCCAATTGACCATGAATTATCACCAGAAGATGACATTAATAGATATTATTAACCACAAATAACACCATTCAATTACAAAAACAACTCAAGCTCTAAAAACATTAAATATAATAGAACATTCCTTTGTACTAATTGTAAGAAGATGGATGAGTTAAAGATAATCATTCTTGTAGCCCATGATAAAAAGGACAATTACTTCTGGAAGAATACAGAAAGGTCATATCCACAAGGTGAAAAACACCTGAAGACAAAAGTTTGGGCTTAACTTAAAATTACAACTAATAATGAACAAAAAAAATCATAACAACTTATCGTTAATAATGATTTATCTAGTTATGTAGTGAATAAAAGCTATTGACTTAGATGAAGAAGCTTTGCTTTTGGTACCTAAATGAAAGTTGTTGACTTCATTATTGTCTAAGAATATGATACTTCTTTTGTAACTACCTACCAATGTCCTTGTTACTACTGATCAAACACTGGGAAGATACTACATGGCTGCACTTGCATATCTAACAACATAGATTTCAAAAGTCATTCATGTGCACATCCAATCATAACGAAAATCAATGAAATTTAATAGCTAACAACCTTGGCTCTTCTTTTAGCAAAAAAAGCTTCTTTGAACATTAGTTAGTTCCTCCATTTCATTGAGTAATCTATCTTCTTCATCACCTTTTGCTCATTTTTTGTCTATTCTGTTGTGGTGGGATCATGCTTTTGAGTTAGTAAAAGAGTTTTTCTAATTTTAATCCTCTACCTACATGTGATAAAGAACAACATCAAACCCCACACACATAATGGGGAACAATAGTATTGGATCATTTTTATAAAATTGATCAAATATCACAGTGAAATTCAAGTCATGTACTTACTTTAAAAAATGCTTGAAATCTTGCTTTCCCAAATACCTAAAATCATTGGAGATAGATTTGATCTCCAAAACAACCACATTAAAAGCATTAAAATTAACAATATTGATTTTGTCTAATTCTCCAATGATTACAAAAAATGCATTATTACATCTCAGATAATTTAATCATATCTCATTTAAACAAAATATCTCTTAAGTTGTTAGCTCATGATCCTTGATTTCTAAATCAGCTACATCAGTAAAGGTTGTAAAAGATATTGAACCAAGCATCAATAAAGATTCCAAAAGAACAAGGTCAACAACAACATTATTGGAACAAAACGCAATGAAGAAGGTAGGATAAAACAATGTCATTGATAGAAAGGAGTGTTTTTTAGGGTTGGGAATGAAGAAGGGTGGAAGAGGGTTTCAAGGGTTATTTGGCAGCAACATGAGGAGGAAAAATTACTGATACATAGTGGATTGTGAAAAAGAAACATAGCAAGATACAAAAACTAAATCATATCAAAAGTAACATATCACATTATAACAACAAACATACCAAGATACAAAAGAAACGAACAAAAAAACTAAACTTCAAGCTTATGGTAACTGAAAAGAAGTAGAAAAAGAACCCAATCTTCAAGCTTCAAGAAACAACATGAACTTGTTATACATATAATGAACAACACTGATTCACCAAAAAAGAAAAAAGAAGAAGTAAGCCTTACACATCAATCATTCAACACTGTGTCACCAGTCTAAGCAGCAAAGGTAGATTAAGCAGGAAAGGAGAAATTCCACGAAAGTCATTCCAATTTAAAATCAAGCTACTAACTTTTACCGACTATTAATCCTGAACTCCATGTTCAACACATAAGAAGTACAGAAAAAGACCTTTCATCAGGAAGAAGAAGGAGAAAGACCGAATGATTTTCTTACGCTTTTGTAAAAATTCTGTTACAGAAGAAGAAGAATAGCTAGTCTTGGAGAAGAAGAATGGTTCCTCTCAACCATTACGTCAGTCAAAATCAAAATTGAAATCTACCATTAAAGGGTGGAAAAGTGGGAAAGCATAAAATAGTGAAAAAGACGAACAACCCTTCAACTCAGTGGAGTGTAGCAGAAGCTTACTGAAAAGCTTATCTCACTTTGAAAATAGAGCTTTCAATCAACTGCAGTATTTGACGACAATGCAGTGGTATGTGAAAAAACAAATTCAAAATACAATGGTAAAAGGTCAAAAAAACCAACATAATGAACATCTATCGACAATTTAAATATATGGATATTAGGGTAATATCCTTACCAGTTTGGGTTCTTATATTTATAGTAAACATTTTTATATAATTTAACTTTTTATTATTTTAAAATATCGGGGTGTATTGTTTTTATAATATAAAAAAGTATAAATTTTGTAGGTCTCGTATTTGTCTTTATTTTTAAATTGAATTTATTTTAAGAATCACCGGTACTAAAGATACTACTATATTATAATATAACATAAATATTTATAGAAACTAAAGTCTGATTTATGTATTTAAAATATTTATTTACTTGATAATATAATTTAGATTTACTTTCAAGAGTTTCAATTAAATTATTTTGTCGGTTAAATATTTAAGATTTTTATAATTTTTAATTGAGTTTTTAATGTTTAATTTTCCTATTGACTAAAGATCTTGTTTGATAATTTTATTTATTTATATTCATATGAAAAAGTATAAATTTGTGTGATCAGTAATATTACACTAAAAAATAAACAACTTTTTTTATTTTTAAAACGTATTGTGAGAATAAAAAATTATTTATCATTTTATATTTTACATTGATAATACTATATTTTTTATATTATCAATAACATATCCTTCCATTCTTTTAATATATCAAAACAAATAAATAAAACAATAAAATAATTTAACATCACGTCATCAAACTAAAAAAATTAAGTTAAATGACAAATAATAAATTAAAAATTATAGAAAATCCATTGAAAAAATATTTAACAAAACTTAATTAAAAATACTTAATTTAAAAAGTAATTAGAAATTAATTAAACCAATAGTTTATGTATAATATTTGAATTTAAATTTTATATTTGTAGAGACTAAAAATACTTACTGAAATAACAAAATTTGCACTCTTTTTCTCTCTCAAAAACTCAAAAGTTTGGTCTGCAGCCTCGTAACTGAGCTAAACCCTGGTCTGTGCGGCGGTTCTGTGGAGAGTGCACCGCAATAAACCTACCGTTGTTAGGGTTTTCATTTTTTCCGCGAAAATGACTAAGTTCAGGAAGCTGGGTCGACCCACCGGTCACCGAATGTCCATGCTCAGGTTAATTAGTTTGTTAGTTAACACTTTCAATTCAGTTCATTCTTTGATTTATTGGTTTGCAAAGTTGATGAGTCCTGGCTGTCTTTCCATTTATATAGAACCATGGTTTCGCAGTTGGTGAAGCATGAGCGTATCGAAACTACTGTGGCCAAGGTACCATTTCAAGCGACCTCGTTTACCACTTTCTTCAATCTCACGTTTTATTTCATGTAATTTGTTTGCGTTCAGGCCAAAGAGATCAGACGACTCGCGGATAATATGGTTCAGCTTGGAAAGGAGGTATGTGTGCGATTCTTCATCGATTAATTCTGATTCATTTTGGGTTCGGTTAATTTGATTTGCGATGTAATTTTAACTGCTCGTGTAGCTTTTTATTGGTTTTGTTCGAACATGACTTTAAAAACGGGTATGAATCATATTAAGGGGTTGGTTGATGCGTGGAATTTGGAAATACGATTATCTTTTGATTGTTCAATTTGTACTTGGTGTTCTTACCTCCATATGCATTTTGAAATTTATTGGAGGTCTATATTTTCTAGTGGCAACTGTTGATATCCCACCGAGTGGCTTTTTATTTTTAGGCCAAGTTAGGTTGTCTCAGTTTTTCTTGTTTGCGCGTTTTCCACCTCAATCAGGGCGTAAGGCAAGCTGGGGTTTGGGGGAGGAATTTTGTATTGTGAACTGTGAAGTGAATTTGTCCCTATATAATGATACACGTAAGACATGATCATCTTCTCTCTTCTTTGTAAGAATTATGGGTCATTCTATGGTGGGGAATTTTTAACCTTCCCTACGTTGAGACTGTGACTTTCCAGGTTATTTGAGGTTATATTTAGTTACTGAAATTCATATTTTCACCCCAGAAAATTGATCATTGCAGACCAAAATACCTGAAGCTCCCGTTTCTCGAGTTACATATCCATCAGATTTACTAATGGTTGTGAATATCGTTAATAAACAATGAATGAAAAAACTGCTGCTCCTGTTCCATAATTTCTTCATGCCTTTGTAACTCTTTTGCTATCTTCGTCTTTGTTTCACTATTTCTCCATCCAGAAACAAATTCTTACCATTTCATGATTTCTCAGGTAGCAATAACATGCTTCAGTATCACTGGATCTTTTTAACACTGTTTGAAAGCACTCCATACTTTTTTGTGGGAAGCGTTATTACTTTGATTTGCAATAGAATGATGCATTAGTAACCTCTATTTTTTTCATTTTACTTTCCTCTTTTTTCATTGCTCCACAAGACAATGATAAGTTTTAAATTAGTGGTCCAAGGACAACAAATAAATGTTAACTTGTGTTTATATCTTTGGAACTTTTATTTAAAATGATTACTAGCTTATTTCTACTTTTGAAACTTATCCTACTCAAATACTTTCAGCCCTCCTGTATCCAATTTTTATCCCAGTAAAAAATGTAAGTATAGTTTGATCCATAGAAGGAGAAATATAATTACTTGAAACTTGAAAAGAGTACGAAACAATGTATGGAATCTAATGATGGGCGGCAAATCTCCTGTCACAACCAACTCCTGTCCGAAATTTGTGAAGACTCTTTTACACTGCTTTTATGGGAATTAGATTATAATGGTTAAGAATTGGCAACTGTTTGTAACTGTGAATTAAGGTGAGGAATGACCATATAAATTAAGGTGAGGAATGACCATATAAATTAAGGTGAGGAATGACCATTCTGCATTTTCAAAACTACACGATATTGCATAGGATTGTTAGAAACTGTATACTTTACCAAAAACAGTTTTGAATTAGGATTAATAGAGAAGAGAAACTATTTGTGGTTATAAAATTTTCTACCTTTACTACAGTTTACTGATCATCATCCTGACAATCGAATGATATAATTAATGTATCTCTGGTCAACAAGTATTTTGCCCATCACTACTGGGTAACTATCCACTTTCCCATGTTTGATATTCATGTTCCCATGGACTATTGTGCCTTTTTATTTATACATTTCCCTAGAAACAGATAAATGTTGTCAATTTTTTTCATATTGGCCTTGAGAATAAACTCTTTATCAGGGTAATCATTTGATTTTTCATTTAGCTTGATTGCTGGGTTTGGCCTATAGTTTATATTATAAATTGTTTTAGGGATCCCAATGTGCTGCAAGACGTGCTGCTAGTTTTGTGCGAGGAGACGATGTCCTTCACAAGCTGTTTACAGAACTGGCTTATCGGTACAAGTAAGGAATAAACCTGATATAGTTTCAGTTGTCATTTAAGGTAGATAGTTGTAACACTGACCAGATATTATGTTGCGCAGGGATAGAGCTGGAGGATACACCAGATTGCTTCGGACCCGAATTCGTGTGGGTGATGCTGCACCAATGGCCTATATTGAGTGAGTACATTTTGATATTCTAGTTTTACACTCATTTTAGGTTTATTTTGGTACCCCACTTAATTTCACCGAAGAAGTGTTTATTTGCTCATTGTTCTTGCCGTTGCCTGTCTGCCATACGGTGTTTTCATAGTTCAATCCTTTAAATCTTCCAAGTTGCTTAAGAATTAGGAGGTTGAGAATGAAACTTATATTCAAAACATTGTATGCTTTAAAACAGGTTTATTGACAGAGAAAATGAGCTTAGGCAGGCAAAGCCACCAACTCCTCAGCCGCCACAGAGAGCACCCCTAGACCCCTGGACACGTTCTCGTCTCAGCAGGCAATTTGCTCCTCCTAAAGAGGAGAAATCAGGATCTGATTTTTGATTCTATCGAAAGTAATGCGGATACTATGTTTTTCCGTTCATAGCATGGCATATCTGAATTTTGGTCTTGCTTATTTAATCTATCTTCAAATGGTTTCGAAAAAAAAAAAGTATTCTCTTGCTACTAGAGAAAATGTTCGTCGCTATGTAAAAATAATTCAACTGAATCTGTAATTGACAAAAGAAAAGGAAAATCTCAGAATACATTTATCTTCCGAAGTTTGATGCCTGAGTTTGATTATATTTTTAGTTGGAACTTGATAGCTTTATTGTAATCTTGGAAAGAATGAAATTTTATTTTGCCTTACAAGGAAAAAAAAGAAAAGGTTCAATGAATCGACTTGTCCTTGAAAACTCAAGAAAATTCTGATCCCCCTTCTCCTTTCGGTATCTTGAGCCTAAATCAATAACTTGTTACGCAACCTCGTGACCCCCTCTTCCCTTATTTTGCTAAAAGGATCATTGCAAGTGCATTCCAGTGTTGTACATCTGAATAATTGAATTGTTACGTTTGGCAGTTGAAAATCCTACAGCAGATGTGGTGCTCTGTTTGCTTATGGAGTTTCCATAAAATCCTAACTGCCCTGCATGGCGGCAATGTGTATCGCTTGTCAAATAGGAAAAGTGAAAGCTTGCATGCTCAGGAACACAAAGATACGCTGTTCAGATATCAATCGGAAGCCACTAATACCATGCTTTTCTAAGGGTTAAAAAAAAAACTCTAATAATAACCTTTGAACGATTGAGCCATATTATTGTGTTCAGGACACATCATATACCCGCATGTAAAATTAAAATCTGTAAGTTAAATAACCAGTCCTATCATTTCGTATATCTGTAAAGATAAGTCCCTATAATACTGTAACGAGTTTGATGTTACAACTCTAAAAGCTAAGCTTTGAAAGAGCACATGATATTTTAAGTTCAGAGGGAAGGGACAACCCTGTCATTCTCGTGCACCACGCATAATTATGGGATAAAACGTAGCTTCTTCCTGTCTTTCCTCTCTTTTGTCGATACAAACTTCCAATTATATCTAATCTGCAGGTAGTGAGCAGGACAACGTTTTCAAAGTGGTCCCTTCTGAAGATGTCAACACTCAACAATTCCGAACAGAGTAAAGCAAATGGATAGAACTAGGATGCACAAAATGTGCTTGGTCTTGTCATGATCCACAAGCGTGCAAGAATATAAGCTATACCATTGAGTTCTTTATTGCTTTGCTTGCAATACAGTACACATACTGCCTCACGTCTCCATTTTCCTTATCCCATACAGTCTCAGTGCCAATGGCTTTATACATTTATATTATTTATCGTAACTGTAATGCATGGACGGGAATAACAGGCATACGTAGCGATGGGTGCAAGGCTTCCTTCTTACTGTAGCAAGTCTTCTCCAAACATTAAGATACAAGTCTCTTCTGTTATAACTCTGCCACCTGTTTACTTTCAACTGTTTCCCCATTTTTGCTAAAGCAAGGATGGTTCTATAAAAATTATTCAAAATATTGAATCTGCTACTAACCCCTTTCGAATGAAAGTCTTCACAATACTGTTTACCCATAAAAAATATATTCTTTTTCCCGACTCTTGAAAAGGGTGTGAAATTGGAGTGGAGAAGAAAAAATAAGAAATGCTATGAGTGACGTTAATAAAAAAGAAATGTTCTTGTAAATTATCACTATTGTTCTCTTTCGTCTTTTCTTCTATAAGAAACAAGTTATATATAATAATATATAGCAATAGTAGTTTCAAATTTGGAGATTAAGCAAACTCTGACAATCATGTGTAAGTTAAAGCATAGCTTTTTGTTGTTTTAATAATTAAAAAGTGGACAGATAAGTCACATTTACTGTCACTATACAAACAAAGAAAAGGGTGAAAGAAGATAAAAATTGTTTACATAAAGTGTTTGTGTTAAGTGCAAAGACTAAGAACCATACATGTAAAACAAATCCTTTGGGGGCAAGAAGGAACAGGGGAGGTCAACTGGTGCAATGTTCCTTTTCTTATCAATGAGAAGTCTTTTCAGTTAATTAACCTTTTCATTGCCGTTTTGACGAATTTTTGCTGTGGGTGAAATAGTCTATGAAAGGACACCTAAACGAATGTCAACAATATGAAGGATTATTTAATTATAATTGCGTTATAAGAATGAAAAAAAAAAAGAAAATAATAATAATGATGATGATAATAATAATAATAAACTCGTGTTATGTGTTGTTGTCGTGGCAGCTGATTAGGTGTTTGATGTTGCCACCCCATTTCTTCAAATGCAGATGAACTTCATTAGTATGAAACATTAAGAGAAAATTTAATGACGATAAGAGGGTTTACCTACTATGGATATGATTAACTACGAACAAAAAATTAGGGAGGGAATGCAAACCCTAACCATGTAGAAGGAAGGACATAAAAGTAAAAGTGTTAACACTCTTCCTAGGGTAAAGACATTTACCAATATTGGTAGAAAGTAAGAAAATTAGGTTTTCCTATTTGACATGGGATTGGGACATGTGGTCACCTTTACTCTAAATCCAATGAACAATTGTTTTCATTAACCTAATCATCCCTATCAATCAAGTATCAACAACTCTCACTAAAACGACAATTTTTGTTTCTAGGTTTTTATTATCTTCCTCTTCCTTTTTAATAAATGCATTTAATAACACAATTCCAACTTAACCATGAACCAATTAATTGAAGCTTTGATAATTCAAAAGACTAATGCAATAATACTCTCTCTTTTCATATGGAAATAGCAAAATACTTTTGTATTAGGCATATATCTTAATTATTAAACAAATATTAATTAGTGAGAAAAATTTAATTGCCTTTTATACTTGAAAGGAGTTAAAACTTTAATGATCTTAGAAGCCATTTCAATTGAGGTCATGCATTCTTTTCTAACTATTTACTTCCATTGTCAATCAAGTGCTACAATTGCATGTCTGATGTCTCCTTTGTATTATAGTGGCTCGTCAACTAGAAATTCATAGTTTTTTTTTTATATAACTAGAAATTAATCAATAGTAGATAGCTTATTGAAAAAATGGTTGATATTACGTCACCAGTCGTGTAAAATAAACATTTGCTTAAATTAAAAAAAATCCCATCTCTTGATATTACTTTTTACGTTAAATTTTATACAAATTGATCTAAATTATTAGATTATAAGAAAAAAATATTTTTCTTCTCCTATAAATATTAACAAGAGAAAAAAATTATGATAAAACGTACATGGAAAAAAAAAAGATACTCTTATTGTAATTTCAGCAAACGTATTTTTGTACTGTGACACTAGCTAGGGTTTCTATATCAGAACTAAAGTAAAAGGAAGTGTTAAGTATACGTGTAAATTATTTATGAAATTTATAAGGTAGGAGCATTTTGTCCTCCAATGAAACTGGAGAATAGAAAAAAAAAGGTGATAAATGAGGAGTAATGATAAAAGAAAAGAAGTAGATAGATGCAAGAGTTGGTGAGTAGCAGTTTGTGAATGAAACTGAAAGATGAAGGAAAAATTCTGAAGGACGTTACTGCCTCACTCCTTCTATATTGACTCAACCCTTCAACAATGCCATCTATCAATGCTTCTTCCATTTTCCTTCTCTCTCTCTTCTTCACACCTCTCTTCTCTCTCTCTTTCTCTTTCTGCTTCACAACAACAACAACAACAACAACATTGTTTGTCTTCTTAGTTCCTCTACGTTAAATTTGGTAAATGACTATGATTGTTGTGTTTTTTTCTTTTCCATGTACAATGTAGTCCTTGTCTTTTTCCTTCCATGATTCTTTTCTGTACTTCTTTCATCTATGTTCACTCAAATTTGATGCAGTTTATTAGTTTGTGCAGGTGAGAATAATCAGATGGTTGCATGCCCCTGTAGGTGAATAGTTTATATGAGAGGAACAATGGGTGCTTCTCCTCATTCTGTTGAAGCTAGACACCGTTTACCAGCATCCATGTGAGTTACTGTCTCTTCTTACCCTTTTTCTTCTCTGGATCAAAAGTGCTTTTTTTAACATAAAAGATTCTCCAATAGCTTCAACACTCACTCCAAATAATCATGTTTTTTTGCTTGGGACCGATCATCATCATCATCATCATCATCATCATAATATTCACCATCTTTTCAAAATTTATTGTTTTTCTAGGACAGGTATTTTTCAACTAAAGACTTATCTCCTTTAGTATAAGTCTGTTATTTGGGTTATGAATATTAGTCGAATTTTTTTCATATATGACCAAAATATAAGATAATAAGACTCTTGGCTAAATAGATATACGAGTAACATATAAGAGTAAGATATTAATAATCACAAATTTCATATAATTGATAAAATTATTGAATTTTATAATGTTTTTTTTATATTAACTATAGCATTGATTCTTTTGAAATTATACATTCTCAAATTTTTATCTATTTTTTTTTCCTGTTATATCAATATATTGTACTTATCGTTATCAGGCATCAAGGTTACATTTCATGTCATAACTAGGACCCATCTCTTTTTGTATTGTATGAAGTTCTTTTTGAGGTTAAAAAGCCAACTCTTTTGTCTTCCTTTCTCGTGAGATTTGATTTTGCTGTTTTAATTTGTTTTTGCCAAGGTTAGGAATCCTAAAACTACATTAGCGCTTTTAGATAAACTTAATCTGTGTTAATTTTATAGTGATATTGTGTTATATTTTCTAAAACCAGCAGTGTCTATTTTTGTGTCATGTTCATATATTCATATATTCATGATGTCAAAGTATTTGTTGTTACCTAGTTACGAATTAAGGTAAAATGGTACACAATTCATGATTGAAATAACTGCGTGTATAAGCTGAATTGCATGCATGCACCTTGTTCAAGTATTTTGTAATGTTGTCAAATCCTTTTCAAAGAAGTGGAAGAACCTGCGTGTACTTAACATTTTCATATCTTCTGGAAATGATGACAATGATATTTGATCTCAAAATATTTCTTATTTACTGTCGAAGGAACCTGACCAAGCAACAACCACTTCCATTATTTCATGTTTTCGTGCAAAATGTATATAGCCAAAGAAACAGTGAGTCCCTTAGGAAGCACTATTCCCAAGATTCACCAACTACATATATATAACAGTATAAACAACTGGCTTGATTAACACCGTTCAGTGGTTGTTACAATTTATAGAAATATTTTAGGTTTATTAGTGTTTATGAAACAAAGGAAAGAATTTTATTTACATCCTTGTTGGACACTTTGCAATTTCATTTTGGTTAGTTAAACTCTCTTGCACATGAATCAAATCAAATTCTATATAAAGTGGAACAATTAATCAGTTTTATACACTCTAAACTTGGAGGGTTTGCATATTTCATAAGAATAATGTTTCCTGAAGTTTAGTAAACACAAAAATAACTAATTTTATGTAATTAAAAAGGTCAATAACATTATTTAATTTCATTAAATAATTTCTTTTTTAAATATTTATCATTAAACCTTGTTATTATGAATAAACAGGTGTCATTAAAAATAGAATCACATAAAGGGTGTTTTAGAAATAATTTTATTAAATAAAATAAAACTAGTTATATTTGTTTATATTTAAATTCATCCTAAATGGTAATTTTCTTTTATTAATAATTGTTTATTATATGCTCAATATGGGAGAGGTCCACAAAGCTTAACTTTTTATATATGTTTTCTGCATTTTCCAGTGAGAAAATAAATCAGAAGGTATATATGAGCTGTTTCAATCTGACAATGCCTTTTTGAGTTCTTTAATAGATCATATCTGTAGTAGGCCCGAAAATGAACCAGTCATGCTTGCGTAGAGCTTAAGAATGATGAATGATGATGATAAACTTATATGAAATTTGGAACAGAATGATTACTGTATGAGACTCATCAATTCTCGTATGTTAGATTTCACTTCATCTTATTCCTTTATTTAATCACAAGCATGAAATAAGTGATTAAATTAATTGTGGTGATTCTTGGATGTCTCTTTTTCACTTAGTCAAAGAAACTATATCCATTGTGCTTTGTTACCTCATCAGATGCAACCTATTAAATGGTTTTAATGTTGTTATTCTTCATGCAAAAACCAAATCAAACAATTTTCATGGAGAAGGATAACACAAAAAACATTTCATCAGAAAGCTGTCTTGAAAAATCTAAGATTAGAGTTGAGGCTGAGACTGAGCTGCAATTTTGATTTTTGTTATATCTAATGAAGTTGTGGTGAATGATGAGTTGGTGCAGTGAAGATTTATACAAACGAAGATTGCCAAGAAGCAAAGCAAAAGATGCAGACAAGCCTTTCCATTTATCAGTCCAAGATAGAAGTTCAAGATGCAAGTTGTCTTTCTTAAAACTCATACTATTGATAACCATAAGTGGCACTTTTGTAACACTTCTCTATTCTCCAGAGGTTTACAATACCAACCATTTATCAACCTCAGGCTCTCGGTAAGTAAATGTAATAAACTCCTACCAACCTGATCTTTGAAAATGTGAAGAAAAGAACCAAATCTTCATCATTAGAAGAAGTAAAAAATTGAAGTGTTGATTTCATACCCTTTAATGGAAGTGGTGTAATGTGAACAGGTGGATATGGGGTGGCTCAGATCCTCGTTACATATCCAATGTAGACACTGACTGGGATGACATACTGAAAATTACTGATAAGTTGACAGCGCAAGACGAACTTCAAGGAATTGGGCTTGTAAATTTCAACAAGACAGAACAAGTCCATTGGGAACATCATATTCCTGATGCAACACATGTTGTTCTGCCTCTGGAGTATGCAGCAAGAAATGTGACATGGGAATCCTTGTACCCAGAATGGATTGACGAGGAAGAAGAAACTGAAGTTCCTGTGTGTCCTTCTCTGCCTAGTATTAGACCCCCAGGCATAAGACTCAACCTCATCGCCGTGAAGCTTCCTTGCAGGAATGGAGGGAACTGGTCCAGAGACGTTGCTCGTCTGCATCTTCAGCTTGCAGCTGCTGGCCTTGCAACCTCTTTCAAAGGAAACTACCCCGTTTATGTGCTCTTCATCACCAACTGTTTTCCAATTCCAAATCTTTTTTCATGTAAAGAACTGGTTGGACGCGAAGGGAATGTGTGGTTATACAAACCAAACTTGAGTGTGTTGAGAGAAAAAGTTCAGCTTCCAGTAGGGTCTTGTGAACTTGCACTTCCAATGAGAGGCAAAGGTGAGTTATATCATGTTTTTGTCATTATATTTTGTTATCACGAAGATTGAACTGAAGGAATTGTATTTTAATTGGTAACAGAGTTGGCTTACAATGGGAATGCTCCTAGAGAAGCATATGCAACAATTCTGCACTCAGCTCATGTTTACGTTTGTGGGGCCATAGCTGCTGCACAAAGCATCCGCATGTCTGGATCAACTCGAGATTTTGTGATACTTGTTGATGAGACGATCAGTGGGTATCACAGAAGTGGTTTGGAAGCAGCAGGGTGGAAAGTTAGAACAATACAAAGAATCAGAAACCCCAAAGCTGAAAAAGATGCTTACAACGAGTGGAACTACAGCAAGTTCAGGCTGTGGCAGTTGACAGATTATGACAAGATAATATTCATTGATGCAGATTTGCTGATACTGAGAAACATAGATTTCCTATTTGGAATGCCAGAAATCACCGCCACTGGAAACAATGCCACGCTCTTCAACTCCGGTGTCATGGTGGTTGAGCCATCAAACTGCACGTTCCAGCTCCTGATGGATCACATAAACGAGATTGAGTCCTACAACGGAGGGGACCAAGGATATTTGAATGAAATATTCACGTGGTGGCACAGGATACCAAGACACATGAACTTCTTGAAGCATTTTTGGATTGGTGATGAGGAAGAGAAGAAACAGATGAAGACTTTGTTGTTTGGCGCTGAGCCTCCAATTTTGTATGTGCTGCATTATCTAGGTGTGAAGCCATGGTTATGCTTCCGGGACTATGATTGCAACTGGAATGCTGATATCTTTCATGAGTTTGCAAGTGATGTTGCGCATGCAAAGTGGTGGAAGGTGCATGATGCAATGCCTGAGCTTTTGCAGCAGTTTTGTCTGCTGAAATCGAAGCAGAAGGCACAGTTGGAGTGGGATCGTAGGCAGGCTGAAATTGCAAACTACACGGACGGCCATTGGCGAAGAAAAGTTAAAGATAGACGCTTGAAGAAATGTATAGATAATTTGTGCAACTGGAAAAGCATGTTGCGGCACTGGGGAGAGACAAATTGGACAGATGATGAGTTTTATACTCCAACACCACCTACCATTACCACAGCATCTCTTTCGGCTTTATGAGTTATCACTTCCCCTTTATAATTTCCTCGCATGTGTTCAAATTTCCTAGTGTTAGCAACAAGGGATGGCGGAAACATTTTTTTCCTCATACATATTTTTTCATGCATAAAAATGGTGTATTCCATGATCTTTAGTAACAGATTTCACCACAAACTAGTTTTACAGGAATTTACCCACATGGATCAATCAAGAATCTAGTAATATAGACAATAATCGTGAGATGTGCATGAGTAACTGACCGGTGCTTTCATGTTTGAAGAGTATGTTAGATTAATATAACCCAACCAAGGGGGATGAATTGGTTATTTAGATTTTTCACTGTTTTAAAAGGATTCTTGAATACTATCTTTAATTTTTATAACTCCAATAACCAGTTTTCTAATTATGTATTTAATGGAGTGATTCAATCAATTAGAAAAGGCATAAAAGATGAAAAAAATAAAAGAACACAACAATTTTTATACCGGTTCGATTCAATATGAACCTTCGTCCAGTCTTCTTTTAAGCAACCCGAGCTTAGGTCCACTAAATCAGTAGAGTTACAAGAATTATAAGAATATTTATATAATTCAAGACCCTAAAGACTAAGGAGCTTGATCAACAAATCAAGAACTTCCCCTAGATGCAATGCCTCCACACAATTGCACCTGGACCTTTACTCACACAATGAATCAACAATGAACAAAAATACAATTCAAAAGAAAAAACAAGGAACAAATACACTTATATGAATGTGTAGATGTGACATTCAATCCTAGTGTCAGGCTTAACCATCCAAGATTGAATCCATCATCAATCTTCTTGAATGTCCAATGGAATGATCTCCCAAGAATGCAAGAACTCTGCATTTCTCAATCTCTTAGAAAAAAAATCTCTTCTTAATTCAGTGATGTGTGATTTTCAAACTGATTTCAGATCTGTTTTTAAATCAGAGTTCTGCTGATGAGATTAGTGGATTAGAAAATTTACCTAATCGATCATCGTGGGTGAATTTTCACTACATCAGTGCAATGCCTTCTAATAATCCATTAGTTAAATATCTAATCCATTAACAAGTTCTGCATTTGACATATTCAAGAGTTTGACAGCTAATCTATACGATTCAAGCTTGGCTTACATGTAATCATAGATATATATCACCTATACAAATGATAAGTTCAGGACTAAGCGTAAAACAATGATACAAAGTGTTTATATGACTTTGGACATCATCAAAATAAACTTTGTTGGATTGAGCAGACTCCCTCTTTCTGCATAGTAAAAGTGCAAAATATCCAGGATAACTGTGCCAAAGCATGTGACAATTGAATCGTGCATAATAAGAAAAATATCACCCCGTGACATGAGGGCACGAGTGCTTGTTAGCTACAGTCTTTCAAGTGTAGAACATACTTTCTACTTAAAAGAACATTTTTTTGGCATGATATTACTCGCACAAACAGCTCAGATTGTTATAATTTATACTGTAGCTTCATTGAAATTTCTTCAGACTTGCATCCCAAATACAAGTCTTTCTAACTGTAAGAAGCATTATTCTTTGGTTTGAAGATGCATAGCGAGTCATTTCCTAATCACAAAGCAGATAAAAGAGCCTGTTGTTAATTCATGTTTTAGAGAACTATATAATAAGTAGGACGTGTTGGGGATTAGTGAATGCGGCTTCATTCTGAACGTAACAAGATTCATTCTCTCTATTCTTGGTTATTGATCTCATCATATGATTATTGATTTTTCAATTCAATGTTTTTAATCTTTAGCAGTTTTCATCTTGGTTCATTCTTCTCTAACCTACACAACTGACTACCAATTGCAGGATAATTTCAGGTTGGTAAATCATTGGTGTCTTCTCCTACTATCTTGTACACGTGGTTGATTTATTTATTTATTTATTTTTAACTAATCCTCAGTAAACCAAACAGGAAGACGCATTAGTTAGTTAATAGGGAGTAACAAAACCAATACTATTATTTGACTCATTCCATAGGCGTACAATGATATCCAAAATGTAATCTAATCATCGTACCAGTCAACGAAAGGAGGAGAAGTGAATTGCTTCCGGCAGAATGTGAGTGCCTGCTAGATTTGTTCAACTCCATTAAAAAGTACATCATGTCGGCAGGTAGATCTAACTATAACATTAAAAATATCATGATATGCAAGCAAAGTTGGTTCTTAGGGTACCAAGTGGTCTCTGGACACCGGTTAACAACATTTAAGTGCAAGCACTTAGACGTTAGTCCATGGCCTTAATGTGAATATTGGGACTGCATAAAATCGAATAAAATAATTAACTTCTTTTGATCATTGCCATTTTCTCATGCAGCTAATGTGCTGGAAAAGCTTTCAAGTCATGAGGTCTTGTCCTCCTAAAAGCTCTATAAACTGGTAAAGTTTAAAGATTATAATGGCCGTTAGCCTAGTTACACACAGAAGGGAACAAAAATTTCTTGAATGTACTAGTGGTTCTTCATCAATTCAAAATTTTATGACAACCACCAGGCAGAAAAAAATATAAATATATTCAATCCAGGGTCTACACAATATAATGAGTAGGATTAAGTATCAACCCTCAGTATCTGCTACCAAAACAACATGGCATTTGAATTCTTTGGCTGTTCCTAAGTGGATGAGAAAAAATTCCCCAGTTACTAAAATAGTACCTCCTCATATTCATTACTCAGTTATCCCTACTCTCATTCCTCATTCCCTCCTCATATTCACCACTCCGTGGTCACTCCTAGGACGACCTAATGACTGACGACAACATGATCCCAATCATTTCCTTGAATGAAACTCTGCACCGAATATGAGAACACGTGCTCCGATGGGATCTGGTTACTCCAGGGCACCCTCTGACTCAGATTAGAACCCGGTCCTGAGTTCTCAAATTCCCCATAATAAAGCGTATTCAAAGCAAAATCCCCGGTCCATGGCATCCATCCCTGTGGTGTGATAAGGGATTCCATGAATGTATGGATGAAAAGTGTTCTAGAATACTCCTTCCAAGGCCTCCCCAGATAGTTTATGTGAGTTGTAGGGCTGCTATAATACAATGCCATGTATTCTGCCGTACCATTAACCGTACAGTTCTGGAAAACAAATCCTGTTGACTGAGCAGGGTCTGTCCTACCTTGTGCAGTAACAGCATTGCTCTCACCCTTCTCTGGTCTGCCTTGGCGAGGCTGGACTAGGATTTCACAGTCTTGGAAGATTGATGCCGAGTTCCCAAAGATGAAGTCCACGTTGCCTTGTATGCGGCAAGATTTATAAAATTGGCGCAGGGAATGAGCATAGAGAGTGTCCTGGTTGCCTATGAATTCACAGTTCTCAATCACAGAAAGATCACTGTCTGATCTGAAGGCCACTGCTTGGTGAGCATCAGCACCAGCCGTGTTCTGAATTGTCAGATCCTTTGCCATAAATCCATCCCCAGCAACCCCTGCCATATTAAATAATTAACTCATTAACATAGGTATTAGTATACAGATTAGTAAGGAAAAAATCTAATTTATTGAAAAGCAATTCTAAAAGTACTTGACGAATTGCGTCTAAATTAAGTCCTGTACTCCTATCTCTAGATTAAGAGTAAAATTTCCTTATTCGCTTAAAAAGTTGTTTTTCTTGTTATTCCATAAACAAACCTCACCGCATCTCTAACAACATTGTTATAACAACCGAAAAATCGCTAAATTTTCATGCAATAGAATTTCTATTGATTACAAGTGTTATTACAGAACTTGGATATAAAACTTTTTAGTTCTGACTGAAAGTTGGCTTCAATGATTGATATCAATCAATCTATAAGGCGAGTTTTTATTAAGTAGACTAAAAAGTGAAATTGCAGTTAATATGAAAAACACGAAACTGAAATAAAGATTTGGTGAAAAAAGCATACATAAATAAAAGCAGGTAAACCTTAACGACAGAAAAGAAAGCAACTGACCGACGGTGGCAGAGTTGTAGGTGGTGATGCCGAGCTGGCCGACGTTAGCAGATCCCGTGATGACCGTCTTACCGATGCCATCCCCCAAGAACACCAAATTCCTCTTCTTCAACGGAACCCTCACCCTCTCCACATAAACCCCTTCCTTTATATATATCACAAATCTCTCTTCCGCACGATCCGGCGCAGCCCTAACCGCTGCCTGCACCGTCTGGTAACACCCCGCACTCTTACACACCACAGCGTTCGCCGTCGATTTCTCCAATTTCTCCGGTATCTTGGGTCCCGTCCCGAATCCCTGAGTCCCGGACGGTTCCCAGAAGCCGTCGCGCTCGGTGATCGGCGGCCTCCAGGATGCGGTGTCGTTTCCGAAGAGGTCGTAGGAGACCATCATGCTGAGAGCGTTGCTGGAAATGATGACGAGAGAGTCAAGGAACGTCATCGTTTGGGCGACGAGCGCCGTGTGGTTGATGTACTTGAGGCCGTTCCAGCAGCCGTACTGGTAGCCGAGGGAGGCGCTCATCCAGGCGCGCGCATCCTTGGTGGCGCCACGGCGGAGTGCGGCGAGGGAGAGGGTGTTGCGGTGGCGGGAGTAATGGAGGACCTGGAGACAGCTCTTTACATTGGTAGTGCGGGTGCGGTTGCTTCGGGAGGCGTCACGGACGGAGTGCAGCATGGATCGCGCGGTGACGAGATTGGAGGTGGAGGCTCTGATGGTGGATTGGATGATTTGGAGAGGGGTGGGGTTGGTTAGGAGTTTGGGGATGAGGAAGGTGTGGCATTGGAGTGGGTAGCGCGTTGCATTGCAGGCTCGGTTGATCTCCACGGCGGCGGAGGAGTGAGGTTGGAGGTTGAGGAAGAAGAAGAGGGAGAGGAAGAAGATGGACGCCATGGAGAGGAGGAGGAGGAGAAGGGTGGATCTGAGGATTGAGAATGGGTGGAAGGTGGGGGTGGGTTTAGTGGGTTTTCTCATGGTGGGTTGGGATAAATTTTAGGAGTCTGTAATAATTTGGAGGGTGTTTTTGTTTTGTTTTGAGTGATGGAGAGTAATTTTAGATTTGATGTGTGGAGAGGTAATTTTACTTACTCAGCTGTGGCCTTCTGTTGGGTGTGGAAACATGACGGTTCATTGAATGCGAGGATGACGTGAAGAAGGGGCTGCTGCTTCCACTGGAATGATGGCGACGATGGATGGCGGGAAAGGATACACGCCTATTTTTAAAGTTAATTTATACAGTCACACACATAACACTGTCGGTGGAGATAGCCACATGGCGAAACGGGACCCCTCCAAACACAGATTCACCGGACTCATGCCCGATCCAAAAAATAAACTTTCTTTATAAAAATAGATGGCTTTAGTTAAAAATAAAATATACTTTTGTCTCAAAATTCTTTTTCTAGTAGTAAAATTAAGTTTATTAAATAACTAATGATACTCTGTTTGTTTAAGCCTGTGTTTGGTTGGGTTGATGTGCTGTTAGCTCGGACTGAAAAGCGATTGTCCTTAACGTTTGTTTCGATTAATTTACACTGACTTGTGACCCTCAAATGTGAGAACAAATGAAGGGAAAACTGCACTGTGAAGTTACAGATATAACCCTCACAAAATTATCTATTCGCAATATCAATCTCATAATCAAGGTCGAACAAAATAAACCTAATTGTACTAAATTATGAATTATCTCCACTATATTGTACTAAAAAACTATTTCCAATAAAAGACTGAATTGTATCATTTTCAAGTTCAGTTAAAGAAAATTGAATCCCTTATATTTACGGTTCAGTTAACTAGTTAACTGTTTGAAAATGTTTTTTAAAAGTTAAGACAATAAAACAATAAAATTGAGTACTACGATATGCACAAAATGGTATAGATATGTGACGTCTGATTACTTGAACTTTTGAGATAGCAGAAAAACTAAAGATTCAAGTTTACCGTAAATCATGTGTTGATTTGTATGTTTATTAATTACAAGATTTATGTGAAAAGAAAAAAGTTTGGTGAGTAAGAAATTAAATACTTATATATATATATATATATATATATATATATATATATATATATATATATATATATATATATATTAAGATTCAATTATTTTCTACTCTTATTTTTAAGGGTTGTCCCTAGGATGGCAAAAATATCCGTACTCGTGGATATCCACGGATAAAATCTGCAACGGATAGTTACTACCCGTGGGTATTTATTACTCGCCGGTAGCCGGTAGCGGGTATTTTAATACCGCTTATAAACGGGTCGGGTACGGGTGTCATACTATCCGTACCCGCGGGTACCCGTTACCCGCAAAAAATTAAAATTAAAATTTAATTTATATTTTATTAAGTTAAATTTAATTAAAATGAGAAGTAATAGTATATTTTATTATGTCAAATTTAATTATAATTATAATTATAATTTAATTTAATTTAATTTATATTTTATTTTTATAATTTTATATTAAAAAATTTATAAAATAAATATTTTTTTAAATATTTGTGGGTATCGGGTATCCACGGGTACCCGCGGGTTTTAAAAATATTCGCAGGTATTTTTAAAGTGGATACCCGGCGGGTAAACGGGCAGGTAACGGACATATTTTTTTTTGGCGGGTTAGGTTGCGGGTAGACACTATCCGTGCCCGACCCGACCCATTGCGATCCCTAGTTGTCCCTAATCAGTTGGGTCTAAAGGCTGACCCATAGGGTGTCAAGGCCCCTAAAGCCGCCAAGGTCCCTCATTCTGCACTCACTTGCCAAAATCAGTGCTCTCGCTCTTCCCTTTTCCCTCCAAAGAAGCTTTGCTAGGGTTTGGGTCTTACGGTTCTTTGCGTTAACTCAATCACATTCTTCAATCCATGTAAGTTGATTCTCCACCGTACCTTTTTCATTTCCACTTCTATCATCATGATTCTAACTAGGCTTTACCATGGTAACCCATTTTGAATCTATTCCACTGTTTTACAAATTATGAATTTGCTCTGTGGTCGGTAGTACTCACTTGCTTGGGTGTCGGGATATTCTGCTAGCTTTTTCCAGGTAAGGGAAGCTAGGGTTTATGTATTTAAAGTTATTTTGCCGATTTTTGGTTTGTTTTGAATGAGGCTGTTGGTCGAATAAAAATGTATGGTGTGTGAGTATTTTTGATTGATGTGGCGCTACTCTTTTTCTACATTGCACACTTTTCGTAAAATGAAAATTCCTACTACATTAACTGTTGGATCGAGCTGATATTTTAACAGCTGATCCTTAACACATAGTTTTTGACTTTGACCGGTCGGATCTTTAATGGAGCTCTGTAGGGAGAGCAGATTTTATCACAAGGTCACTGTAGTTTGACTGTTGATAACACTGCACACTTTTCGTATAATGAAATTTACTACTTCGTTAACCGTTGGATTGAGCTGATATTTTAACAGCGGATCCTTAACAAGTAGTTTCTGACTTTGACCGGTGCGATCTTGAATCAGAGCTCTGTAGTGAGAGCAGTTTTTATCACAAGATCACTATAGTTTGGTTGTTGACAACATTGACCTTTGTTGCTTGTTTGGTCTACAACTTTCTTTATAGTTATTCAATTAAGTTGGTTCTTGTTTCATTTGGTTCTTGATTCAATCATATTTAATTTGAATATAAATACAAAAATTTTATGAGCTTTACACAAGCTGCAGTTTTATTTCTAAAGTCCCAAAATCGTTTGCATAATGTGATGTTGTTAAAGCATGAGATGAGTGAATATGCATGAGTAAAGATGGTTTATGGGTGGTGAATGATGAGTTTGGCATGAGTTTGGAATGATGAGACGTAATTCCATGGCCCCTGTTAGTGGGAGTTCATGGTGGTGCCCTATCTATATAATTTGGTAAGGATTCAAGCTAAGGTTGCATCCTAACACTCTAAGGAGTCAGTTAGTCTCACGTAGAGCAGACTGACTCTTGTGGTGAGAGTAGAAGGAGACCTGAAATTCATTAAAGGCTAACCTTGTATGTGGGGGTTGAGACATTGTAACACTTAGCTCGGGGGTGAGCAGCTCGGTTGAGTAGGGAAATCGACCACAAGTGCAAGCATCCGCTGAATCCGACTAAATTATATGTATATGGATGAGTCGTGTCTGAGTCTTAGTGTATTGTTTGCAAGTCATAACATGATGGGTTGACATATATATCTTGAACTATGAAATTGTATGTAACTGCATGATAAACTATTTTTCGGCTCTAGCTTACCCTTTTGTTGTTTATTGTATCTTCAGTCTGTGTGGTTTTCTCTTTTTGCGATGATCATCAATTTATTGATGTGGGCAGATGCGAGTAACACTCGTGGTCAACAGGGAGGTGATGGTTCCGTTGCGTAGCCCACCTGGGTTGGATCCTACTATTTTGGGCTTTCTGATAGGGCTATGGTCCATGTACTGTTTTTATCCTTTAGTACCCTAATAACTACTGTCAAGTTCTTGTATTTTGTTTAGTCTTGGCATCTTGGTGTGCCTTGGATCCCTAAGTATTTTTGGATATTGTAAGGAGTCGTGGTTATACTCCAGGATCCATCTCTTATATTATGTGTGAAATGTCATTTAATTAGAGTAATTATTTAAATAGGGTGTTATATATATATATATATATATATATATATTAAAGTAGTTCATAATTTATCGGAATTTGATTTCTTATATTTTGCTGATATTTCTAAATATATATAAACTAACGAAAACTGTTCTATACTAAAATCATTAGAAAACAATTAATAAAATAGAAAAAAAACGAGTTATGAGATTCTTTTTATAGAGACGTTTTCATGTAACTCTTTTGAGTATTCACGAATAAAAATAAATAATAGATAATAATTAAATTAAGTTTGCTTAAAAAAAATTACTTAAGTGATACAAGTCTTAATCTTATAAATTACTTAATATGAAATATGTATTACATATAAATAAAATATAACGTTAAATAAAAAATGTTCAACATCTATTACATATAAACAAAATATAATATTAAATAGATCTAGGTAAAATAAATATTATTTGAACATTATGAGAAATCCTAGAAACTCTCACACAATATATTTATGGAATTGATAATTTATCTTCTTGTAAAAGAATAATTTAGTTAAGCAATTAAAAAATAATATACAATTAGTTCAGTTCAAAAATATTGCAGTTCAGTTAAAAAATAATGAAATTCAGTTTAAAAATAGTGCAGTTCAATTAAAAAATAGTAGGATTGAAGGTTCAATTCAATTCATATTGTAATTCAATTAAATTCAGTGCAATTCATTTTTTTAAAATAAAAAACAGTTAAGTGCAGTTCGTTTAAACTATGTTTTCAGTTCAGTTCAGACAAATTATTCTTAAATCCAATACAATTTTAATAATACAATATAGTTTGATTCATTTTTACCGGCCTACTCATAATATGCTAAAATCGATGTGCTTCTCTCTTATAATATTACATGTTCTGCAATGTATTGTTACGTACATTATATTAATCGTAATATATTATTATAATTCATGCATTTTTATTATATCTTAATATAAATCTATGTTATTTTACTTTAATATAATTCTGAAAATTTTTATTTTTAAATTACATATACAGTAACATGATTTTATAATAACTCTAATAATAAAACTTAATAATTGTTATAATCATAATGTTAAAAATAGTTGTAATAAGTAATATAAAATATTTTTTTTTCTACAAATTCCTATTAATTTAAATATAATATTTTTAACATTTTTTTAATTTAAAATATCAACCTTAATCTTAATTTAACATAATTTATACAATTTTTATTTTAATTAATATTACATTTATCCTTAAGAATAAAATGATAATTATATGATTTTATTAATTAAAATATATTTTTTAATTTATCATACCTATCACATTATACATAAACTTTTATTTTAAATCTACTTAAATCATATTATTTTTCCTTTAATCCAAATAATCTCATAGTCACTTCCTTTTCCACTTAAATCTATTCAAATTCACTCGTCCAAATCCTTCCTCTAATCCAAAACAAAGCCTAAGTTAGATAGTTTAATTGTTCATATTTTAAACTATCTTCTTGTTTATAACTAATAGTTTTTCAAGTTCAACAATAACTTATATATCTAAGTATATATTAAAATTAGAATTGGAAGTATTAGAAAACTAATTTTATCTTTTTTCTTTTCTCTTAATATCTCTGAATTTATAGAGAATTTGTTAAATTATAATTTATCTTTATTACTATTAATCATAACCAATCTTATAAGCTTAGTATTATAGATGCTACTTCCCCAAATACCAATCAATGGTTTTTATACTTGATTATGAACGAGTAACATCTCATATGATTCTCAAATCTCTAGGATCGATACCCAAATGTTTTTTCTCGATTATGATGGTACAATCTTATATGTGATTGATTTTATATATGGATTACTAGTAATTTGTCTTAATAGACTTGTGAGAACTATCGTGTTAGTTATTGGCCTATGGTAAGATCATCTATAAAATATTTATTTTACAATTGACTTAATTGATTCTTAATGTGAGTATCACCTAAAGATAAAAAGTCAAATTATAATATATATATATATATATATATATATATATATATATATATATATATATATATATATATATAAATGTGATATATATATATTTATTTTAAATATATATTTTTAATAATATAATATTA
>Ga0214544_1002972_pt1 | contig 35423 bp, 12 predicted proteins | sample CNSS3metaG_FD_160074 | JGI IMG/M metagenome (GOLD analysis project Ga0214544, IMG submission 160074) | Root nodule microbial communities from cowpea collected in UCLA plant growth center, Los Angeles, California, USA - CNSS3 | ecosystem: Host-associated > Plants > Roots > Nodule | place: USA...
ACCAGTTTGACTTGGGGAGGTGAAAATTTAGTAGCAGTGGGCGGTAAAGTTGCTTTGTTACCTATTCCTTTAGGAACTGCGGATTTTTTGGTCCATCATATTCATGCATTTACAATTCATGTAACAATATTGATACTCTTAAAGGGTGTTCTATTTGCTCGTAGTTCACGATTGATACCGGATAAAGCAAATCTAGGTTTTCATTTCCCTTGTGATGGACCTGGAAGAGGGGGGACATGTATGATATTTAAAAACAATTAAGAAAAATATACACTTACCTTTCCCAAGTCAGCTCATATTCATTATAATTTTAAAACAAAAGTTCACGTATTATATTGTTAATAAAATGACATTTACATCTTTTAGTTTTTAAAAACATATTTTTTATCTTAATTACGTTATGCTAAGTGAGAATCACTTTTTTATATGTTTAATAAAGTGATATTTAGTTCTTCCTTTTATTTAAATATATTATATTAACTAAAAATTAAATAAAAGCACTACATCGACTTATATTTTATTTAAATTTATTTGATTTTATTATTTTTTTAAAACTTGAAGGGGTCAAAATCTTTTGTTTGTTTGATATAGAGTCTGGTCAAGTTAAAAAACTTCTGTCCATTTAATTATATATATATATATATATATATATATAGAACCGGGCTTTAGTTGCAGTTTTTAAAGAAAAACTTGAAGTCCACAATAGTACCAAGAAGCCCATGATCATTTTCTTGTTTCCATCAATGAAGGGTCTCTTTCTAGCCGTTAGATCTTGCACTAGTTCTCATATATGCAATTTTGATCCGATTTTGGTGCATGGCTATTTCTTCCTAACCTCCACATTTTCAACTTCCATCCCCATAAATTTTATACATTTTGAAATACATTGTACTTTAAATTATACATTCTAAAATATGAAATAAATAATATATTATTATGACTTGTACAATTCATGATATAAATATATTCTAAAATGTACGTTTTAAAATATAAAATTTAACGCAACATAAAGTAGAACAAATTATGGGACTGTAGGAAAAACTTTGTAGGGGTGCAGGAAGAAATGTACGTCGAATTATCTCGGTTCAAAGAACAGCCCAACCTTACACTGATTTGGATTCAATAACAAAGAAAAAAGATCCGAATAGATAAAGCACATCTCATCCCCACTAATTGTTTTTTAACTCACTCACCTAATCACTAACTTGCTAGTCCAATTAAATTTGTTTAATTTTCAAAATTCATTATTTTAATATACATTACACAATAAAATCAAAAGTTTTAATTTTAGTTTTCTTCTAAAATAATAATTTTGAACTATTTAGCTTTTCAAATTATTTAATTCACATGACAACTTTCAACTTTCTAAAGTTAGGGTTAAATATTTTTGGTCCCTCAAGTTTCACTAAAATTTAAAATTAGTTCATCTTCAACATTTTTGATCAATTTAGTAATTCATCTTTAAAAATGTATTAATTTAGTCATTTTAACAAGATTTTGTTAAGTTTATATGACGTTTCAAGCGCATTTAATGATAATAATAGAATTATTTACACCGTTTAATACATTCTTACTTCAATATTAACTTAAAATATTATCATAAAATGCGTTTAAAATATTGAATAAATTTAACAAAATTTGGTAAGAAAGACTAACTCTACGTATTTTTAAAGATAAAAGACTAAATTGATATAAAATTTCGAAGATGGATTAATTCAAAAATTCACTAAAATTTAAAGAAAAAAATATATTTAACTCTTAAATTTACAATACAAACTAAAAATTTCACTAGTGATAAAGAGTAATAGTACTAATTTCCTTACCATTTTAATTATCATTTAATTCACTTTAATCAGAACATCCCTGGATCAAATTAAAATTTAACATAGATCTTAGTTAGCCAAACTCATTTTATTACAGTATTTTTTGAAATTCATTTATATATATATATATATATATTATATAAGTATAATTATTTATGTTAAAAATTTAACATTTTCTATATATAAACAAACGTGAATTTTATTTTAAAATCTTTACGTTTATTTTAAAATTGATTTTATAAGATTAATTTAATAAACGTATTTGTATTACCTCTTGTCCTTACGCACAACACAAGTTGAGCACGTGAAATTACTGTGTGGGTGTGACAAATTGACGCAATTACACCTTGGAAACAAAAATTGATTCTTGTGCCGCCATGACCAATGTTTCTCTTTGACCAAATGAGAGAATGCTGTGGAGAGAGGTGTTAAATGGTCCAATCTCATGCATTTTTATTTCTGCAAGCAATGCAATGATTCACACCATTCACACATTGCTAATAAATTTTACCAGAGGAATTAAAAAAAACGTGTTAAAACATTTTTTAAAAGTAACTGTTGCATAATTTTTTAATTTACTTATATAAAATTTTACATATTTTAAATTATTTTATTTTTTTATCATTTAATTAATTATTGAAAAAATAATCATTATATTATATATATAATTTTCTATCACAACTCGCAAATTTCTCACTGTCACACAATATTTTTCTCTTAATAGACCAACACCATGCTCATCTCTTCTAATCCTATTTTATCGAATTCCAGTTTTGTCCCCGGTTCCATTTCCAAGCGTCGTTGCGCATCTCAACCTTCTTCTCCGTTCCTTTGTTTCTCTTATCCCTCAGGTACTCTTCTCTTTCCCCCATACTATTTTTCTCCAGCTCCTTTTGCTAAAATTTCATCACCTCAATTTCCGACCATCCAATCTACTCAGCAAATTTTCGTTTTCCGCTACATAGATTCGACGCAGTTTTTCTACGTGACGATTAACGCCCTTTCAATTTTCTTCAATTCCATTTGATTTGTTCCTTTTCGTTAGTAATAATAAATCGAATTTGAACTCGCTTTTGGTTGAGACTGTGGTATGTTCCACGTTCCACGAGGCTTGGAGCGTAAGCTTGGTTGTGCACCGTTCTCTGTTGCGAATGTACGAACCTTCTTTTGTGGATTTATGTTTAATGTAATGTAATTTTTTTAGGAGCAAATTCTTTTAAGCATTTTTGCCTATTTATGGAGCTGTTCCTGTCTTGTTCAAGAGGACAAGATGTTGTCGGAAGCCTTACGATTCATTCCTTTTAAGCTGAACCAGAAAGCAGATCTGCTTTAGTGATAAATGATAACTTCATCAGTTACATGTTATTTTTGGCTTTTCTTCAATGTCACGCAGATATGGATACTGCTGCTGGTCAAATTCTTTACCCATTGCACCGCTGTAAAACTCTTCACCTGGTTCGTTGCAACTTTACCCTTCAACAGTTTTTTGGTTAGAAGTTGTTTTGCCCTATGTAATCAGTTTATTTTTCATTGTGTGTGAAATGAATCCCAAAGTTTAACTAAATCGAGATACTTCCTTTACTCCCCGTTTATATGTCCCTTCCCAGAACATTTGTTATCTCTTCACGAATAACGAAGTTCCATTAAACTGCTTTAGCTTTAAATATATGATAAGAGTAATTTTGGAACAACAACACGACTTGTTGGCAAATTTATTGTTTTTTAACTAATTGAACTAATTTTCTCAAAGGGTGTGAATTAGTTGAAAGGGTCCAATAAAATAGGGTCGGAGGGTGCACGTTGCACTCACTGTTATTATCTACCTATCTGTTTCTCATTGAAATTTTAAAATATGCTATGTTGTTTGAAAGTAGGAATAGTTGGAAGTGCTTAACATTTAGCTAATGTGAGTCAAATTTCACTAACTACATATTTTAGGGTGTTCCTTCCTCTTAGTGATTTTTGGAAAGTTGAAATTTGGAGGTTCAATTCAGATTATGATAGGATATAAATCCTAGAATTAAGGGGAGAATAATTCAGGATTAAATCAATTCATGATATGTTGTTTTTTAGGAGTACGCTAGTATTATTCCTTTTCTATTTATATCTTGTAGGTTATTGACTTGAAAGTATGGGAGTAATACTTCACTCTCTTCTTACCTACATGGTATCTAGAGCTTTAGGGCTCCCATCCTTAAACAATTAGGTTGCCTAGTTGAGCCCCAGTTCATTCCATCCGAATAGTGGCAGGGCAGTGGTTTGGTGGACTTGGATAATGAGCATCATCGACCAACAACAAAATTTCTTTCTAAGAACTCTTCAAATTACCAGTCATCAACTGAATATAAAAAACCAAACTTTACATTTGGTGGTTGATGATAAGGTGAAAGAAACTTGGCTATTTGAGTGGGGAGGTGCATCCACCAGCAGCTATGAATCCAAAATACAAGCAACGATGCTTTGAATAATTCATAGTCATTGCCTACTTGATCAACTCCATGGATCTAGCAGCAGGAAAATTGTTTGTTTTTTTCTTAAAATAGTGGAATCTAAACCTACTTCAACTTCACAAAACCAACTTATATAGTGATATTTACAGTCACTTATATATTATGATTTGACCTTATCTTTAGTTGATGTGAGCTCTTCAACATCTTCTCTTTTCTACATTCTCTTTTCTCAAGACTGAACTTTTTGAGTGAGACTAGAGAGGACCTAATAGCAGGTGACACAAGACTTGACAAACTTGACTAGCACTGACTCTGATACTATCATAATAAAACTGGTTTATAAAGTGAAGTTTGCACCTACTTGTATAGTATATTTGATTTTATATTTAGTTGATGTAGACTTTCCAATAGTTTTCTTGCCACAACCTCTCATGATTGGGAAGTCATCAAGGAAATCTGTTTTGTTATGGATAGCCATTCACATTTATTTGAATTTACATGTTGTATGTGGAAGATGCAACACGGTGAGCACAATATAACAACCTATTATAATGCCATAATGATTGTTTTAGGAGGGGTTGGATTTATTTTATGATGACCAATGAGAGGGTTCAAATGACAAGGTTTGCGTGATACCACTGAAGATGGTTTTGATTTAACTCGGGTTTCATAATGATATCCCATCTCAAGAATCACCAGAATCAATGAAACCAAATAATTTAATTGTGAAAATTGCTGAATTGTGTAATTCTCAAATGCCATCTTAAAATGAAAATGCCGAAACTACACAAATGTTTGAAACAATATAGAGGTCTTGTTTACTTGGGATATTCAAGCATAAGAAAAGATAGGCTCCATTCAACAACATTGCAAAGAGTTTATGCAAATGTTGGATCATGAAGTTTTTGATGATCCTTTAGAAGTTCCTAAGATTGATGATTCAAGTATTTTTGTGTAAACTCTACTCCATCTTCTCATTGCTGTTAGGAAAGGTATTAGGTATTTTACAAAACATCCTTGGTCTTTCAAAGTATGTATCTCTTGTAATAATTTGTCTACTTCGTGCCTGGTGTAAAGAACACCTTCTTTACACCAGGCACGAAGTAGACAAATTATTACAAGAGATACATACTTTACACCAGGCACGAGTATGTATCTCTTGATGATTCAAGTATTTTTGTGTAAACTCTACTCCATCTTCTCATAGCTGTTAGGAAAGGTATTAGGTATTTTACAAAACATCCTTGGTCTTTCAAAGTATGTATCTCTTGTAATAATTTGTCTACTTCGTGCCTGGTGTAAAGAACACCTTCTTGAATGGAGAATTGGGAGAAGAAGGGTATATGTAGCCTCCACCTATTTTCTCGAGATGCTTGGAACAAAGGTATGCAAACAAAATCGGTTATTATACAGACATAAGACATCTCCCCAACGGCATTGTTAGAAAGATTCATAAAGTTGTTAAAGGACAAGGGTATGATTGTCTATATAGATGGAACAATTGTAAGTATGGATGATTTTGAAGATATGAGCATATTGAAACAAAGGCTAGCCAAAGATTTAGAACAACTTCTCCAAATGGAAGTCTCAATATAAAAGAAGGGTATCATAGTATCACAAACAAAAATACATTCTTGATCTCTTGATAGAAAATGAGAAATAGAGGATCTAAGCCTTCATATACACCTATAGTGGTCGATGCTATGCTTAGAGAAGTCACATATGGTTGTGCCAGTTGGCACATTGAGATACAAAAGGCTTGTTGGGAAATTAATTTACTTATTACACACCCATTCAGACAATGTTTTTGTTGTGAGCATGGTAACTCAATTTTTGAATTGCTCTTGTGAGTTATATCTTGAAGCAAGTTATAAAATTCTTTGCTATCTGAAAGGAAAACCAAGAAATGACAAGTTGTATACTAGTGTTGATTGGTTATGATCAATTATAGATTAGGGGTCTACATTTGGATATTGCACATTTCTGTGGGTAATTTGGTTACATGGAGGAGCAATAAGCAAAGTTCTATTGCTAGAAGTATTGTTGAGTATGAATTTAGATCAATAACTCAAGAAATCTGTGAAGTTTTGTGGCTCGAGTCTTAGAAGAACTTGGAAGCCTGTTTATTTTTCCATGAAGTTGTATTGTGATAACAAGACAACAATCAACATTGTTCACAATCCTATTCTACATGATCGAATGGAACAAGTGGAGATATTGTTCCAGCTGCACAACAGATAGCAGATATTGTGACCGAAGGGCTTTTGAGGTAGGCTTTTGAACTAGGAGCTAGGAAATTGGGTATGATTGATATATTTTCTACAACTTAAGGAGAAGTATCAATAAATTAGGAAGGTTGAAATTCGGGCGTTAAATTCATATTATGATTGGAAATAAATTCCTAGAATTAAGGGGAGAGCAAATTAGGATTATATGGATCCCTAATATTTTGTACTTTTAGGAATGGAATGCTATTATTCCATTTCTATTTTTGTGCTATAGATCATTGATGTGAAAGTATGAAAATAAAACTTCATTCTCTTCTTACCTACTCTTCCTTTTGTGCTGTGTTCTGGTGTTGAAAAGATCATTTGTTTATGTTTAAGTGTATTACGGTCTTCTCCAATCTTGTATTCAGGTTAGACATGCCCAAGGATTTCACAATGTAGAAGGTGAAAAGAACTTTGAAGCGTACAAGTCTTATGATCTTTTTGATGCAAGCCTGACCCCTCTCGGCTGGAAACAGGTAATTGTTAATCAACTGGTGTTATTTTAGGACAAATCTTGATGCATTTTTGCACTATAAAAAAAATATAGTTCTAGGCTTTCCTATAGGGATTGGTACTTGAGTTAACTGTTATGTTTTGACATCATTATAATCTCTTCCTCATAATTTATCACGAGATAATGTGTTAATTATAATTTCATATTTGTAATTTTTTCTCCTTGTGATCATCTCACCAATATTTTGTAATTTTAACGTCATGTGTAATACTTGTGGCTCCATGACAGGTTGAAAATCTGAGAGGACATGTTAAGGCTAGCGGTCTTTCCAAAACAATTGAACTAGTTATTGTTTCTCCCTTATTAAGGTATATCCACATTGTAATTTAAAATTATTCTTAAGACTTTTTGTCAATATTTAATACCCATTTTACTCTCTCATGTTAAGATCGTTTTTGGTTCTCACCAAGGTCTTCAAGATTTCTTGAAATATACCAGATAGCCTGATAAGGATACTTGTAGATGATGTGACATGTGAGTAAAGAAAACATCTTGAAAATAATAGGGTGCATGCAAACATGTTTACAAATTAGTCTAGACTCAGATAATCATGTATAAAATAACCAAATTGGATATGATATTTTAAAATTATAATGTTTTACTGATTGATGAAGATATGATGCAGCTGTGAAGTTTCAACGAAATATAACTCTTGGTCGAAATCCTACGGAGCACAAGTTTATTAATAGAATGTCCAATGTCAACTTTAATCTTTGAATGATACAATGTCAGTTAATCTGTTCTATTATTTGTGTATATATGTATATATATGGGTGTACCTGTGTCTGTATCAGTTTCTTATATCTCTAACATCTAATTATTGTAGTGTTTTTCAAATATGAGGGCACTATGCGTATTAGCAAAATGGCTTCTAATTTATTTTTTATTCCGAGAAAGCTGGAAAAACTGGAAACATTTGTGAACAGTTTATTCCAGTTTTATATTTATTATGTGGTATCTTGATTTGGAGTGTCCTTTTAGTATCGCATGAAAATTATTTAAATGTAGTCAAGTGAAGTTGTACTGGCATTTTCACTGAAGAAATGTTTTTGCGTATTATTAAACATACAAAATTTTAAGGTGTAGTGATTATCCTATGTTTATTGCTAATCATGGCATTGCAGGACCATGCAAACAGCAGTGGGAGTTTTTGGTGGTGAAGCATGTACCGATGAGACTAGTGTACCTCCACTAATGAACGCCGGTGTGGGAGACAGTGATCGGCCTGCAATTTCCAGTCTCAATGCTCCACCATTTTTAGCAGTGGAGCTTTGCCGAGAACACTTGGTATGTAATGATGATGACAGTTTTGTAACTTTGGGATTTGAGAGTTTGGGCAAAAAATCACTTGTACCTTTGTTTGCTTTCAACATTTTGTTAGTTACTATATCTTACTTATTTTCTCCCAAGCTTCAAGAGGATACAGAACCAGTAATTAGGAAGTACCTGATGAATTACTGAAATTACATGTTTGCCGTGTCCATTACCCTTCTGGAACTTGTTTCCTTGCTTATTTAGGAAACTGATGCCAGGTCTTATTGTTTGTTAGCTGTTTCATGTTTGTTTGGTTATTGAATAAAATACAAATATGTCAACTTCTTGAACAGCTTCTGTACGGTGTACTTTCCTGTTCCAACTTTGGCTCTTTTGTTTTATTTTAACCAATTTCCCAATTCTTTTTTGATAGTAAGGGTTAAGAAGTTGATTTTAAACCTAATTCAATCCATAAAACCGATTTGTAAGGGGAGGTTTGCACTCACTTATATACTTTGAATTGTCCTATCTTTAGTCAATGTAGGATCTTTCAACACACCCTCTTATGCTGAAGTATATACATCTCGAGCGTGGGACATTAATGGATGGCCCAATAGTGGTCCGATAGTGGGTGGAACAATATGTCCAACAAACAACAAATTTCTCTAGGATACCTCACCTTATAATCCGATTTTGTGGGGTTGAGTTAGGCTTAAAGTTAACTTCTTAATATGGTATCAAAGCCAAGTTAGAGCCTATCCTAGTAAAATTTATTGTTTGTTGGACATATTGTTCCACTTGTTATTCGGCCACTAGCGGAACACTCATTAATGTCAAGTCCTACGCTTAAGATGTATATACCTTGGCGTGAGAGAGTGTGTTGTAAGTCCCACTTAGGTCAATTAGAGTATATATGTGGGTGCAAACCTCATCTTACACACGGGTTTTGTAGGGTTAAGTTAGGCTTAAATCCATTTTTTAACAGTAAGTTTGTTTATTCATGCATGAGATGTGTGTTGGGTTGTTGGCTCCTCTACATTGATTTATGTTTTGACTGTGTAATTTTAAAATGAATCTGATTGGATATTTGGCATAGAAGTTACTGGTCTTATAGCCACTAGCTAGTGACTAGATTGGATTATGATGAGCAGCCAAAATTTTAAAATTGAGCAATAATTGTGTTTACCCCTTCGTTGCTGTTGTTAATGTCATTTGGCATTTAATTTCAACAATTGTCTTCATCATCTATTTTTTATTCTGGGAAATTCAGGGGGTGCATCCTTGTGATAAGAGAAGAAGCATCACTGACTACCGAAATATGTTTCCAGCAATTGATTTTTCATTGGTAGGTAATCTGTTATGATAAGCTCATGTATGGGCTAGAGCTACGACAGTTTGTTCGGATCCATAGTTGCTAGAATATAATCAAGTTTAATTTGATGGGATTCCTGCGTGTAAATTACGTCAGATAGAAAATGATGAAGACATTCTGTGGAAACCTGACATAAGAGAGAAGAATGAAGAAGTTGCTGCCAGGGGACTTAAATTTTTGGAATGGTCAGTGTGATTAAACAATTTATATTTCACATCAATGAGTATTCATATTCAACAAGAGCAGTCTTATTGAAGACAGGCAGGGAGAGCTAAAGAGAAAAATAACCTTGATTGTATTGAATTTAAATGTTCTTATATTACTAGAATTGAGGTCTAAACTGAAATTTTTAATTGGCTGGACTGTGTTGACATTTTGGCCATGTTGCACTTAAGTGTGCTGTTGTTGCATGACATCTGAAGCACATGCTTTCAACTGGAAATTTGATTTTTTTTGAGTATTTTCTTGTTGGTGCAGGCTGTGGACAAGAAAAGAAAAGGAAATAGCTGTTGTTACCCACAGCGGTTTTCTGTTTCACTCCTTGAGTGCTTTTGGAAATGATTGTCATCCAACAGTGAAGAGTGAAATCTGTACACAGTAAGTATTCATCTGAAAACATATTGGCCTGTCTCTTTTATGAACACCATAGGGTTGAGATATGTGGTGAGTATTAAATGACCAATTTGAATCCTAACACCACTTAAGTTTTACTTTTATCAGACAGTGTGTGTATATCGTTTTCATTAATTTACATGACAACTCTATTGGTTGAGTATAGAAGTGTATAATTCATGTCCTTCTCCGACAACCTAAGAAGCACAAATACTTTTACATAGTAATTGTGTTGAACTGTGCTAGATATATATACCATCGAGACTTCAAATATTTTTAATTACAATTTTAAACTTATATACTAATATTTGATTAGAATACTAATAAATAATTTTTGTTGTGTTTTTCTATGTTTTAATGACTTCTATTTTTTTTAAATATAAACTCTAGTGATTTTAAGTTTTTTGTTTTGTTAGGTGAGTTCTCTGAATGATGTTTATTTGGTAATGATATTCACTTCTGACAAAAAAAAAAAAAAACTTCGAAAATAAAAAGCGGAAGACAAAGAAATTACACTTGAGGGATATTCATACTCGTTGTTTTAATCTTTTATTTGATGTTCCCCTTAAAATTGAAGCTGGAAACTAGTTTGTACAAAAATCTGTTTGAGAAACCCATCTCTGAATTTTTCAAATGCCAATCTTTAAGAGAATATATAACTTTTTAGCAAATAGTTTTCTTGGAGCCTTAGTTGTATCAAACTTTCATGGTGCTAATTAGTTGATGTTGGGTGTCTCTTTTGTACATACAGCTTTGCTAATTGTGAGCTACGTTCAATGGTTGTGGTTGATAAAGGGTGAGCATTTTGTTTGCAGAATAACTTACAATTTGGCTTTTTACAGAAAATTCACGTAAGAATCTCATTTTCCATTTTGCAGTATGATTGGTTCAGATGAATCATCAACCAACTATTCTGGCAAAATTCCATATGGCCTTGACCTTCCTAGTGATGTTGCTGACGAGAACCATACAGGAAACGGAAACTGATAGTTCTTGTTGCTCTGTTATAGGGTGGAATATCTTTGTTTTCATGATTTGCATTTATAGGTTTCTTCAATGCTAAAATCACAAATCTTACCAACTCTTTTTTGATGGAAAGATATTTGTTGACAATTATCACTCAATTTTAGCATTCGTTGATGGATATCAATCTTTCATGTGTTAACTTTGGATATTAAAGGTTGCCCCTGAAACTCTCCATTAATTCTTAGGCCTTTATGATTCTAGATGAGTTAAAACATTATCAAATTCTTCTAACTTATTTGCGTGGAATGAATTTTCCTATTATTACAATTTTAATTGTGTTTAGAATAAATTTAAAAACAAGTGCTTATATTTATTTGATTTAATTAAAAATCTCATAAATTTTGTATTTTTAATTGTTTTTATTATATTCAGAATTTTATATTTATATTTAATTTTTCGTTGATTAGTTTTTTATTAATATGGTAACATATTTTACTTGTTTTTAAGGTGTTATCTTACTTATTTTTAGAAGTTTTAAAATATGATATTTTTAGTTAATATAATAAGATATTGTAGTTATTGCAAAATAATGAATAATTTTTATTCTTTTAGTTAAAAATATATTATCTTATTTGTAGGTGTTATTTTATTTGTTTTTAAGAATCGAAAAATGAGATTTTTTAACTAATATAATAAATATTGTAATCACTATAAAATAATAATAATTTTTGTTTCGAACTTGTGAGCATCTCGTCTCATGCCCAGAAATTAAGCAGATAAATAAATTAAGACGTTATGTTCAGAAAAGATTTATTCATTCATTGCACATGGATGTTTCGAGTATATCATAACATTATGTGTCAAAAGGCTTATAAACATTAAACCAACTATTGTTCAAAGAATGCAAAAGAAATTTAATGATTACCAATAACAACTCAATAACCAACATTATATTCTGAATCTTAAAGAACATGTGACCGGTACATTGCAATATCAACAAAAGGAAAAAGATAAAAAACCTAAATAGCATATACTAACCCTAATTAATTAGAAGAAATTATCACATTCACTTCCAACAGTTTCAACAATTCAATCTTCACATTCACCGCCAGGGATGGGTATAAAACTCTCTCTATATATACCACAATGTAGGAGATAAAAATGGATGCTATGTTGCTTCCCAAATGTAATCTCACCTTTCTTATTGATTTTCACTAACTTGTTTTTGTGAAAGAATGCCAAAATTTCCTCCTTTTCTGTGAAGCATACGGGGAAAATGCGATTCAGAAAAAATGTAAAATCGGAGAGAAAAACAAATGTTTTGGTCCAAACTGTCTCTTCTTTGTAATTTTTCATCGACCATATTTCAAACGGTGAAGCATGCTTATGCACCACCAAGCACAAAGGAAAATGTTCCACTACCTTCAAAAAGTACACGTCGGATCCTACCGGAAGGATGGCTAAATATTCCGGCAATGGAATCTCCGATAATCTTTTTTCCCTCACATCAAATGCAATAACGACATGTCTAAGCCCATCAGCACACTTAAGAATCCAGTAGATAGCTCCATTCCAGAATTGTCCATGTTTCGTCTTAAGCTTACATGTGGAATACGGAAGAGCACACTCAACACAAGTCCAACAGTTCGTTCTCAAACAGAAATAACGAATCATCCCATTATTGTTCTTTCTTAAGGTTACAGTGACCAGCACAATGTCATCATCCACTGGGTCATATCCCATTCCAGATACATCATGTGTAGGACAAGCGCCACGGTGAATTTCTTTATGCATACCAGTTGATGGATTCCACAACACAAAATCAAAATCATAATAATATCGCAAACATGTTAAGAGGAGACATTCCCATTCTAAGAGAAGAAATCCCCTACAAGAACCTACCACGCATAAACTTGAAGGAATATTAAAACCGGACACTGACACTGCATGCCATGAATCTTCACAAAATACTGATTCTATGTCTACACAATACGCTTCAACGGAACCATTAACTAGATTCAAAAGCTTGTAGGTGGGTGCAACTGCAGCGTCAAAATGTCTTCTTGCAAATTGGGGATCGGAGATTACAGAGAACCATGACTTGGATAAGTATTTGAGACGTAACACAGATTTCGTGGGTAGCTTCAGCAGAATTTCTATTATCAAGTCCTCGTGTACAAAAGGAGGAGAATCAGTCTTCATCTTCTCACTCGTTTTGTCACTCATCTTCGTCTTATTCCTTTTTTTCTGCCACCAGCCCTCACCTTTGTTAGTATTAGATTCACCACTCTTATGGTGAAACATATGTATATATATGAGAAAGGTAGTTTTTTTTTTCTTTTTTTCTTTTTCAAATTTATATCTTAATAATCTATAATATATATCAGTATGAGGATATTGTTTTATTTCTTTTTTAAATAATTTTAACAATATTGATATAATAATCTTAATCAACCTTAATTATTTGTTAGAATCGTTACATAATGTATAATGTGCTCTAAATTAACATTTAAATTCTAATTAAGATTCGATGAAATATCTATCTATATTAATAAGAAAACTATCTTTATTATAATATACTATATCCAGATTTAAAATTAATCTCTCAATAAAAACGATATGGGAAGGGAAACATTATAATAAAATTATATTAATTTATAAATCATAAATAATATATATATATATATATATATATATATATATATATATATATATATATATATATATATATATCCAGACTGAAAGTTAATCTCAATAAAAATGATATGGTAAGGGAAAAGTTATAATAAAATTATAAATTAATTTTATATTAATTTATAAATCATAAACAATATAATATTGAAAATCATTATCAAATTCTTATGATTTATTTGCGTGGAATGGATTTCCCTAAGTTACAATTTTAGTCGTGTTTAAGAATAAATTCAAAATCAGTGAATAAATCCTTATATTTATTTTATTTAATTAAAATTCTCATAAACTTTGTATTTTTAATAAAGTTTTTATTATATTCACACAAAAAAAATTACTTAATTTTTCGTTGATTAGTTTTTTTTATTAATACGGTAATATATTTGATATCTTGTTGTTAGGTGTTATGTTGTTTTGAGATTTTTTAGTTAAGATAATAAAATATTATAATTATCATAATGTATATATAATTTATATTATTTTAATTAAAATTATATTATCTTAGTGTTATCTTTGTTTCCATGACTTGAAAAGTACGAAATGTTTTAGTTAATATTATAAGATATTTGTAGTTAGTAAAATAATATATAGTTTTTATTTTTTTAATTGAAAACATATGAAATAACGATATCGTGACGTGTATGAACAGTTTTCATATTAATATACATTGAATTGAAAATATTTAAATTTATAAGGTAACTGAAATTTAATTAAAATTTATTTATTTTATTTGAAATTAAATTTTAGATATGAGTAAAATCTGAGAAATAGTAAACTAAGGCTACATAAGCTCACTAACTATAAAGATTATTTATTTAACTTTTCAATATTATTTAAAAAAGTATAAATAATATTCTTATTATTTATATAATATAACTTATTTATTTGAATTAAAATTAAAGATTAGTACAAATGATGGAAAACAAAGAATACTATTACTTAGTTTGATAGAGATGATCTCTCACTTCTAAGAAAATATTTGTGGTGGGAATATGATGCAACAAACAAGGCCCCTTCAAAACCATACCCAATGCTCAGAAATTATGCAGGTAAATAAACTAAGATGTTGAAAATGATTTATTCTTTCATTCATTGCAAATGGATGTTTCGAATATATCATAAAATCATGTGCCAAAAGGCTTATAAACATTAAACCAACTATGTGCAAAAGAAATTTATTCGTTACTAGACAATGTTGGCCACTGCATTAACAAATATCAGCAAAAGGAAAAGGATAAAGAAGCTAAATAAAATAGCATATACTAACCCTAATTATTTATAGAGAAATTATCGCATTGTTCTATATGAATTCTTATTTTTTGTTGTTCATCTTCACTTAATTTCTCCTGAGTTGCTGGGAAGTGATAAAAAACTCTCTCTATACATATCACAACTTAGGATATCAGATATGCTATGCATCCAATATCTAAGCTTCCCTTTCTTATTGATTTTCACTAACCTGTTGCTGTTACTCAATGCCAAGATTTCTCCATTTTTAGTGAAGCATGTGGGAAAAATAAGATTCACAAGATCTCTAGAATTGAAAAGAAAAACAAATGTTTTGGTCCAAAAAGTCTCTTGTTTGTATTCTTTCATCGACCATATTTCAATTCGTAGATTCTGGTTACACGATTCCAAGCACAAATACAGATATTCTCCCATTACCTTCAAATGGTATATGTCAGATTCCATTTGAATAATGGCTAAATGATCTGGTAATAGAATCTCCAATAATCTTTTTTCCCTCACATCAAATGCAATAACGACACTTCTAAGCCTATTTGCAGAAGCAACAATCCAGTAGAGAGCCCCATTCCAGAACTGTCCATGTCTGAGATTGCATCCAAAGTAAGGTCGAGCATAAGAAATACCACACTCAACAGAACTCCAACAATTTTTTCTCAAGGAGAAATAACGAACCAGTGTATTATTATACCTCCCACCCTTTAGGGTTACGGTCACCACCACAATGTCATCATCCACTGGGTCATAACCCATTCCACATAGATCATATTGAACACAAGTGTTTCGGAGGATTTGTTTCTGAATACCCGTAGACGGATTCCACACCACAAAATTCTGGAAATAAATTTGTAAGAGAAGAAATCCTCTACAAGAACCTGCCACGGATAAACTTGAAGGAACACTGAAATTGGACACTGCATGCCAGGAATCTGCACAAAGCGCTGATTCTATGTCTACACAATAAGCTTCATCGGAACCCTTAACTAGATTTAAAAGCTTGTAGGTGGGTGCAACTGCAGCATCAAAATGTCTTCTTGCAAATTGGGGATCAGAGATTCGAGAGAACCATTTCTTGGATAAGCATTTGAAACGCAACACAGATTTCGTGAGTAGCTTCAACAGAATTTCTTCCATCAACTCCTCGTGTATGAAAGGAGGAGAATTAGTCTTCATCTTCTCACTTTTTCTGTCACCAGTCTTCGTCTTCTTCCTTTCACTGCCACCGAATTTATAAATCATGAACGATATAATATTGAAAATAAAACATAATTAAATGTCTCGTAAACTTTGTATTTAAGTTTTTATTACATTCAGAATTTTATTTTTATATTTAACTTTTTGTTGATTAGTTTTTTCATTGATATAATAATATCTTACTTGACTTTTAGAAGTTTAAAAATATAAGATTTTTTAGTTAATATAATAAGATATTGTAATTATTATAAAATAATGAATATTTTTTATTGTTTTAGTTAAAATCTTACTTGTTTGTAGGTATTATTTTATTTTCTTTTAAGAATTGAAAAATATGATATTTTTTAATTAATATAATAAATTATTGTAATCATTGTAAAATAATAAATAATTTTTATTTCTTTAATTAAAAATATATTAAATAACAAAAAAAATAATTAAAAATATATATTTTAATTAAATTTATAAGTTAATTAAAATTATGTATTTTATTTAAAATTAAATTTTAGATATGATTCTGACCAAAATTAATTAAGGTTAGACAAAGGAATTAAGCTAACTATAAAATTTATATCCTATTATTCATATAACATAATATTTTTTATTTATTTGAATAAAATTGAAGATTACTACGATGATGAAAGCAAAGAATATTATGATGTACAAATACGATACGTGTATCAAATATGATACATATTTAATATATCTATACGTTTATTTTGAAAATAACAGATACAACACATGATGTATGCATATTAGAAAGTATTCAATAATTGTAAAAAATATGATAAATACATTATTGATATCGTGTGAATTCAAATTAAAATCATATATATCAAAGTTGTCAACATAAAAAGTTATAAATTATTGTCATGATAAAAGTATTACTCATTTATAAATTAGATACTTCATGAATATGTATTGGTAAGGTAAAATATCCTAAAATATCATATACGGACACATGTCGGACAATTAAAGTATCGGTGCATCATAGACTATTAATTTTAGTTTAATATAACATTTTTTAAATCTAAAAATGTTTTAACAATAATTAAATTAGAATTGCATACTGACAATAAGATGCAATGCAACAAACAATCCAAGGCCGAACCGTTGAAAACCATACCCATGTATTCAGAATTAATTGGAAAACATTTAGTCATTGATTGCAAAGAGATCTTTCGGGTATATGTACATAATAACATTACGTGCCAAAAGCTTATAAAGCTTAAACTAACTATTGTGCAGAAGAAATTTAATGATGGGCATTAACAAACAATAACCAACATTATATTCTGAATTTTAAAGAACATTTGGCCAAGCCAAGTACATCGGCAATATCAGCAAAAGAAAAAAATAAATAAAGAAATTAAATAGAATACACTAACCCTAATTACCTGAAGAAAGTATCACATCAATTGTTCTATCTGGATACTCACTAACAGTTCCAACAAATCAATCTTCAGGCTCAGCCTCATCACCAGGAAGTGGTAGAAAACTCTCTCTATACATAACACAACGTAAGAAATGAAGTCTACTGTTATTTTGGTTCCCATATCTAAGCTTACCTTTCTCGTCGATTTTCACTAACGTGTTGTTGTTACAAAATGCCAAAATTTCCCCATTTTCTGTGAAGCATACGGGGAAAATAAGATTCAGAGAAGGTCTAAAATAGAAGGAAAAATCAAATGTTTTGGTCCAAACAGTTTCTTGTTTGCATTCTTTCACTGACCATATTTCAATCAGTTGATACGGGTGGTTACGCACCACCAAGCACAAATACAGATATTCTCCCATTACCTTCAAATGGTATATGTCAGATCCATTTGGAAGATTGGCTAAGTGATGAGGCAATGTAATCTCTAATAATCTTTTCTCCCTCACATCAAATGCAATCATTACATTTCTAAGATCATCAGCAGACTTAACAATCCAGTAGAGAGTCTCATTCCATAACTGTCCATGTCTGAGTTCGGCTCCAAAATAAGGTGCAACATAAGAAACATCATACTTAACAGAAGTCCAACAATTATTCCTCAAAGAGAAATAACGAAGCAACATATGATTACCATCATGAATTCTTAGGATTATAGTGACCAGCACAATGTCATCATCCACTGGATCATATCCCATTCCAGATAGATGATGTCGAGTCCATGTGCCACGTTTCTGGTGAATTTCTTTCTGTACACCAGTTAACGGATTCCACAACACAAAATCATGCAACAAATATTGTAGGAGAACAAATCCCCTGCAGGAGCCTGCCACGGATATGCAGTTTACATACCAATGAAAGCCACTAATATTGGACACTGCATGCCACGAATCATCATCACAAAGTGCTGATTCTTTGTCTGCACAATAAACTGCACAATCCTTAACTATATTTAAAAGCTTGTAGGTGGGTGCAACTGCAGCGTCAAAATGTCTTCTTGCAAATTCAGGATCGGATATTAGAGAGAACCATGACTTTGATAAGCCTTTGAAACTTAACACAGATTTGGTGGGTAGCTTCAACAGAATTTCTTTCACCAAGTCCTCGTTAACGTCTACAGAAAGAGGGGAATCAATCTTCGTCTTCTTTCGTTTGCTGTCACCAGTTTTCATCTTTGTTATGCTTTTCTCAACTGCAGAACTATGGCTCTTTAGAAAGGTAGTTTTTTTCTTTTCAAATTAACTTTATATCAATGAGATATTGTTTTCTTTCTGCTTTAGGTCAATTTTAATATAATAATCTTAATCAATTCTACTTTTTTTGACAGGATTTTTATATGATGTACCGTAAGTTAACATTTAAATTCCAGTTAAGATTTCTTGAAATATCTATCTTAATAAGAAAAATATTCTCTATATAATATACTATATCCATATTTAAAATTAATATGTGAATAAAAACCATATGTGAAATTAATAATTACAATAAAATTATAAATTACTTTTATATTAATTTATGAACCATAAATAATATAATATTGAAAATTAAACTCATGCATTTCCTTTATTATTTTTGTAACCAATAACAAAATATCTATTAAATACTCTCAAACTGTCATTTATATTATTATATTTAATTGCTAATAATAGCTTTAAGACTATATATCTTAACTTTAAATTGAACTTTTATGAATTTTTGAACCGAACTATACAAATAAAATGGTATTAATTTGGAGAAAGGAACAAAATTACTTAATTTTACTACGGTTGAAACAGAATTAAATAAAAAAGGATAAATATATAGAGAAACTGAATATAAAACGAAGATATTTGATGCTATCATTATTACGTGTACTAACTTTGACATATAGAACTACTAGTGTCACGTGGACGAGCCTAACACATGAATAATAATAATAAAAAATAAAAAAAACTATGAGCGGCATATAACATATATTTATAATTTTTATTAGCTTCAAAAATATTTTACGTAAATACATAAGCAAATTCTTGAGAGATCTTTGACATTGTGATAGTTTGTAACGATGTTTTATGTGATGATATTTAAGTATTTAAACAGAGAAAATGCAGATAATAGATAATAAAAAAATAGAATTTTAGAGACTCAATTGAAAAGTTTTAAAATTTCAATGACTCAATAAATTACAAAAATTTAATAAGCACTAAACTGGAAATTTTCTAATTTATTAGAGATCCAAAACATAATTAAGCCTGAATTATTTTATTCTTTAGATTTTTTAATTGTTTTTTAATGTAATTAATTCTTTTAACAAAAAAAATACTTATATTAAAATTATAAAAATATTTATTTTATAATTAATTTTTATGAATTCATTTTTATAAATTTCATAATGTATTTATATTTATAATAATAATAATAATAATAATAATAATAAAATAAAAGTGAAGGCATATATATTTTCACTAGTACTGTAAAATAATATAGTTTAGTTAGTTATTAATGATAGAATATTAGTTTCTTATAATTTTTTAAGAAAATATGTTAACATCTTAAAAATTATAAATACTTAACAATTTAATATACTAATATTTTAATCATATTTCTCTATATTTTAATATAATATGTTAATATCTTAAAAATTATAAATACTTAACAATTTAATATACTAATATTTTAATCATATTTCTCTATATTTTAATATAAATTACTAACATATATTATTTTATATTGTTGAAATAGGTCGAACGTGATTGTATTTTGTTTAATATAATTTTGTGTATTTTTAGATTAGAAAATTACATGTCCTTTTAATGAATAGAACACAACTTAATGTTTTAACTTATAGAACATAACTTAATGTTTTACCTTATTTATTTTTTATTCTCCTTACACTTGAAAGTCAAAACTAGTTCATTAGTATTCAAAACCGTCATTTCTTACTCTCAAAAAAAATTTTGAAAATTTTTAATCTCCCCTTATTTAAGAAAAATGAGAAACATAAATACCAATATTTCAATGCCTATGAAATTCAAAATTCCAATTTAAACCTCTTTAAATGTATAGATATCCCATTTCAGATATCTCTAACCATACAAAAATTTAAATGTAAAGTTCAGTTTAATCTCTTTAAAACTTGTAATGTGAAATCACTACACCACGAACCTAAATTGACATTTGAGGGCATGTCAATCTTTTAGGCATGTCAACATTCACTCTATAAAAGTTATGCAGGAGAATTGACCAGTCTCTATTTCTAAAACAAAAGATAAAACTTTTCCATTTAATTATATTTAACATATTCAAGCAAACTAATTTGAAATGTTTCTTAATAGAACTTGCAACTTATAATTTTATAACCCTTAGAACTGAGTCAAGTTCTGAGTTGATAACATATGAAGAGCGTCACAACCCCCCTATTGACCTTACTTAGATGCCGATAAATAATTATTTTTCAAATCTGCCGATGTATGATTTCCAAGTGTAAATTGTTGTCAGCCACTGTGCAATTTTGTAAAGTAACACAAAATCCTAGAATAAAACCCTCAACCTTTCAGAAAGAATAGCACAAAACCAACTAACACAGATAAGAGAAGGATAAGACCGGCGACGACAACATTAATGTGACCGGGCTTCACACTTTTACTATTTGAACTCTCTCCTCCACCATCAACTTTGCTCTTGCCTTCCATGACATGAATTTCTGAATTGGAGGGCACTGCCAGGTCAAAGAAAGATTTAGTTTTGAAAGATAGAACTTCTTTTTCTGGCTCCAAAATTGTAGAGACATCCATTGGAGCTTTCATGGATAATAACTCCATGCAGTGGTCCTTAAAAACCTAAGGAATGATAATCACAAGTCAGGACTAATATTTAAAAAATAGTAGTAAGAAAGAAGAAATAAAAATAAAAGATCAAGTTCATAATAAATGACACGTAACGTCATTATCATATTACTTTGCCTTCCGCAATTATGGTGTTATCGGAACACTAAATCATGTAATGTAATGCATGCTCCTCAATTCAAGCCGTACACAAATACATGCATTCTTTATTTGCACTGCAACAGATTATACTTTGATTGATTAGATTATTGTTGAAGGTATGACCCAAGTGCTCGAATCGAGGTATGACCTGGTGCTTTATTTCTGACAGAAGTATTCTAGAATCAATAAATTATTGATATTGTCAAGACAACAATGTCTCTTTATGCACATGTTTAAGGATCAGTTCAAAATTCTTAAACAAATACATCTTTTTCTGCAACAATACCATGATGCAAAACAGAGAATAGCTGCTCTTCAAACAAAATCACGCATGGAAACAAATTTAGACACCAGATCTATTATTTCCGTACAGAAATGGAACATACCTCGACAGTCTCAGAAGGTTGCAAATAATCACACACATAAACCCCTGCTAACCAAGGTGCAAAGACTCTTTTAGGAAATGGAAGACTACATCCTTTTCTGCCAAAAAAACATATAATACGCTTAATTAATCAAACAAACCAGAGCACAGTAAGCCAAAATAACAAAAATGCATCAATTTAATCTGTGTATTGACATGATTATCACTTTTAGATGTTTATGGCGGCAAAATCTAGAATGTGATTTTCCGATTATACACATTTAGGTCATAGATTTACTCTATGTATGCATCAACATAAACTTTATAATGAATATACAAAAAATGCTGATCGACGATTCATTTAAGTGTCAATGTGGCATAAAATCCCTTAAGACAGCATACATCTACCCTCCCCAGACCCCCACAAGACAGAAGCTTCATGCACTGGATCACTGCTTTCACTGCGAGTGTTTGAAACAACCCAACATAAATGATTGATCCCACAGTGTAATAAAATGAACTTAACAAGAGAACTCCAGTGAGTAAGAATCAGGTATATGTATACAAAAAGCAATAACCTTGTAAGATGACATCACATCAGGAAGAAGCACAAGCAAAATATTGTATATCAATGAGTACTGTACCATTCTTACAAGTTACCTACCTCAATGTGTGTAACACTAGTTGGGGAACAGGCTTTTCAACTGATATTTCATTGCTTGCTTCATCATGATTGTTACCAGAGTCAGCGTCTACCTCATCACAGATTATATCCAATCTACTTTGCAGACTCTTGATAATATCTCCCTACACACAGAATTGTAATCCATGACAATACAAGACAAATCAGGAAAGTTGATGGTGGGGGAACTTTCATTTTCTTTATTACACACAAGAACTGGGGGATCAAGAAATCATATTTTAGGATAGGTAGATGTTTCCAAACAATTGTCAATTCTAAGACAACCCTTGAATAAAAGGACAAAAGTTTGACCATAAACTCATGAACAGAATGAATATATATATATATATATATATATATATATATATATATATGTATGTATATATAATTATTGACTCACCTTTATATCAGTGACGGCTTGTGATATTGGCTCTTTTGAATTTAGATATGCAAAAGAACATATCAAGCCACTAAATGAAAGAAGACCAACAACATCCCCTTGGCTGCATGCTTTACAAAATATTAACTGTCAATATTAGAAAATGAAGTTTTAAAACAACAGAATAACAACAACAATAATAATCAGAATATTTATATGAAAACGCAGCAGGCAAACATACCTTCAATAGATCTATTGTTCAGAAATGGTATAAGCAATTCGACTTCATGCACACCATCAGATGAATATGACTCGCTCTCAACAACCTAAAATAGAAATGAATTTCTTATAAATAATTAAATGATAAGGATTTTCTACAAATTGTAATCAAAAAATAGTTTGGGGTAATCAACCCAAAATACAAGCAGTACATGCCTATGAGCCTTTGACCCACATTTAAGAAAAACTATATTCTTTTTAACCTAACTGTCTCAACTCAAACCCATGAAGAGTTGGGTTCACTCATTTGTTTGAATTTTTTTTGACCCCTCTATGCTTATGTACTTGTCATGATCACATTTGAATTAGTTTTTTGGCTTGTTTGTTGAATCTTGAGCATGCCCCCACCCCATGGCTTTTCTACTTCTGTTAGTATGAAGGTAAACATGTTGTTATAATTTAAATATACTCTACATTCCATAATTGGTTTTCTAATACTCTACCACGGTTTCTGTCACTACAAACGAATCGGTATATCTCTAACAAATTGCATTGTTACTGTAACAGTTGTATTAAGAGAGCATGAAGATCAAACTTCATGGGCAGCACTGATGATACATTTGCCAAATAATATATCAGCTTAAGTATTGTAGTCAGGTTCTGGTTATGAATATCTTCAACATTTATTAACATAATTTGTTCTAGATACCACAGATCTAGTAACATACTATAAAAAAAAAAAGTGAGTCAACAATCAATTTCTAAATCCTACATCATAACATATTCTTAAAAAGTTGATTTCAAGTTTATCAATCTCATAAGAGTCGTTTGAAATGTAAGGTTTACACTCACTTATATACTATAGTTTAATCATATCTCTAGTTGATGTAAGATCTTCAACACATCTCCTTATACCAAACCAAAGATTGGACATCTCAAGCGTGAGCCTAAATATTTGTATGTGGTATGATAGTGAGTGAGACGATAGCCCAATAAACCTTCTAGGATAAACTCTGCTACCATCTTAGAATGTGAATTTTAAGTCTAACTCAATCTCATAAAATACGTTTGGAAAATGAGATTTGCACTTATATATTATAATTTGACCATATTTCTTACTGTTGTAAATCCTCAACATAAATAATGAAGCAAATGAGAATACTTGTCCATAATCTAATTATAAAAGCTTTCATCTGACTTCAACATCAACAGTCTAGCAGAATACAGTTTCAGTATTTCACCAAGGAATTTTTAGGAGAGCAACATCAAAATGTTACATTAATTCAATGTCCAACTCAAACAAACTCTGATGCAGAAACTATCTTGAACCGTGTAATATTCAGTGCTGAGAGCCACTGTACCACAATGAAAACAATATTGTGGGAGGCAAACACAGTACAAGCAGCGAATTAAATTCTGCTACTTAAAGAAACTGGATTTTTTTCAACAAATTGGGACCCAAATTGCTTCTTACTTCTGAATAAAGTTCACCAAACATAAACAGTAACCGGAAATTAGAAGAAAGAGGCTGAAGAGAAAAACAGGTAATCGTGTAGTTACCAATTTACCGTCAATCAAGGCCTTTGCACCTGTAAGCTCTTTGGCATGAACAGATATCACATGACGAAGAATATCACTCAATGTCTGGAACTTCGATCCACTGTCACGTAAAATGGGTAACCTTGCAGGATATAACAGAATACATCATATCCAATTACTCAAATTACCAACAGATTCAGCCGATAATCTATGAATTGCACAAATTTCCAGGAAGTTACCTGATGTTGAAATTGTACATGCACTTGTACGTCTGTAGGGAAGTTAAGACCTTCCCCATTTTAAAATCACAAGGTCGCAAACTACTTGATGTAATATTCGAAGACAATGAACAGTTTCTACAACTCCACCTACACTAATAACAACATCTGAGCATCACATCATAAACTAAAATAATAATACAAAATGGAACAATTATTAGTATTAGGGTTACCTTCTAGGACTATAACAAATATGAAGAAGCAGTCTCTCATCCCAATCACCCTCCAAAACCGGCGCTGCGTCAGCAACACCCTTCACTGTCTACAAGACAACACATACATAGTTAATCACGAAGTCAAATACGATTGGATTAAGCAGTGATAATTGTTAACATACCTGGCAAAGCATTATGGTGGAATTCTTGAACGCGGCATCGCTGACCCAAACGTATAGGCCCACGACATTCATGCCACCGACGAGCATTCTAGAAACCTGGCGTGCATGTTCGGCGACCCAGTCCTTGTCGATGAACAGGGAAGAGGAATCGGCGGGCTCAGATTTGGATTTGGGCTTCGGACCCTTCTTCTTGTCAGGCTCGGTGAGAGCACAGGCGGGTTCACCGGAATCGTTGAGTGGGGTGGGAACCAAATCGAAGAGGAAGGCCCGGCCCAAAGCGGAGCTGAACTTGCCAATTATAAGACCCACCTGAAAGTAAAATCGGAGTGGTAGTTAGTTAGATAGGTATTTGGGAGAGTGAGAGTGTGACGGAGATGCATTGGAGAATGTGCCTCAGATGGAAGTGCGGATTGGCTGAGACGATCCTCCGCCAATTTGAGTCGCGTTTCTTCTCCGATCACTGCTTTCGCCATTGCTGATTATTCAATTGCTACTGTCACTAACCAGTACAATATTTCATAAATCTGTAACACATGAATCACCAGTTCTATGCTTCAAATTCCGGTCACTTCAATCCTTGAACCCTAAACGGGTTGTCTTGTTTATGCCGGTTCAGACACTGTTTCCCCCTTTTGGTAAACCCTCCGATCCAATCAACTTCTGACGTGATGCATTTAACTGCTCCAGATTTTAAGAACTGCTGTGTGTATCATGAAGAATACATCTAAATATATATATATATATATATATATATATATATATATATATATATATATATATAATAATATATAAATAATTTTTTTTTTGTGTCCACATTTTAAAATACCAATTTTACCCTTCAAATATAATAATTTATTAAATTTTTAAAAATTGACCGTTATTTTTTCAAGTTTTTTATAAAATCGGCTATTTCTACTTCTTCTTTATTTATCAATGATTATTCTTTTATTTGTTTTTATATATTTCACTTTATTTTTAATAAATATAATTTTAGTTTATATATTAACTTAATAACATTACAATATTATCACCTACTAATATAATATCACGTATATCTAAAAAATTATACATACAGACACGCGATAGTGCCTGTGTTTCTGCTAGTATATATATATATATTATGGATTATTAAATTTATAACATGAGGTTACATCTTTTGAGTAGTCAAAAAGATGGAAAATGGAAATCACACTTAAAATTGTAAGAAAAAATTGTAATTTAGTAGTCAAAAATTCATTTTCCTTTTTTAAATATATAAATTATAATTTTAAATTACAAATTTAACTTAAAATATAGATTAAATCATTGGTTTCCATTTTAGTAGGAAAATCTTAAATAGGTCATCTCCTTTTCTTTTATTCTTTTTTTTTATCTCAATTAGTGTTTATTTTGAAAATTTTGTTGTAATTAGGTCATTTTTGTTAGCAGTAGTAGAGTTAACTATGTGCCACATCTTAGCATGCAGTTCTTTTTTCTTTTTTAATTTTCATTTCTTTTATAATTTTGTTTAAAAAAATAAATAAAAATTGTGATGTGTCAAGCTGATGGTGTGCCAGAGACAATGTGATGTGATAGTGCTAGTGTTACTATTGAATGTGAAATTTCTGAATTTAGTCATTGTCTTTGTTATTTTGTCTCACTCTTGGTCCCAAATTTTTTAAAACTGAAACAATTTCATCTTTATCTAAATTGAGACAAAATTTACCCGTTATCTAAATAACAAAATTAAATTTTTATTTTACATCGAACTTTATTTAAATATTATTTCAAATATTTATATATTAATAATTTATAGACAAATGTTAGAGTTGGTTTAAAAATAATAACTTTGTAAATTGAATTGTAAAATTTTAAATAAATATATTTATTTTAAATTGTTATAAAATTATTTTATAATTTTATATTTGAATTTAGGTTTAATTACTCTTTTGGTCCCTGTTTTTGTCTAAAAATGTCAAATTAATTCTTCAGTTTTTTTAAGTTTCAATTTGGTTTCGATTTGTAAAAAATCGGTGCAATTTGGTTCGTTTTATTAAATTTCTTGAAATGGATCAAAGACTTTTCATGAAAATTGAAATTATTAATAAGGATGATTTACTTTATTAATGTAATTAACATAATTATAATATCAATTTTGATAAAAAAATAATTGATTCGCTTTAAAAAAATTAACAAAAAAGGTCAAATTGCATTAATTTTTTAAAAAACCATGACCAAATTAAAACTTAAAACAACAGGATGACCAACTTGAAAATTTTGGACAAAATCAGAAATGAAAAGAGTAATTAAACCTTGAATAGTTAATATTTTAATATTCATTTTAATATGAAAAAATTAAAAATAAAATTTATATTTCTTTTTTAAATATTCATGAACATCTAAATATCCACAAATTTTAAAAAATTTATAAATATTTTTTAAACAAATATGAATAGCAACAAATTATTCTTTTATTATTGGTCGGATTGTAAATAAATATTATCTATACCTGACTCGGTATATTATCATCTCTACAAGAAAATTGCTTATTCATTAGACTATGGATGCCGGAAAGTTAACAAGAGGAGGTGCGGAGAGTACTTATCAATACAAAGAGATAAAGATAGGTACCAGTAATTCGATTGCTATATATAAAAGTTTATTGTATTTAATTTCAGATTTGGATGTGACAAATAATTAAATAAACAAGAAAAAAACGTATTCCGTAAAAACAATGTGTTCTTGTGAGAATGCATACAAAAATTTCTAAAGGGTGCTATTTATTTTTCAGTATGCTTTCTTTAGTTCATTATATATTTTAAAAAAAGTTTAAGAGTGTAATAATTATATTTTTATACTTTTTGGAAATTTGTTCACAAACTTTCATTTTACATAAGTTAGTTTCTATTAACTTTTGTTCTTTTACTGGGTTGAGTTCGTTAACTACCACTTAAGTGAAATTGATTTATTATAATATTAATGACTAAATATCCAGTATTAAAATAAAATTGTTTACTGGTTATTGTATAAAATTTGTATGTACATGAGTTAATTAAAGAGTTATTTGTTTACGTGTAAGTGTTTCAAGAATGTTTGATATATGCGCACAAACATATAGTTTTTTTCTCACATTTAACACCAGTAACTCATGATAGATTGTGTAATGCACTACATACAAAAATGACTCGGAACACATTGTTCTTTTTAGCAATCTATTTTAAACATAACAGAGATTTTATGTTCTTTTACTCAGAAACTAAAAAATTACAGGTACCTATGATTTCGTATTTTGTTATTCAATGAAAAACATAATGTGTGGAACAAATTGCAAATTAGAAAATTAATTATTTTATAATATAACAGGCATGAAAATAGCAGTAGAAATTGATAAGTTTAGTTCAGTCATATAAATTGAATGTATGCTGGTGGGAAATAGGAAATATTGCTTAATAAAACATCAAATGTGAATATGGTATTGGAAAATAAAATGCTGTCTTAATATATTTCTAATTTCTCTAAATAGATTTTTTTATTCTCCATATCAATAAATAATCTCTTCTTAGACTTTTGTTTATGAAAATGTACGATAATAATCTCTTCTTAGATTTTTTTTTTTGTGAATATGTGTGTTGTACTTTTTACTTTTTTAATTTTGAGTCATAGAAACAATACAATATAGAAACATGACTATATATTCCAAGTATTTTAAAAATATAGATGAGAGGGTATATAATCTAAATTCAAATATTATTATTATAAAGAAAAACATTTAAAAAATAAGTTGACACTCCAAAACATTTTCACTTACAAATAAGAATGTCAAAGTAGGTCAGGTCTATCGGTCGGTCAGCTTGTTAAGAAAATGGTAAGCTGGAATGAAATTTTTGACTTGTCAACCTGCTGTAATTTAGTTCGTCTAGTCTGTTAGTTTGTCGGGTCAACTCGTCACCTATCTTTTAACCCGTTTTTTTAGTTTTCTTTTTAAATTTTTTATGTTTAAAATTAAAAATAATTAAAAAAAATATTTTTTATATTATATAACCAAATTTATATAGAAAAAAAATTTTAAACAAAAATTAAAAAAAAAAAAGGAATTAAAAATTAAAAAGAAAGTGAGAACCCAAGCCACCGACTCGGTCTTAAAAATGACGGGTTGTGATATTCAACTTATTTGCTGTGGCGAACCGGCCCCACCTAACCATTTTCCGACAAACTACGGCGGACCGGATCAAATATAACGGAACTGACCGATTTGCCCCCGTAACTGCAAGTTTCCAAATCAAATTGCAATTCCAATTTGAGTGCGTGCGTGACGTGACTTGCAAAGAAAAGATGAACCGTATGAACAAGCCGAAAAACTAGGTTTAGTGCCGGTTACTGCTCTTAATAATTGGACGAGGTGAGGTAATCACCTACACCCGTATCTACGGGAACTGTCTCCCAAAATCCCTTCATTCGTCGATTCTTTCATTTTCCATCGTCCGCCCCACACACAATCAACCGCTCTCACCCTCTTGCTTACTCACCGCTTTGTCACAAGTCCACCATGCTTTCTCCGTCTCCAATATATCCCCACAAGCAAATAAAATAAAAATTCAAACTTTTTTTCACTTCTTTTCAAATTTCCTTCCTTCATTTTCCTTTTCTACACACTAATTTTCTTTTCTCCTTTTTCCGATTTCCCCAAACGACTTCCCTTTTTATGACCAACCAACCAATCAACCTTCCTTCATAGCTGTCATACTCTCTTTCCGTTTCTATTTTCTTTTTGGTTAATTTCAAAGAGTGAAGTTGGTCTCTTTCAGTTTTTCTAATTTCTTGCTAAGAAGGAACTTAATAAAGTAATAAATATTAAGTTAAAAATTGGAAAAGTGCGAAGCTTGTGATTAACGTTTGATTCGTGAAACGCTTTTGGGGTTGGATGAGTGTGCAATGCAGAAGCTGAGATTGGTGCAGTGAGAGAGAGAGAGAGAGAGAGATGGTGCTGAGGAAAGTGGGGAAGTATGAGATTGGGAGGACGATTGGGGAGGGAACTTTTGCGAAGGTGAAATTCGCTCAGAACACAGAAACTGGAGAGAGCGTGGCCATGAAGGTGCTCGACCGCAGCACCATCATCAAGCACAAGATGGTCGACCAGGTTGCACTCTCAATTAATTAACTTTCCTTATAAGCTTAACTTTCCTTTCGTTGAAAAAATGTTTCATTATTGGTTTGTTTCTATTATTGTGCAGATCAAGAGGGAGATTTCCATTATGAAGCTAGTTAGGCATCCTTATGTTGTTCGCCTCTACGAGGCATGTGATAATTCCTTTCTGTTTTTGTAATTAAGGGTCGGTTTGGGTTCTTTTGAAAGTTGTCATCCAATTTCGAATCATGATTGGATTTTGGAATATGGTGTCAATTAAGGTTTCAGCAGTATTTTCGAGCAAGTGAAAGGAAAACCTGAGTCACAGATTTATGTTTTATTTGTTATCGTTTGGAAATTGGAGTGGGAGAACAGTTGTGGAAGTATATTTTGAGAATCTTACTTACTTCGTTAATGAGAGCTTTTCTAAGAGAATAGACATGCTGACTCAATATTTTCTCTGATAAGCCATTGTTGATGTTTTTCTTGTTTTGTCGCCATTCTCAAGTACTTTGTTTTGCTGTAAAAATATGCTTTTCTTCAGGTTCTTGCTAGCCGTACTAAGATTTACATCATACTGGAGTTCATCACGGGTGGTGAATTGTTCGATAAAATTGTGAGTATCTCAAGATGAACCCTTTTATTGTAGGTTTTATTGTAGGTTTATTAGTCACCATTCAAGATATTAGCGATGTTCATGATGAATAATATAATTGTGCAGATACACCATGGTCGTCTTAGTGAAGGTGATTCTAGAAGATATTTTCAACAGCTTATTGATGGTGTAGATTATTGCCACAGTAAGGGTGTTTATCACAGAGATTTAAAGGTTTGCATTGAGTGAGATATGAAAATTTGTCTGTTATCTTCTCATGACTTCTTCTAATTTTCTTCTTTGCCTTGTGCAGCCTGAAAATCTCTTACTTGATTCTCTGGGAAATATAAAGATTTCCGATTTTGGTTTGAGTGCATTGCCTGAACAGGTGAGTTTGTTGCAAAAGTAGCTTTTTATATATGACTTTGATTCATGTAAGATACAACGATACCAAAGGGCCTCTAACTTGTTGAACATTCTCACAGGGAGTGAGTATCCTTCGAACTACTTGTGGGACTCCAAACTATGTAGCTCCTGAGGTAAAATACAAGTCTGGTTTGTCATTTAGCTAAATTTCAGTGATGCAGTTTATGTCAAATGAAAAATACTGACTATTCTAATGCTGATATCTTCAATTTTTCTTTTGACTTTGTGGACTTAGGTACTCAGTCATAAGGGTTACAACGGTGCTGTGGCAGATGTTTGGTCCTGTGGGGTTATCCTCTATGTCCTACTGGCTGGATATCTTCCCTTTGATGAGCTTGATCTAACCACCTTATATAGTAAGGCATGAATTTAAGCATGACAAATAGTTTCTCTATGATATACTGTATTGCAAATAAAACTATTTATCTTGCATATATAGAAATACATCAATTATTATTTATGAGCCATTTGACATGATAATAAGTAGTTAACAATTTGCTGTTATGGGGTCAAAATTTATCTATTTTTTGTGAAAGAGTGTCCAAAGTAGCAAATTGACTCGGAATGACAGAATTGGAAATGGAAGTTTTCATCAGTAGTCTCTTGCATCTCTCAATAGGTGCAGGCTGTTGTTCTGAAAGCTACGAGTTCTTGTGTTAGCACTCTTCTATTATGTGTAGAAAGGCTCAAGAAATATTGCATTATCTGAGGGTTGTGTTGCTAGTCTAGATTGTTTTCATCAAAGTGGAATTTGGATTGTTATTAAAGATGATAATTTTTCATTGTTATTTTTTTGTTTCTTTCTTTCAGATTGAGAGAGCAGAATTTTCGTGCCCTCCATGGTTTCCTGTGGGAGCAAAAATGTTGATAAATAGAATTTTGGACCCAAATCCTGAAACCGTAAGTATTTGCATTACACAACGGGAGTTGAAGTACAACCTTTCTAAGCCAATTTAAAATTAATGCTCTGTGGCCATAGAATCAGAAAATGAGTTGGGTCTTTTGATGATCTGTTGTAATATAAAGGTATTTAAAAAACTTAAGTGTCCCCCACAGAAGGAGCCCTTTAGGCTGGACATGCATAGCCAATTTGCTTTGTGCTGAAATTAAATTTGATTTGGAAAATGGGAGTGCAGATACCAACATCCCTAAATACTTGATTTTTTATACTGAGCCCGTTAATGGTTTTATTTCTCTATCAAGATTAATAAAATAAGATAATATAGCACATTCTTTTGATGTGGTATGACAAATATTAATGAAACTTACGGAAAATTATCCTTCACACCTGAATTACTTATAAAATGTTGATAGTTATTATTGCACCTATATTGTACCTGTGGAGCACATATGTTCGGTATTTCAGTATTTCATACTGCTAAACTTGAATTAAAGCGTTGCTTCATCCTGTAGTTCTTGATCATTGTTTTCAATACTGACTCCACATTTATGGATGAAGAATTTAACTAGCTCAAATTATATTTGAAGCTCAAGGATTTTTTCCATTATATGTATTGGACCTCATTTTTGTTCATGTGTAATGTACTAATACTAGTTTTTTTATAGATTTAAATATTACTTCTCGATCGTCATTCTTTCTGACTAATTTACTTCCCCTGATTGCATGCACATTTGCAGCGTATAACCATTGAACAGATAAGAAATGATGAATGGTTTCAAAGGAGCTATGTTCCTGTCAGTCTTCTTGAGTATGAAGATGTAAATCTTGATGATATAAATGCTGCTTTTGATGAAGCCGAGGTATGTTAAATCTGTGTGTGGGCGCGCTTGTTTATCAACTATATGTGTGTAAAAAAAATCTGCTGTTTGAGCTAATCTGTCCCCATTTTCCAGTCTACCTATTCAAATTCATCTTGTTAGAATGAATCTGAGATAGATTGGACACACTGTTTTAGGGTTTTAATTTTAAAATTAGGATTTTTGACTTTGAAGTATTTGTTATCATTATTAGGGAGGGGACTTTATTCTTTTCTGGATTATTCATTCTAAATTAGAATAGGATAATCTTATCCGAGTTTTGGTTATACTCGGTATATGGATATATTCTCATATTGCTTTTGATAAGTGTAAAGAACTTGATATTTCCTTTTATTTGGAGAATATTTAAAACATGAGACGGAGTAGCACTCTAGGATTGTTTATCAGGCGAGTAACTTTTGCCAAAAACGCATTTGTGGTTCCTATTATACGTCACTCCACAATTCCATTTGATAAACAAGCATACCAAAGAACCATAAACAATAATAATATTAGTAAAGATATTTTGAATTATCTTATTCCTGGAAAAACCATTTCATCACTGGTATAATTGAGTTGAAGGAAGTTGAACATAATGCAAATTGAGTTGTCATTTTATACAGTTGGTGTCCCTTCTCTTCAGTTAAAGAGGCCAACTTGTTATCTCCTGTGGCATTCGTCTACTAATTATCTTCCATGTTTTGCTGCTTACTGATTATTTTGTTGCTGCAGGAACAGAGGGCTGATCAACAATGTGATAACGAGGACATGGGTCCCTTAATGCTTAATGCATTTGACTTGATAATTCTGTCTCAAGGCTTAAATCTTGGAACGATCTTTGATCGTGGACAGGTATTTAATTGTTACATTGTGTGTTGCGATGTGGCTCAATCAGTAATCATATCTAAATGGTCAAATAACAGTCCCATATCCCATGTTACAAGGGTCCTTGTGATATAAAATATATGATGACACTCACTTACAATGTTCTGTCATTTAAAGGTCTAATTTTCTTAAATATTTTCCGTGATTAGCGTTAAGATATGTGATTTGTCACTCGAATATCTTCGCAGGACTCTGTCAAGTACCAAACCCGCTTTGTCACTCAAAAGCCAGCAAAGGTGGTTTTATCTAGTATGGAAGTCGTGGCACAATCAATGGGATATAAGACACATATCCGCAACTACAAGGTCTATTTGCAGTTACATGTTTAATTTACTTGCTTTCACTGCTTTTGTTACTCTGGTTTCTTTTGCATCATAATTTTCTCCATTCACATACAACTTTCAAATGTTTATCATCTGATGTCATTTTTTACATAAGACAAAGTTGGTCATCATCTGAAGTGATATTTGTATAAATTTTCAGATGAGGGTAGAGGGTGTTTCAGCAAACAAAACATCCTATTTCTCGGTCATCATGGAAGTAAGTTTCTATCCCTCTCCCAGAATTTCGACTGCTCCATGACATTATGGCTAAAACAATAATTCTTATTTATCTGGTCCAAGATTTTTGAAGTGGCTCCCACATTTTACATGGTGGACATTCAGAAAGCAGCTGGAGATACTGGTGAATACCTCAAGGTATGTTTTTGAAAACCTAAGTTTTACCCATCTCGATTGCTTTTACTTTTGATTTATGACGAAAGATGCACTCCATATTGTTGCAGTTTTATAAGAACTTTTGTAGCAATCTTGAGGATATAATCTGGAAACCCCCTCATGAAGCAACTAAATCAAGGATCTCCAAGACCAAAAGCAAAAGGCGATAGATTCATCACTCCTGATACGTCACTTGGTTGAAACAAAAAAGGAAAAAAAAAAAAAAAAGCAAAACAATGTGAAAGACAAAATTGAAGCCCAGCATGTCAAGGTTTTATAAATACGGTTTGCCTAGTTTTTTTTTTTTTTTTTTACACAAAAATTTTTTTTTTTTTTTGCAAAATTCTGCA